>Ga0163179_10001739_pt1 | contig 15234 bp, 13 predicted proteins | sample AtlANTMetagenome_FD_109643 | JGI IMG/M metagenome (GOLD analysis project Ga0163179, IMG submission 109643) | Marine eukaryotic phytoplankton communities from the Atlantic Ocean - Atlantic ANT 2 Metagenome | ecosystem: Environmental > Aquatic > Marine > Oceanic | place: North Atlantic Ocean... | reverse complement strand
CTTAAGGTTCAGCGGAGCCTCGTAAAAGCTGAAAATGCTCTTCAGATCCAGAGCAGTGAGCACCCCCACGGCTGGGGAATCGCCTACTATCTTAGCGGCGAAACCTGTCCCCACGAGGTGCGCAGCGTCAACTCCGCATTCTCCGATGAGCGCTTCCGAAGGGTCTCGGAGTTCCTCACGGCAAACGCTGTCGTGGCTCACGTACGAAAGGCTACCGTCGGCGACCTCTCCGCTGAGAACACTCATCCCTTTCACTGGGGAGGCTGGACTTTTTGTCACAACGGCACGCTGTTCGGCTATAGCCAGATAAAAGAGCAGCTTCGGGAGCGCTTGAATCCCCGTTTCCATGACTGCATCATCGGCAGCACCGACTCTGAGATGCTCTTCTATCTGGTGCTCAGCGCCTTAGAGAATGCCGGCTTCGACGTCGATACTCCCCCTGACATATTCCCCGACTCCACCGACGAAGCTATTGGAGAACTGCTCGAGTGGCTTCGTGCTCTATGTGAAGCCACCCAGGCCGACGAGCGCGAGGCGATGATGAATTTCATCCTCACCAATGGCCGGGTCTTGATCGCAAATCGCTATAACGGCACCCTCAGCTTCTCTACCCAAAAAAAGCGCTGCGCTGACTACGACATCTGCCCAGTGGCCAATAAGGTCTGCTTCGGACCACGTCGCGTCGGTATCAGCCATACCCACGTGCTCATCGCATCTGACCCGACCAGCCCCGATGACATCTGGGAAGAAGTGCCGGACAGAGGCATGGTGCTCGTCGACAGCGAGCTGCGCCTGGCAGTTCGGGCTCTACCTGCTACCTGCCGTTCGAGCGTCACAGCCACCTGAGTTAACTAGAGGACGACGACTTCCTGGTGTAGGCCAAAGACACCACGAAGGGCGTCACTGATCTCACCGAGGGTGCACTCATTGCGCACGCCATCGAGAATCAACGGAACCAGATTGTCTTCCCCCTCGGCACCACGAGATATCGCATCCAGGGCGGCCTGTGCAGCAGCCGAACTTCGAGACTGTCGTACCGAGCGTGTCCGTTCTACCTGACGCGCCTCAAGTTGCGGATCCAAGCTGAGTGTCTCGGGCACTGGTTCCTCACCCACCTCGTGGACATTGACACCGACCACTTCGAGATCCCCACGCTCCATAGCTCGCTGAGTGGCATAGGCAGCATCCTGAATCTCACGCTGGACATAGCCCTGCTCAATGGCGGAGACCATGCCCCCCATCTCCTCGATCCGAGCCAGGTAGTCCCTCGCACCACTCTCGATAGAGTCGGTCAACCATTCCACCGCGTAGGATCCCGCCAGGGGGTCCACCAGATCAGCGACACCACTCTCAGAAGCAATAAGCTGCTGGGTCCGAAGAGCGATGCGAACCGACTCCTCGGTCGGCAGGGCCAGGGCCTCGTCCCGGCTATTCGTGTGCAGACTCTGAGTACCCCCCATCACTGCGGCAAGGGCCTGCAGCGCAACACGCACGATGTTGTTGTCGGGCTGCTGAGCGGTCAGGGTTGAGCCCGCCGTCTGCGTGTGAAAGCGCAGCATCATCGACTTGGGGTTCGTAGCCGAGAAACGCTCCTTCATGATGCGAGCCCAAAGCCTGCGGGCTGCCCGGAACTTGGCGACTTCTTCCAGGAAGTTGTTGTGCACGTTAAAGAAAAAACTCAAACGGGGAGCAAACTCATCGACGGCTAGACCACGAGCACGAGCAGCCTCAACGTAAGCGATACCGTTAGCCAAGGTGAACGCAACCTCCTGGACCGCCGTGCAGCCCGCCTCACGCACGTGATAGCCCGAAATCGAGATGGTGTTCCAGAGAGGCACCTGCTGCCGACAGAAGTCAAAGACGTCCGTGACAAGACGCATCGAGGGGCGCGGAGGATAGATCCAGGTGCCGCGCGCTATGTACTCCTTGAGTATGTCGTTCTGCACCGTGCCACGAAGCGCCGACGGAGCTAATCCCTGCTTCTCGCCCACAGCTACATACAAAGACAGCAAAATGGCTGCTGTCGAGTTGATGGTCATGGAAGTCGACACCCGATCCAGCGGTATATCGCGTAGCAGCACGTCCATGTCATGGATCGAGTCAATGGCGACACCGACACGGCCAACCTCGCCCAGCGAGGCCTCGGCATCCGAGTCGTAGCCCATCTGCGTGGGTAGATCGAAGGCAACCGAAAGACCAGTCTGCCCTTGGCCCAGCAGATAGCGATATCGCTCATTGGATGCTTCAGCATCCCCAAAGCCTGCGTACTGACGCATAGTCCACAGGCGACCCCGATACATGGTCGGCTGCACACCCCGGGTAAACGGATACTGCCCCGGAAACCCGCTCTCGCTTAGATAGTCCGCCTCTGAGCGGCCGTCTGCAGGGCTCAGCAGCGCAGGCATTTCTGTGCCGCTTGAGTTGCTAAAGCTCTCTCGACGCGTTGGTCGACGAGCGGTCAACGGCTCAAGGATCTCGTCGTGCCAAAGCTGCAGCTGCTCGGCGATGGCATCCTTCTGGCTCATGCACCCTCCACGGGGCCGAGCACCACCAAAGTCGCCCCACCCTCGACCGCATCACCTGGTGCCACGGCAATCTCTCGCACCACTCCGGGACCGCTCGCTTTGAGCTCGTTCTCCATCTTCATGGCCTCAACGACGACGATGCCCTGATCTTCTTCAACCACTTCACCGAGCTCAACCAACACGGCGACTACCTTGCCGGGCATCGATGTAGAGAGCACCTGCGAGCCGGAGTCCGCTCCTCCACGCCCCAAGCTTCGTAGCACCTTACGGCGCTCGTCGATGACATCGACCAGATAGCGCGTCCCGTACAAAGTCACCTCATGGCCGTCGGCGGTGGGACTATGATCGAACTCAAAAGCCTCGCCGTCGCGTATCAGGTGCAAGACACCTTGCTCAGGAAAGCGCGCGTCAATGATGCTTTTGTGACCGTCGAGAGTGACCTCGTAGCGACCCTCTTCGAGCTCGGTGATCTCAGCCTGAACCCTCGCACCGCCAACAGAGACTTCGTACGCCATCTTCAGTACCTCCCCAGCCGCGCCAGACGGCCAGCTTGCGCCCAGGCAGACCCCTGTTCCGATGCCTGTGCTGCGCTACCCCCTTGAGCCAACAGCTCCTGTTCTGCGCGATGGGTCGCGATCACAGCAGCAATGATCGCCTCTTCGATGTGATGTCCATCATCCAGATTGAGATCCTTACCCAGATGCCTGTCTACATAGCCGGTGTCGTAATCGCCATCGATGAACGGACCATGACGCATGACCTGCACATAAAAAGGAATGTTTGTGCGAATACCCGTCAGCGTGAACTCGCGAAGCGCACGTTTCATACGGTCTATTGCCGCCCCACGATCTCGTCCCCAGACCACTAACTTTGCCAACATAGGATCGTAGTACACAGGCACGTCGTAGCCGGGATACAAGCAGCTATCGAGTCGCACCCAGGGACCTCCAGGCTGGCGCAGGCTACTCACATGCCCCGGGCACGGTCTGAAATTGTCGGCCGGGTCCTCGGCACAGATTCGCACCTCAATGGCATGGCCATTCTGTCCCAAATCAGCCTGCGAGAAAGGAAGCTCGCGACCTGCAGCGACCAGCAATTGGCACTGCACCAGATCGACTCCAGTGACCATCTCCGTGATCGGATGCTCCACCTGCAGACGAGTATTCATCTCAAGAAAGTAGAAAGAACCGTCCGGCGCGAGCAAGAACTCCACGGTGCCAGCACCACGATAGTCAACCGCCTGGGCAGCCCGCACCGCAACAGCTGTCATCTTCTCGCGCAGCTCGGGACTGAGGACCGGACAGGGGCTCTCTTCCACCAGCTTCTGGTGGCGACGCTGAATGCTGCAGTCCCGCTCAAACAGATGCAGGTGGTTTCCGTGGGCATCGGAGAGCACCTGAACCTCGACGTGACGCGGGCGGTCAATGCACTTTTCGATGTAGATACGACTGTCGCCAAAAGCGCTGCCCGCCTCAGAGCGGGCACCCCGCAAGGCCGAAACAAGATCTTCCGCGTCATCGACGCGGCGCATCCCCTTACCACCGCCACCAGCACTCGCCTTGACCATCACCGGGTAGCCGATATCGGCAGCAATACGTGCGGCCTCATCATCGTCTTCAACGGGATCCTGAGTGCCGGGCACCACGGGCACGCCCGCATCCTTCATGGCGCGACGCGAGGTGACTTTATCGCCCATAACCTCCATGGCCTGACGCGGTGGGCCGATCCAAATCATCCCAGCATCCTCTACGGCGGCAGCAAAGACGGGGTTCTCCGCTAAGAAACCATAGCCGGGGTGAATCGCATCGACCCCTGCCTCAAGGGCGACCTTAATAATGCGATCAATACGAAGATAAGAATCTGCAGAAGGCGCTGGGCCGACACAAAAGGCCTCAAAGGCATGACGGACATGCAGGGCTTCACGATCGGCCTCGCTATAGATTGCAACGGGAACGATGCCCAGCTCTCTACAAGCACGGATCACTCGCACCGCAATCTCGCCACGATTGGCGACCAGAACCTTCGAGAAGAGACGACCTTGTGATGACATCGAGGCTCCTGACCTGCCGCGCAACGGGCGCTCTATATAGCGCGATGCACTGCTCTGGGCCAAGCGAGACTCGCGCTGACTGATCGTGAACCGTCAAGTCACTGGCCGCACTGCTATGGTCTCGCCATGTACCCCTCTATCGCGCGCCACCTGCTGTTTATCGTAGCCATCATGGCCTTTGCCCTTAACGCTGCCGTTGTCAAAGCCGAGGAACCGCCAGAAGGACTCCGCCAGGGGGAGCTCCCGGACGACGAGCCTGTGCCTGATCTGCCAGTCGTCGAAGCGACCATCGATCCCGTTCTTGAGCTCCTTGTGAACGCGGCAAACCCACGCCTTTCGGATCAAGATGGCCAGCGCTTCTTTGATGCCCTGGTAGCACGCGGTAGCAGCGCACTACCCAGCCTGGCTAAGCTCTTTAGGAACCCTCAGAGCAGCGACCGAGAGAACTGGGTGGCGGCCCGAGCCATCGGACGAATTGGCGGCGAAGGAGCAAGGCGCAGTCTCGAAGCAGGACTGGAGTCTCCGCGAGTGATCACGAGACTGGGTGCTATTGCCGGCCTGCAGAACACGGCCGACAAAGCGAGCGTCGAGCCCCTAGAGCGAGCTCTCTTTGATCAAGCCATGACGGTACGAGCAGCGGCGGCAGATGCTCTGGGATCACTGGGGGTTCGGCGCAGCGCCGTAGCCCTTGCCCGAGCGCTGGATCTACCCGCCAACTTCCATCAGGGCACCTCCCTCTTCGTACGCCGACACATAGTCAACGCACTGGGCTCTGTTGGCAGCATCTCGGGTATCGAGGTGCTGGTGGCCACGCTGTCGGACTCCGACGCTGACGTCGCAATGGCCGCCTTGCGGGCCCTCACTCAAACCACAGGCATGGACTTTCGAGGAAACTCCGTGCTGCCTGGCACACCCGTGGGTGATAACGACATAGAAGCCTGGACTGCCTGGTGGAGCAAACGACGCGCTGGTACATCCAGCGACGTAAAAGAGCGCTAGTTAGCCCCGAAGCATCAGTCTTTTTCGGGGTAAAGCACTCTCGCCGAGAAACGCAGCACGCAGCGGCCAATGCGCAACTCATCGCCGTTCTGGAGCCGCGCTGAGATCACCCGATTGTCGTTCACTCGGCAACCGTTGGTCGAGTTGAGGTCGCGAAGATACACCTGACTGGCATCAAAGACCTCGATAATGGCGTGGCGGCGAGAGACATCCGAGTCCCGCAACACAAGGTCGGTGTTCAATCGGCCGATCAAGATACTCTCTTGCTTGAAGTGGCGCACTGCACCGCGCTCGGCACCCTCAAGGATCTCGATGGTGACCTGCACACCACCAGTAGCGGTCATGGCGCCCAACACTTCGTCTCGCGAGAACTTCTGCGTATCAACGCGATGAACTGGGTGATCTGGGCCGAGATCATCGATGACTTCTTCGCGTCGAGTGCGCCCCCCGGGCTCCGGCCTACCGGCTTGAGGGAATTCAATGGGTCGGGTTTCAGCAGCAGCCGGATCCGCCGCGGCAGACGCTGTTTGTTCGGCCTCATCGAGCAGACGGAAGCGAAGGCGGGTCTTGCCCAGACGTAGCTCTTCGCCATCTTTCAGTCTGGCCTCCAGACGCATGCGCTCCTCAACGAAGACACCGTTAGTCGAACCGAGGTCCATCACGTACCAGCCGCCACGCTCGTACGAAATAATCGCGTGAATGGAAGAGACCTCGCTGTCGGGTAAGAGAACGTCGCCCACCTGACGGCCAAAGACCGTTCGGCTCGCCTCGAGTGATAGTGAATCACCCTCTCGATCGCCGTTGAGGAAGACAATTTCAGCCATTCCTCGCACCTAGGACCTCCAAGACCGAGTCCAGGGCGTAGCACGCCGAGTCCTCCGGTGGGCTAGCAGGGTAGCACACGGGCGATACAGCTTATTGGCGTGTAACTGGTTGCCCGTTGCGCAGCCGCGCCATACCAAGCAAACGACAACACAACTCGGGAAAAGCGATCCCGGCTTCGGCAGCTGCCATAGGCAACAAGCTGGTCGCCGTCATTCCTGGGATCGTGTTGATCTCAAGGATTCGTGGGCCACGCGTCCCCCCCGCCATCACATCCACCCGACAGGAATCGGTACAGCCAGTTAGCACTGCCGCGCGAAGTGCATCCTCACGGATCTGTGTGGCTAGACTGGCTTCTATTCGAGCAGGCACGTGATACTCCGTACGCCCCTTGGTGTACTTGGCCTCGAAATCGAACCAGCCATCCACGGGCGCTATCTCAACGACGCTAAGAGCTCGACCTTCAAGGATCCCAACGGTCAACTCAGGGCCATCGACGCACTCTTCGACCAGCACCCGGTCGTCGAGACGGAGCGCCTCGTCGACAGCCACCTGAAGTTGCTCTACGTGAGTGATTCGAGTGATCCCATACGAGCTCCCCTCGCGTACAGGCTTGACGATGGCAGGCAGAGCAAAGGGCAGCGAGGGGACACCACCTGCAACATCTTGTGCGGACAGCACAATGCCCTCGGGTACAGGCAGACCTTCGCCGCGAAGCAGCTCGAGAGTAGCGACCTTGTCCATGGTCAGAGCAGCAGAAAACACCGAAGGCCCTGCATAAGGAATACCCATACACTCGAGAAGACCCTGAATAGAGCCGTCTTCTCCCCACTTGCCATGCAGAACGGGAAAGACAACCTCGACGCCTTCCTCTCGAAGACGCTTGTCCACATCAAAGCCCACATCAATCTCGACAACATCATGGCCGCGAGAGCGCAGCGCTTCGGCAACAGCCTTGCCGGACTTGAACGAGATGGGCCGCTCAGTCGACAAGCCGCCCAAAAGAACAGCTACTCGAGCACCAGGATTCTTAAAGTCCAAGATTGCAGTCATTGCCCGGAAGTCTATTCCTGGCTGATAGGCTCGCGCAATGGCCCGCATCGTCCTGCTCCAATGTGAACTTGAACACCGACACCAGAGCCCCCATCTGGCGATGTGTCTGTATGCCAGTGATCTGGCGGATCGTGGCCACTTCGTGTCCTGCGCGCTCGTGCATCCAACCGCACTTGATGATGCCGCCCGGGAATACGCGGGGAGCTGCGATCTACTGGTCCTCGACTCTATCTTTCCCTTTGCTCTGGTGCGTCGATTAGTTAAGTCCATTGGGGCCATCACCGTGGTCGGTGGCCACAACGCTCTGCAGCATGCACTCCGTGGCGATAGTCATATTGCTGTGGTGGGGCCTGGACGAGCGGCACTGAGGGACCTGGCTGCTGCCTTCGATGAAGGACGAACACTGCAAGGACTTCCTGGCACCTGGTTTCGCCGCGAAGACGGCGTAATTGACTGCGGTCCACAGCTTACGCCCCCCACTGTGAGCGACGAACTGCTGCCGTTTACGCCAAAGATGGACTGGCGCTACTTCGGGCCACCACGTGCGCCTGAGAGCAACCTGCGGATCCCTTCGGTCATCGCTGAGTTCGGCTGCGTCTACAACCGCTCGACCCTCAACGACGGTGGTTTCTATGCCGGTACCCCGCCGCGCCTGCCAGCCATTGCTCTTAGCGAAGCGGCGGAACATGCCATCCAGACACAATTTATTTCCAGCGAGGGGGGCTGCACCTTTTGCACTCTTCGCTACATGCCACACACCACAACCAGCTCAGCCATTGACTTACTGATGGTGCAAGCGCGCACCCTGCTCACCATGGGAGCCCGTGGCCTGTCGTTACAAAGCGAACATCCCCTGCCCTACCTACCTGCCTTCCTGGCCGCTCTCAGGGATGAGCCCCCATTGGCCAAGCGCTGCGAAGAACTGCACATCCGCACTATTCCCTGGCTGTTGCTACGCAATCGCGCAGCCCTGGAGGAGGCAATCAAAGCCTGCGACCATCTTGGGATCCGGCTCCATCTGGGCCAGGTGGGCTTCGAGGCCTTCGACGACAAGAGTCTCGACGTGTTTCACAAGGGCATCAGCGCCGCGGACAACCGCCGAGCAGCGCGCTTGCTCGGTGAACTCAGTGCATCCCATGCAGGTCGTTTCAACGGCATCGATGGGCATGGCCTGGTGCTGCTACACCCCTGGAGTACTCCAGCGAGCCTGCAGACCACCCTCGATGCCCTCAGCGAGGATGCGCCGTGGTTGCTTCCTTCGGTTCGGCCCGAGAGTCGAATTGAACTCTACTGCGAGTGGACGCCCCTGTTCTGGAAGGCGTGGGATGAAGGACTGGTTGTGGAAGCACCGGATCGTTTTGGCTGGGACTTCCAATTCGCTGATCCCCTATGCGCCGAGCTGGTAGCGGCCTGGAGCAGCATTCTCGGAAGCATGGGTGATCAGGGCCGTACTCAAGGAGCCGCCGTTCTCGCAGGCGTCTTGGACTGTGTCTTGGACAACCCCCGCGCCACAGAACGCCGCGCTGCCTATCTTGCCCTACGCGAACGGCTCCACTCAGGCTGAGCGGCGAGACTCAGGTCTCAGCCACCTTCAGCAAGGCTGATATAGCGCAGCAGATGCATGTCCAATGGGTTGTCGATGTAGCCACGCACCTGCGGACTCACCAACGAGACAGAGCTGAAGTGGAACAACGGGATGGCAGGCAAGGACTGCACAAGTTGGCGCTCTGATGCCGACAGCAGGCCCTTTCGGGCAACAGAATCCGTCGTACGGGCAGCCTCGTTGATGAGCTCGTCGTAGCTCACAGAGCCCCACTCTGAACGATTCAGTTCATTGTCAGAGAGGAACAGTTCAAGGAAGCTCGAAGGGTCCGGATAATCTCCGAGCCAACCTCCTCGACCCACTTGAAAAGCACCTTGCTCAAGAGCTTCCCAATGCGCCCCCCAGCGCCGCGCGAAGATGTTGACCTCAATACCCAACTCGCGACGCCATGATTCAGCGACCCAAGCAGCGACCTGCTCCTGCAGATTTCGCGCGTCGACAGCCAACTCCAAAGGCGGCATACCCGCCCCGCCGGGGTAACCAGCAGCGGCCAGCAAGGCGCGCGCACCATGGGGGTCAAAGTTTCTCGCTGCCGGATAGCGATAGCCGGGCATCCCCGGGGGAACATAGCTCGAAGTGGCTAAGCCGCTCGGGCCAAGAATTGGGACCAGAGCCTTGCGATCCAGACTCAAGTCCAGCGCCTTGCGCACCCTGAGGTCAGAGAGCGGCGCTGACGACGTGTTAAGGTAGTACCAGGACGTGCCCAGTTGCGCCTGAACGTGCGCATCAGGACGCTTCGCCAGGGTCGCCAGTTTCTCCAGGGGCAAGGCCCCCGAAGCTCGCCCCGTCCACATGATCTGCCCAGAGTCGAACATCTCGACTACACGCTCAGGTCCCATATCCACCCGGGCGATCACCCGGTCCAAGGCCACCTCAGACGGAGAGTGGTAGTAGCGATTTCGCTCTAATACAAGCTCGTGGCCACGAGTCCAGGACTCCAGAGTAAAGGGGCCGTTCACTACTATGTTCTCAGGGCGGGTCCAGGCGTATCCATGACGCTTGAGAGCCCTGGGGTTGATGGGTGAAGTGACCGTATGGGCGACAATAGCGGGGAACCAGGGCGTGGGACTCTCGAGTTCGACGATGAGCGTGCGACGATCTCGAGCCTCAACACGCAAGACGTTCGCATCACGCACTGCACCGCGGTGTAGTTCCTTTGCCCCCTTGATGGGATAGAGCAGGGAGGCATACGGCGAGCCGAGATCTGGATTTAGCAGGCGCCTCCAGGCAACAACGAAATCAGCCGCTGCCACAGGATCGCCATTACTCCAGATGGCCCCCTCGCGCAGGGTAAAGGTGTACTGCCTGCCATCGGCCGAGACTTCGTAGCTACTCGCTGCGCCCGGCTGCAGCGTATCGCCCGATGCGTTCCATACCAGAAGACCTTCGAACAGACTGCCCGCGATGAAGGCGCTGTGGGTGTCAGTGATGGCTGCAGGGTCGAGGGTTCTGGGTTCGGGCCCCTGAGCGAAAGTAAACACACTGTCGCCCGCCTTGCTGTCGCCGCCGCCCTGAGAAGAGTCCGCAGAACAGGACGTCGCAAGCAGGCAACAGAGAAGAAGGGGCAGGTGTCGGTCGAGTCTCACAAGCAGATGGTACAGGCTGAACGCAGTGAAGGCTCGATGGCAGAGCAAGAGCGGGTAGCTCAGGCCTGCCCGCGACTGCGGCGGAACTCATCGAGCGCCTCATTACTCGACGCCAGAAGCTCTTCGATAACCGGTGTACCCGACAAGAGTGCAGCAAATACCCGCACCTCATCGACGGCATGCACCCAGACCTCGACCTCGCCGACCCTCGCAAGCAGATGTTGCTGACCGAGTTCGAGGTGTTCGACAGCGAGAATGGAAGACGAGGCAAACTCAGCCAAACGATCGCGACGATCCGCAGCGGTAATACTAGAGACAATGACGCGACCACTGCGAGTAGTCATCTGAGTCGCGACGGCACGAAAGTCCTGCGTACACATCGTTCGCAAGCGCTCATAAAGGGGCATGGCGTCTACGGTGGAAACGATCACATCAGAGGAATCCAGGACGCCCATCTCAAGTTGAGTGTCAGCCAGCAGGGCAACAGAAGTCACTGCGACATCGTCCACGTTGCCGCTCATCGACCCTGCAAAAGCGAGGTCTCCTGCATGCAGCGGATCACGTGGTCGGCTGGCGATGACGGTGTCAAACTCACCACTCTCCAGGACACCCGCAAATTCCAAGGTATCCAGAGCAGAGAGGTCCTCTTCGTCCTCTTCAATTTCGTCGTAGGAGCACGACAATTGGGCTGTCATGATTCTGGAAACTCACGGTCGCTAGCGGCAAGAGCCGAAACCAACTCATCAATGCGCGCTCGATCCGCGGCTCTACACAACAATACGCCGTAGCCACGCTGAGGACGAAATAGAAACGAGAACGCCGTCTCATAACTGCGACGTACCTCGTAGGCGATCTCTTCCTGATCGAGGACCTGACAGATCTCCTGTTCCTGAAACTGATCGTGGAGCTGCATAGCAACCACAACATCGCCTGCCTCGACCCTGCGCTCTATTTCTTGAGCGCGTGTCTCTTGCTCGTCGCTCATGCCGGCTCCTTCCTCTACAGCTTATCAGCGTCCGGCCGACGAATCGTCGTCATCGGCCCCTGAATCATCATCATCGTCCACGGAGTCATCATCATCAAAAGAAACATTGGGATTGAAGGCCTCCTCGCAGGGGCGCAAACAGTCCATATCTTCGCTGTGCTGTGCCCCACAGGTACCTAAGCGGCATTGGTATGGATCGACGGTACCCATGCCACCGAGACCTGGGCATTCGCACACAATCAGGCAGTCCACATCCTCTTCACAGGACTCTCCACCGCCCCAGCAGCCCGGAAGGCTCAACGGGAGGAGCAGGCTCAAGATCAAGGCGAGAGCGCCAAGGGTGCAGGATGTCCAGAGCTTCATTTTCTATTCCTAGTTCGTCAGTTCGAATCCGCTGCGTCAGCCACTTCGTTCACGGTACATCGCAGAGCCCCCTGTGCCAGCCTCACCTGCACAGAATCTCCAATTGCCACCTGTGATGGACCCCGCACCAAAGCACCGTCCCCCGTGGATACCAGAGCATAGCCGCGAGCGAGAGCCTGCAAGGGTCCAAGGGCATGCAAAGCGCGTCGGGACGCATCCAGTTCATGCCGACGCTGAGCGAGCCGAGCAGCCATAGAGCCCGCCAGTTGTTGTTGGGCACGCTCAAGGCGGCGGCGCGACAAGAGTAGATCGCGCTGCGGATTTAAGATCGCTAAACGCGCTCCTGCAGAATCTAGTCGCTGTCTCCGCATTTGCAGCTGTTGACTGGTGGCACGTAGCAGCCGGTCGCGAGCGTCGTCGACACGCTGAACTGCCCCATCAAGGCTCCTCTCAGGCCGGCCCAGACGAGTTCGAAGCTCTGCAAGCCTCTGGCGACGAGCCCGTAACTGCCTCGCGATCGCACCCTGCAGACGCTGCGCTCGATCAGCCAGCACGGCTTCCAGTTCAGCCCTGACAGGTACAGCAAGCTCTGCCGCCGCACTGGGAGTCGCAGCGCGCAGGTCAGCGACAAAATCGGCGATGGTGAAGTCGGTCTCGTGTCCGACACAAGAGATGACAGGAATCTTTGAACGCGCAATAGCCCGCGCCACTACCTCTTCATTAAAGGCCCAGAGGTCTTCTATCGAACCACCACCTCGACCACAGAGAATGACCTCGGCCTGACCTATGCGGTTGAGAAGATCCAAGGCAGCGGCTACCTGCCGACCGGCACCATCACCCTGAACCCTGCTCGGGGCCAGAGTGATGTTCACGCTTGGATCACGTAACTGCAGCACACGCAGCATGTCTTGCAATGCTGCGGCCTTCTCTGAAGTGACAATGCCGATGTGTCTGGGGACTCGTGGCAGGGCACGCTTTCGAGCAGAATCAAAGAGACCTTCTTCACTCAATCGCGCCTTAAGCAGTTCGAATTCTCGCGCCAGGCGGCCCGCGCCTTCGGGCTCCATGTGAGATGCTACGACCTGTAGATCTCCACGGCGCAGATACAGATCCACACGCCCTGAGATGAGCACAGCATCCCCATCTCGTGGCTCAAACCGCAGGCGACGATTGTCGCGCGAGAACATCGCCGCCTTGAGTTGAGCGTCTGCGTCCTTGAGGGTGAAGTACCAGTGACCGCTGGAATACGAGCGAAAGTTCGAGATCTCACCGCGCACCCAGATCTGATCGAAGCCCGCCTCAAGACTGGTCTTAACCCGCGAAGCGAGCTCAGAGACCTCGTGGATCCGACGACCCTGCGGGATCGGACTCATGCCCTCAGGCAGACGCCTGAAATTCGCGAATCATCTTGTAGAAGTCGTCGAACAGATAAGCAGCGTCATGAGGCCCTGGACTTGCTTCAGGGTGATACTGAACAGCAAAGGCGGGGACCCCAGCGACCGCGTAGCCCTGAAGGGTGCCATCATTGAGGTGGATATGAGTCACTTCGACCTTGCCCTCGGGGATGCTGTCAGCATCTAAGGCAAAGCCGTGGTTCTGGGCCGTGATCTCCACCACCCCCGTGCGCAGATTCTTCACCGGCTGGTTACCACCGCGATGACCAAACTTGAGCTTGTACGTGCGGCCACCAAGAGCGACACCAAGAACCTGCATACCCATGCAGATCGCCATCATTGGAACCTTACCAAGTAGCTCTTGAATCATTGCCGATGCGTAGTCGGCAACCGGCTCTGGATCGCCCGGCCCATTGGAAAGCAAGACGCCATCTGGCTTGAGAGCCAGTATGTCGGCCGCACTGGAGTGCGCCGGCACAACCGTCACCCTTGCAGGCCCACGAGATGCGAGCAGACGACCAATATTTCTCTTGATGCCAAAGTCCACAGCGACCACATGAAATGGCGCCTTCGTATCCTTTTGAATCTGGTAGGGGAGCCTACAGCTGACCCTACCGGCAAGATCCAGCCCAGAGAGCCCACCGTAGTCGGCGAGGCGCGCCTTGAGTTCCTCAACGGTGCTGCCGTCGTTGGCGATAATTCCACGCATAGCGCCCTTAGAGCGGATGTAGCGGGTGATCGAGCGCGTATCAACGCCTGAAATACCGGGTACACCGTGACGCTTCAGATAGGAATCAAGATCACCGTCGGCGCGGTGATTGGAATACACCCTGCTCACTTCCCGTACGACGAAACCGTGCACATGAGGTTTACGGCTCTCATCGTCGCTATGAGTCACACCATAGTTACCTACATGAGGCACGGTCATAGCGACAATCTGCTCGGCGTACGAAGGATCGGTGAGGATTTCCTGGTAGCCAGTCATCGAGGTATTGAAGACCACCTCGCCGGTAAAGACGCCACGAGCGCCCCAGGCTTTGCCCTGCCAGCTGCGACCGTCTTCTAGGACAAGGTGTGCGGCGTCAACCATTGCAACTCCGGTGCGGGATATTCAGACTCCGAGAGTGGTACCCGAAGCGAGCACCTGGGGCAAGACTTCGTGGCGATCTCCGTAGAAACTTTCTTGTGATTCGTCACCGAAGCGTAGAGAGAGCCCTCAATCTCGGGCCACGGCCAGGATCCATGCGCGGCACTACTGCTTCGGGTATGGCGCGACCCAAAGTGCGGGTCACCTGACTGGAAGCACCCTCGAATTCAGTGACACGCGTCTCACTGAGATCATGGAGTTCACGTGGGTCCTTACGCAGATCATAGAGCGCCTGACTACCTCCCGCTTGACGCACGAACTTACGATTTTCACTGCGTAGACTCACAGAGCACAAGCCATCTGCGCGCGGTGCGCTGACACTCAGTGCTTGAAGAGGCGTGATGGATTGCCCCCGCAGAAGAGGAACCAAGGAAGCCGCATCCCCACGGGGCTGACGGTGCAGGCCTACGGCAGCAAGAAGAGTCGGATACAGATCATGCAATCGCACCTGCGGCGCGATCTCTATTCCAAGTTCCAGGCCCGGCCCGTAGAGAATCACAGGAACCTGCAGCCAGGGCTCACTTACATCGGGACGAGCGGAGCCTGGCACCAGGCCTCTACTGCCCACAACGGCAACAACGGTTCGATTCATCATGCCCCGATTGTCGAGGCGCTTCATCAGCTCGCCCAGTTGCTCATCTAGGGCTATGACCCGCGCCCCATAGCTTCTTCCAGCAGCACCTGAGATGGCATTGCCAAGGTCGCGG
>Ga0163179_10001738_pt1 | contig 15236 bp, 6 predicted proteins | sample AtlANTMetagenome_FD_109643 | JGI IMG/M metagenome (GOLD analysis project Ga0163179, IMG submission 109643) | Marine eukaryotic phytoplankton communities from the Atlantic Ocean - Atlantic ANT 2 Metagenome | ecosystem: Environmental > Aquatic > Marine > Oceanic | place: North Atlantic Ocean... | reverse complement strand
CTAATAATGTTAGTGGTCAGGTTTCTATATCTACATCTATTATTTCTGTTTCTGGTATTTCAACAATACTTATTGATGATATTTTAAGTGTTGATAATGAATATATGATAATTCGCAATGTTGGAGTTGGAACCACTAATGTTGGTCCAATTGGTTTTGAAGGATCTGTTAATCTTCTTGAAGTAGAAAGAGGTTCTGTAGGAACATTAGCAGCAACCCATTCTGATGGATCTGCTGTTAGATTATATAAAGGTGGATATAATATTATTGGAGATACACTTTATTTTACAAATACTCCAAGAGGAGATAATGAGGATGCAAAATCAGAATCTAATAGAGATACTGGAAAATCAAACTTTAGTGGTAGAGTCTATTTAAGGCAGGATTATTCATCTAATATGATATTTGATGATATATCAAATCAATTTACGGGTATTGATAAAAAGTTTGTAGTAACTTCTAATGGTATTAATACAGTCGGACTTTCTACAGGAAGCACCTTAATGTCTATTAATGGATTCTTCCAAAAACCAACAACTGATAATAATTTAGGTAATAATTATTTCTTTGAAGCAGATACTTCTGCAGGTATTACTACTGTAGTATATACTGGTATTACTTCTTATAATGGAGAACAAATAATAAGTGAGGTTGATATTAATCAAAATCAACTTCCTAGATCTGGTCAAATTATATCTATAGCATCTACAGGTGGACTGGGTATAGCACCTTTGGTTGGAGCAGCAGTAACAGCAGTTATTGGTGCAAGTAAGTCTATTGTATCTGTTGGTTTAGGAACTACTGATTTTAATGGATCTGGATATAGTTCTGGATTAAGTACAACTGGAGACGGTTTCATATCTATTGGGGTAACAGATGCTGCATTTGATCATAGATTTGTAAGTTCTAGTGCAAATTCAGTAACAATTGCTGCAAATGGTATTGGTGCCAATGCATCATTTGCACCCACAGATGCTTCGTATACATCCCATACGGGCGTTCTAGTATTAACAAAACCAAATCATGGTCTCCTTACATCTGATTCTCATAAGGCGGTCACAGGAACGCAATATAATGCAACTGTAGGTATTATGACTGTTAAATTAGAAGCAACACCTAGTCCTGCACTTGCAAATGGTCAATTAGTTAAAATTGATAATCTTGGAGTCACATTTTCTTGTGATAAAGATAATCATGTTAATCCAGACGGCAGTATTTCTAAACATCATTATCCTAGAGAAGGTGACCCTATTAGTGGTAAGTGGGTTCCAATTTCAAATGTATCTGGTGGAGATACCTTTGAGATTACTGTTCTTGATAGTATTCCATCATCTAATACTGGTATTCATACTTTTGTATCTGGTGTTGCAGGTGCTGTTAAACGATCTGCTAATACATTATCAATTGCTAATGATGGGTTAGTATTTAATTGTTCTTTAGATGGATATGAATCTGATAAGACATATCCACGTTCAGGAAAGGATCCTGCTTCTGGTGCAACATTAACAATAACCGAAGCAGATTCAAATAATATTACTGTAAATATTGGACCTGGTGGAGGAGCTGGAACTGGAGCAATAATTAGAGCTTCTGTTGGTATTGGTGGTACTTTAACATTTGATGTTGTTAGTGGTGGTAGTGGATATGTTAATCCAATTATAATGCCACCATCACCATCTTATGAAAATATTGAAATAGTTGGAGTATCTAGATTAGGTCTTGGTGCAACGACAGATACTGGTAAATCTTTATTAGTTTCTATTGATGTTGGTCCTACTTCTACAACTGGTATTGGATCTACATTATATGAAGTTAAATCTTTTGAATTTACAAGAAAAGGATATGGATTTAGAAAGGGTGATGTATTCAGACCATTATTCAGTGGAGAAGATATTAATAAGGTAGGATTAGTAACTGATGTAGGATTATCATCACCATTAACCAATTTAGAATTTACTGTAAATAGTACATTTACTGATCAATTCTCATTATGGAATGTTGGAGAATTTGATTACATTGATTCTATACAATCATTGCAAAACGGTATAAGAACAAGATTCCCATTAAACTTTAATGGAGAATTAGTTGCTTTCCAAGTAGATTCTAATGATATTGATTCACAGTTAATAGATATACGATCATTATTATTAATATTCGTTAATGGTATTTTGCAGGTTCCAGGAGAATCTTATGTTTATGATGGTGGAACAACTTTCATCTTTAGTGAACCACCAGATGAAAATGATGATATTGCAATTTTCTTCTATAAAGGTACAAATAATGTGGATGTTGTTTATACTGATGTTATAGAAACATTAAAAACAGGTGATGATATTCAAATTCTTAAAAATGAGAAATACCTTGATAGAAACGGTAGACGAGTAGGAATTCTTGATCAAGAACCAAGAACTATTGTTGGTATTACAACAGCAGATACTGTTGAAACTAATCTTTATTATGATGTTGGTATTAATGATGAAGTTGATAGACCATTAACTTGGATTAAGCAAAAAATTGATAAAGTTGTTAATGGTAATGTTGTTTATAAATCAAGACCTTCTATTGAACCTTTAGTTTTCCCTGAAGCAAAAATTATTGGAGATTTATCAGCAACAGATACTGAAGTTTTTGTAGATAATTTAAGTTTATTTAATTATGAAAAAGAAACTCCATTAAGTATAGATTCTATAATTTTCCCATATTCGCAAAATTTAGTAGGTGCTGCTCTTACTGCTATTGTTTCAGATACTGGCACTGTTATCTCTATTTCAATTGTTGATGGTGGTTCTGGTTATGTTGGAGCAACAACATCTATTTCAGTTGGTATTCCTACTACAGGTATTACCACTTTCATAAAGGATGATGGAACAATTGGAACAGGAGAAATTGCAACAGCAACAGCAACAATAACTAATGGATCTATTACTTCTGTTAGTGTTACAAATCCTGGAGTAGGATATACTAGATCAAATCCACCAAAAGTTATTGTTGCAACACCAAAAGGATCTAATGAAGTAATTACAGGTATTGCTGCTACTGCAGGATTTAGTGGAATAATTACTGGAATAACATCAACTACAGGAACTGCAGGTAATCCATCAGGATTAAAATTCTTTGCTAAGATAGGGGATGGAACATTTAATGATTTGAATAATGGATATCCAATTTACATTTATGATACTTCTGTTGGAAGTGGAGTAACCTCTATTGATGAAGATGGAAATAGTGCTGTAGTTGGAATAGGAACTACTTATTTGGATAATATCTATTATGTTAGAAGTTTAAGTTCTGTTGGTACAAATGCAGAGTTTGTAGTTAATGTTGATTCTGGATCTAATATTGTTGGAATTGCAACTACTGGTATTTGTGGTAAGTTTACTTGGGGTAGATTAAGTAATTTTGCTAGAGGTTCTAATCCAATATCAATAGGAGTTACATCTAAAATAATTTCTGGTCTATCAACATTCCCGACAATTCAAAGAAGGAATGCTGGATTTAGAAATACTGGTGGAATAAATAATCCAACATAACCCGTATAAATAAAGAAAAAAGCTATAAAAGATGGCGGCAATTGTAACAGACCAGTTTAGAATCAATAATGCTAGTAATTTTTTGGGGGATATTAGTGACACCTCAAATTCTTATTATGTGTTTGTAGGTTTATCAAATCCTGGTATTAGTAATGCTTTTGGAAGAGCATCTAGTAGTGATTGGAATTCTGATGGCACTAGACCAAATCCTACAGATAATATTAATTATTTAAATCATAGTAAAGATACTATGATTTTTGGTAGAAAAATTAATATTGATAATGCTAGAAGAGTTATTAGAAAACAAACTTGGACTAAAGGAACTCAATATGAAATATATCGGCACGATTATAGTGTTAATAATTTATCACCAAAAACAAAATCTTCTAGATTATATGACGCAAAATATTATGTAATTAATAAAGATTTTAATGTTTATAGTTGTATTGATAATGGTTCTAGTGGAATTAATACTGAAGGAAATTTATCACAAAATGAACCATTATTTACAGGATTAGAACCATCTTCTGCTACAGGAGATACTGATGATGGATATATTTGGAAATACTTATTTACTGTTGCTCCAAGTGATATTATAAAGTTTGATGCTACTGAATTCATACCACTCCCTAATGATTGGTCAACATCTACAGATTCACAAATAGAATCTGTTAGAGATAGTGGAAATTCTGATATTAATAATAATCAACTTAAGAAAGTATATATTGAGGATCAAGGTAACGGATATGTTGGTTCAACGGGACAAGAATTTAATATTGTTGGAGATGGAAGTGGTGGAAAAGTTATTGTTGATGTTATTGGAACTAAGATAACAAATACTCAGATTTCTGTTGGTGGTAAAGGTTATACTTATGGAATGGTTGATTTAAGTAAAATTTCATCTGCTGTACCTAGTGAAACAAAAGCAAAGTTAATTCCCATTATACCTCCTTCAAAAGGACATGGGTATGATTTATATAAAGAATTGGGTGCAGATAGGGTTTTAATTTATGCTAGATTTGATGATTCTACTAAAGATTTTCCAATAGATTCTAAATTTGCACAAATCGGAATAGTTAAAAATCCAACTTCAATTGGTTCAACATCAGTATATACCCAAAATGAATTTTCTTCAGTATCATCCTTATACTTAAGTGAGTATACTGCTGCTCCCAGTATAGGTGATATAATTGAACAAGATATTAAATCTGGTGGTGTAACAATTGGTCAAGCAAGAGCTTATGTTGTTTCATTTGATGTTATTAAAAATAATACATCAGGTAAAATTGCAGTTTTAAAGTATTATCAAGATAGATCTTTATATTTTAATCAAACAACTGGTGATCAAACTGATAGATCTGAAATTACTAAACTTGGAGATACTACTGGAAAAATTTACAATTTCCAATCTACTCAAGATGATAAAGTTAAAATATCTGGAGGTGGAGAATATACTATAGATACTAGTTTCTCTGGTATTACTACTAATCCAACTGGAAATAAGGTTATTGAGCTTGGGGTTGAATTTGAAAAAGGAATATCTTCATCTGAGATAAATAATCAGTCGGGTGATATTATCTATCTGGACAATAGAGCATTGATCACTAGAGATAAGAGACAAAAAGAAGACATTAAAGTAATCCTGGAATTCTAAAAAAATGCCACAGAAAACAAATTTAAATATAAATCCATACTATGATGATTTTAATAAAGATAATAATTTTCATAGGGTTTTATTCAGACCAGGAAGACCTGTTCAAGCAAGAGAATTAACGACTTTACAGTCAATATTACAAAATCAGATTGACACTTTTGGAAGTCATATCTTTAAAGAGGGATCTATGGTTATCCCTGGTAATGTTGAATATGATAATGAATATTTCTCAGTAAAATTAGATTCTGAACATCTTGGACTTCCAGTATCATTGTATATTGATCAATTAAAAGGGAAAAAATTAAAAGGACAAAATTCTGGGATTGAGGTATTAGTTAACGATTATAAATTACCTTCAGATTCAGTAGATATAACTGATGTAACGTTATTCATTAAATATCTTAGTGCGGATGATAACAATTCAGATTCTAAACTATCTGATGGAGAATCTTTATTGGCTCAAAGTAGTATAACTTATGGTAATACAACAATTGATATTGGGGAAAGTGTAGCTAATTTAATATCATCAAATGCTACTTTTACTGGATGTGCAGTATATATTGCAGATGGAGTTTATTTTATTAGAGGTAATTTTGTAAATGTTTCTGCTGATACTTTAGTTTTAGATCCATATTCAAATAATCCATCATATAGAGTTGGTTTAAATATCTTAGAATCAATTATCACTGCAAAAGAGGATAATTCTTTATATGATAATGCTAGGGGATTTTCTAATTATGCTGCACCAGGAGCAGATAGATTAAAAATTACTACAACATTAGCTAAAAAGTCTTTAACTGATTTTAATGATGGTAGTTTTGTTGAATTAGTTAAATTAAGAGAGGGTGAACTTAAAAAATTACAAGATTCTTCACAATATTCTTTAATTGCTAAGTATTTTGCTGATAGAACTTTTGAAGAATCTGGTAATTATTCTCTTGACAACTTCAATGTTAATGTTTCAGAATCTTTAAATGATAATATTTCAAATGAAGGTATTTTCCAATCAAATCAAATTACAGATCAAGGAAATACACCATCAGATGATTTAGCATGTGTAGAAATTGAGTCTGGTAAAGCATATATTAAAGGATATAGGGTTAATAGAACAGGAACTACAATTGTAGATACAGATAAACCTAGAGATGTAGAAACAGTAGATAAGGCAAAAATTGGATTTGAAATGGGAACTCTAATTAGAGTTAATAATGTTGCAGGAACTCCATTAATATCACTTGATAATTCTAATAATAATATTATTAAATTGTATGATCTAAGAAAAGATACTGGGACGCTAGATGGTCCTCCACCTACCACATTAGGTGGAAGTACTCCTGCTACTGAGATTGGTCAAGCAAGAGTATATTCATTTGGATTAAGAAATACTCCATATAAAGCAGACATTCAAGGTAGTTCTAGTGAATGGGATTTAAGATTATTTGATTTACAAACATATACAAAATTAAAATTAAATATTGCTTTAGATGCTGATGCTGCTCCTGTTAGTTCATTTATTAGAGGTGTAAGTAGTGGTGCTACTGGATATATTGTTTCCACATCTACTGTTTATATTAATCTATCCCAAACATCAGGAAGTTTTATTGTTGGTGAAAAACTATTAGTTAATGAGACTGAGGAATATTCCAGAACAGTAGAAGATATTGTAGTGTATGGTTCTGATGATATAAAATCAGTATATCAAGATAGTACTTCTCTTGGACTTCAGAAAGATTTTACAGCAGATACTTTATTGAGAGAAGTACCATTGTTTAATGGTACTATTGAAGTGCTTCCACAAGGAACCCCAATGCTAGGAAAAATTACATCTCCTGGTAATACTTTTAATGGGGTTAAATTAGGATCAATAGTTAGATATCAATCTGGAGATTTTTCAGGAACGGGTCTTAAAGTTAGTGACGCACCAAATTTCAATAAAGTTACACAAATTTCTCCAGATTTAACCGAATTAACCGTTGCTGGTATTAGTAGTGTTGTAGGAGTATGTACTGGTTTTGTTGGAGTGGCTACAGGTAGTGGTATAAGTTTAGTAGTTGGAGAAATAATTGATAATCAATCAGAAGGACTTTATAGTCCTATTGAAACACCTAATATTTCAAATTTAGATCTATCAAATTCTGAACTTTCAGTTACTACTCAAATTACAGGTGCAGGTGTTAATTCTAATAAATTAACAGCATCTGTAGCAAATATTACAGGTATAACTAGTTCTTTCTTTACTAATTTTGACACTCAAAAGTATTCTGTATTCTATGCTGATGGAACTATTGAACCATTAACTAAAGATCAAGTTACATTTGTAAATGGATTTACTGAAATAGAAATTGATGGATTAACGAAAACAACTGCAACTAATGTTACTGTTAATGTAACAGTTGAAAAACAAGTCATTAAAGAAAAAATAAAACAATTTAGTAGAAGTAATCAAATTGTAATTGATAAAACTAATTCTTTAGTATCAACTGCTGTTAGTGGTTTAACAACAAGTAGATATTATGGTTTAAGAGTAGAGGATAGAGAAATATCTTTAAATGTTCCTGATGTCTATAAAGTTCTTGCTGTTTTAGAATCTAATGATACTTCAAATCCAACATTAGATAAATTAACATTTGTATCTGGATTGTCATTAGATACAAATGCGGTTATAGGTGAAAAAATTATAGGAAGTGAAACTAATGCAATTGCTCAAATTGTAAATTTACCATCTTCAACTGAAGTAGAGGTTGTATATTTAAATTCTAATACGTTTGCTGTTGGAGAATTAGTTACTTTTGATGAATCTAATATTACTACTAGTTTACAAGTATTAACTTTAGGTAATAATTTAAATATTACAAATAGTTATTCTTTAGATAGTGGTAATAGAGAACAATATTGTGATTATTCTAGAATAGTTAGAAGAGGAAATCTTCCTGCACCATCTAAAAAAGTATTAATAGTTTATGATTCATATAAAGTACCAACTAATGATACTGGAGATCTTTTTACTGTAAATTCATATAGTAAAGATAGATATTCTAAAGATATTCCATTATTATCCAATAATGTAAGAGCATCAGATACTCTTGATTTTAGACCTAGAGTACCTGAATTTACAGTTACTACAAAATCTCCATTTGCATTTACAAGTAGAGATTTTGTAAGTGGAAATGGAACTACACCAACTTTAGTTGTATCAACTGAAGATGCTTCAGAGATTGGTTATAGTTATTATTTACCAAGAATTGATAAATTAGTTCTTGGTACAGGAAAAGAATTTGATGGTAAATTCTCTTTAATAAAAGGTGTTTCATCATTAAATCCTAAAGAACCTGCATTAATTGATGAACTAATGCATATTGCTACAATCCATTTACCTGCTTATTTGTATGATGTTAAAGATGCAAAGGTAACTCTTATTGATAATAAGAGATATACGATGAGGGATATTGGAAAATTAGATGATAGGATTTCTAATTTAGAAACAGTAACAAGTTTATCTTTGCTTGAGTTAAATACAAAAACTTTACAGATTAGAGATGTTACTGGTAATGATAGATTTAAATCTGGTTTTTTTGTAGATGATTTTAAAGATGCTGAGAGAATGGATTTTGATAATCCAGATCATAAAGTTGATGTTGATCCTTCACAACAAGAAATGCTTGTTCCTTTGGATAGATATGCTTTTCATCCAGAATTAGGTATTGCAGAATCATATGACGTTTCAACTGCTGATTTTTCTCAAAATTTAGATTTAATAGATGAAAATGTGCAAAAAACAGGTGATTTAGTAACTTTAAGATATAGTGAAGTTGAATCAGATATTAAGAATGCTTTTGCAAGTCATATGGAGAATGTAAATCCATTTACAGTTGTTGTATATACTTGCGATATTAAGATAACTCCACAATCTGATAATTGGACTAGAACTGAAATAATTGATGGTGGTCAAAGAACCATAACAGGTGCTGTTGATGACACATTTGAAGAGAATATAATAATTGGATCTAGATTAGATACTCATATGAGGTCTAGAAATGTTGCTTTCGATGCTGTTGGTCTAAAAGCAAAAACAAGATATTATCCATTCTTTGATGGAAGAAGTGGTATTGATATAGTTCCAAAACTAATAAAAATAAAGATGGTTTCTGGATCATTTACAATAGGTGAAACTATAAAAGGTTTTGGTTTTAATAGTTCTACTATTCCTAATATTACGTTTAGAGCTGCACAACCAAATCATAAATCAGGTCCTTATGGTACACCTAGTGGTGGTGGATGTGATGGATTCTATACGAGTAATCCATATGATCCAACAGTTAATATATCAGCGTCATATACTGAATCATCTACAATATTAAACGTAGATCTTGCATCATTAGTAGAAGAGGCTCAAGGAAAATATCATGGAAGAGTTTCTAGTGGAATGAAATTTATTGGAGAATCAAGTGGAGCAAGTGCAGTATTAGACTATACTGTAGAAGGAGGAAATCCGATTAAATTAATTTCAGATGAATTTGGTGCTTTATCTGGATCATTCTTTATTAGAGATCCATTAATTACTCCACCACCAGTATTAAGATTTAATAATGGAACAAAAACTTTTAAACTTACTTCTTCTTCTACTAATGAACTTACAGCAGTTGGTGATGTAGATAATACATCAGCGAGTGTAACTCATGGAGAAGCAGCATATCGTACCAATGGTACTGTAACTACTGTTAGTAGAACTGTGGTTACTGTTAGAGCTCCAGAACCAGAACCAGAACACGGTGATCCATTAGCACAATCATTTACTACTGATAGTGATGGGATGTTCTTATCTTCTGTAGATGTATATTTTGCAGAAAAAGATGATTTCCAACCAATAACTGCTGAAATAGTAACGGTTGAACTAGGAACTCCAACAAACCAAGTGATACAGGGTTTTGCTAGAATTCAATTAGATCCTCAACAATTAGATTCCTCTGGAACTTCTATCATTAAAACTTCTACTGATGCTTCCATAGCAACTAATATTAAATTCCCATCACCAATTTATTTGGAACCAAATACTGAATATGCTTTAGTTCTTAGAGCAGGAACTACCAATGCTTATAAAGTTTGGTGTGCTAGAATGAGTGAACCTACTATTGAGACAAAAAATCTTGATAAGGAAAGTCAATCTATAATTGGAATTCAATATATTGGTGGAAGTTTATTTAAGTCTCAGAATGGAACTATATGGACTGCAAGTCAGTACGAAGATCTTAAATTTACTCTATATCAATGTTCATTTGTTAACAATGGAACATTAACATTATATAATCCATCATTAGAGTATGATAATACTAACTTTAAGAGTGTAAAAAATTCTATCGAAACATTTTCAAGAAAATTAAAAGTTGGAGTTTCACTTATAGAAGATGCTCAATATAATGCTTCAGATATATTGGATAAGTTAACTGTTGGAAGAAAAGTATCTGCTGCTGCACCAGGAACTCCATTAGTTTCTGCAGACGCAATAGGTTTTATTGAAAGTGTTGGTGCTCCAATTAAAAATGGGGGTCTTGGTATTACTTCTGTTGGATTTGATTATGGTGATAGTGCAAATGGTATTCCACTATATTCAATAACGGGTAACGGTTCTGGTGCTACTGGAAACGTAACTGTAACAGATGGTGTTGTTACTAATGTTGCTATTGCTGCAACAGGTAATGGATATGCTGTCGGTGATGTTTTAGGAATCACTACTTCAAATATGAAAAAAGGTAGTGGTGCTCAAATATCAGTAACAAATACTTGGGGTTTAGATACTTTATACTTATCAAATGTTCAAGGGGAATCATTTACCACTAATAATTATTTGATATATTATAACGATGATGGAACAAATACAACAGGAGCAGCAGCAACTGCTATAACAAGTTCTTCAGTTAATGGTGATCTTTATCAAGGTAATATTATTAAAGTTGATCAATATAATCATGGAATGGTTGCTGACAATAATAAAGTTATTATATCAAATATTGAACCCGATACCGTTCCAACAACTTTAACTGCAGATCTCAGTTTAACTGGCACTACAATTTCTGTCGCTAGTACTGCAACATTTGCAAATTTTGAGGGTATTTCAACAACTAGTGGTTATGCAAAAATTGGTAATGAAATAATATATTATAATGATGTTGGGACAGGTACTCTTAGTGTAGGAGAAAGATCTTTTGGGGATTCTTTACAAAATTCTCATTCTAATGGAAATTCTATTTCTGCATATCAATTTAATAATATATCATTAACGGGTATTAATACTACTCATGATATGTCTACAGTACCTACTACTTTAAATAATATTAAAACAATAGATACATATTATCTTACTGCATTAAGAGGATCTGGAAGAACTAATCTTCCAGATAGATCTTCTGGTAAAGGTCAGTTAAGTTTTACTCAAAATAGTTTTGGTGGTGGTGATGGCGTGTTATCTACACAAAATTATCAATATGATACATTTAATCCTTCTTTCAATGTTATGATTCCTGGAACTGAAACTGTAGTTAATGCTCAGTTAAGATCAGTATCTGGAACTAGTGAGGGTGGTATAGAACCTTCATTTATTGACCAGGGATTTGAAAGTGTTGAATTTAATCAACATAATACATTATCTTCTCCTCGTTTATTATGCTCAAGAATTGATGAAACTACTAGATTAACTAATTTACCTAGAAATAAATCAGTTACTTTAAATGTAAACTTCTCAACTACTAATTCTATTTTATCTCCAGTATTAGATTTGGATAATGGGGCATTTAGATTATTGAGAAATAGATTAAATAATCCAATAACTGATTATGCTATCGATTCTAGATCAAATGCATTAAGTGGTGATCCACATGCAGCATGTTATATTTCACAAGTAGTGAATTTGGAAAAAGGATCAACTTCATTGAAAGTTATAGTTAGTGCATATAGACATATATCTGCAGACTTTAGGGTTTTATACAGGTTATTAAAACCAGATTCAAGTGAAGTTAAGGAATCTTATAAATTATTCCCTGGATATGATAATCTTGAAGATAAAGGTGTAGAAAAGATTGTTATTGATCCAAATTTAAATAATGGTAGACCTGATGTTTTTGTTCGTTCTAGTAGAGACAATGAATTTTTAGATTATGAATTTACTGTTAATGATGAAGATGAGTTTACTGGATTCCAAATTAAAATAGTTATTAGTGGAACTAATGAAGCATATCCTCCTAGATTTAAAGATTTAAGAGCAATTGCTTTAGCATAATGTTATCTGTTGAAGGGCATAAACATCTTTATAGAGATGAAAAATCGGGTGCCATAGTAAATCATGACACCCAAGGATATCAACAATATATCAATTTAAGGAATAAAAAAATTGAAGAGCAAGAGGAAATTAAACGTCTACGATCCGATATAGATGAAATAAAATCTCTGTTATATGAAGTGTTAAATAAAAGATTATAAATATTTAAAAGTATATTAAGTAATAATGGCAGTATATGTATCTAACATAGTAATTGAGCAAGGATTTGATTTTGATACATCCTTCCAACTAGAGGATACTCGTTCTAATGCATTTTTAAATCTCACTGGAGCATCTACATCAGGAATGCTTAGAAAGCATTCTTCAAGTGCTAATCCAGTTTCCTTTGCAACTACTGTCACTTCCCCAGAACAAGGAATTATATCCATATCTTTAACTGCTGCGACAACAGTTAGTATAAAACCAGGAAGATATGTATATGATGTAAAACTGAGTACTGCGGAAGGTGGTGAATATAAAGCTATTGAAGGTTCAGCACTAGTACGAGGTGGAGTAACAAGGTAATGCCAAATATAAACGACAGAATTGGGTCACAAAATGTAATTAGGGTATTATCTAATGCATCAGCACCTCCAACAAGATTAGTTAACTTAAGTGATGTTAATTCATCACGTAAAACTGAAAATGGGATGGTTCTAGTATGGAACTCATCATCCGAATCATTTATAATGTCGGATCAATTTACTTCATCAAATTTTATTGTATCTGGAATTACTACTTTTAATGATTCAACAGATTCTGTTAGTAATATAACAGGTTCAGTAGTAACTGCTGGTGGTCTTGGAGTTGCTAAAGGTTTGAATGTTGGTGGTAGATCTGTTTTTGCAGGAATAACAACCTTTAATGGTGCTTTACTTGATATTAATGGTGAAGTAAATATATTAAAAAGTTTAATATTACAAGAAAATCTTAATGTAACTGGTGTTACTACACTTGCAGGTATTGTAACAACTGGTGGCGATTTATATGTTGGTGGTGATTTATATGTTAAAGATGATATTACATATGATGAAGTTAATGGTAGAAATCTGAATATAAGTGGTGTTGGTACAATTGCCCAATTAGATATTGGTGGGAACGTTAATGTTTCTGGTATGATGACTATTGGATCATCTAGTATAACATTTGACGGTGATAATAATATTATAACTGTTGGTACTGGAATAACTATTAGTTCTGTAGGTGGTTTTTCTGCTACTGGTGGACTAGCAATTTCTGGTGTTGGTACAATATCTGGTGGACTTAATGCAACACTTATTACTGCAGTTCAATCAAATATTACATCACTTGGAACTTTAACTGGATTGAGTGTAGATGGTGATTTTTCACTTACTGGTGCATCTTATAATGCTAGTTGGATTAAAGCATCAAATCTTTTTAGACTTAATGATAGTGCTAAATTGACCTTGGGAACTTCAGATGATTTGCAAATATATCATGATGGTGGTAATAGTTATATTACTGATGCTGGAATAGGAGATCTTAAAATTCAAGGTGCTGCTGATGTAGTAATTGAAAATGTAGCTGGTGCAAATAGTGCTGTATTTAATACTGATGGAAGTGTAGAGTTATATTGGAGAGGTACTAGTGGTGCTGGTAAGAAACTGGAAACTACTCAAACAGGTACCATAGTAACAGGTATTTTAACTGCTACTGAATTATCTGGAGCAATTGACGGAGGTTCGTTCTGATGGCAAAACCAGCAACTAGGCAAGGACTAGTAGATTATTGTTTACGGCAATTAGGTGCACCAGTATTAGAAATTAATGTTGATGATGATCAAGTAGATGATTTAGTAGATGATGCTATTCAATTATTTAATGAGCGTCATTTTGATGGTGTTGAAAGAATGTATCTTAAATATAAATTAACTCAAGATGATATTGATAGGGGAAAGGCAAATAATAAAGATGGTAGTGCAAATACTGTTGGTATTGTAACTACTACTGGAACTTCTACTAATGTAAGTGGTTTGGGGACTGTTACCTCTAATTGGTATGAATCTTCTAATTTTATTCAAGTTCCAGATTCTGTAGTTGGTATAGAAAAAATATTTAAGTTTGATACTAGTGCTATTTCTAATGGTATGTTTAGTGTTAAATATCAATTATTTTTAAATGATGTTGCCTTTAATCTTGGATATAATGGTCTTTTGAGTTATTCAATGACAAAATCATATCTAGAAGATATTGATATGATGTTAACTACAGATAAGCAAGTTAGATATAATAAAAGGCAAGATAGATTATATTTAGATATTGATTGGGGAAGTGAAAATGCCGATACTTTTATAATTTTAGATTGTTATAGAGCATTAGATCCAAATACTTTTACTGGTGTTTATAATGATACATTCTTGAAAAAATATCTTACTATTTTAATTAAGAGACAATGGGGATTAAATATGATGAAATTCACAGGAACAAAACTTCCAGGTGGTATTGAATTAAATGGTAGGCAATATTATGAAGATGCTGAAAGAGAATTAGAAGATATAAAACAGAGAATGTCTTTAGAATATGAATTACCACCTTTGGATCTTATAGGTTGATAAAATATGGCATTAAATTCTTATTTTTTACAGGGATCTAAAGGTGAGCAATTTTTATTGCAAGATCTGATTAATGAACAATTGACAATGTATGGTGTAGAGGTATATTATCTACCGAGAAAAATATTTAAAACTGATAATATTATTAAAGAAGTTCAATCATCTAAATTT
>Ga0163179_10001737_pt1 | contig 15237 bp, 12 predicted proteins | sample AtlANTMetagenome_FD_109643 | JGI IMG/M metagenome (GOLD analysis project Ga0163179, IMG submission 109643) | Marine eukaryotic phytoplankton communities from the Atlantic Ocean - Atlantic ANT 2 Metagenome | ecosystem: Environmental > Aquatic > Marine > Oceanic | place: North Atlantic Ocean... | reverse complement strand
AAGTTTTTAAATGGGTCAAAGTTTATTAAATCGTATTGTGTCATATTAATCCTTTCGTTAAGCGATTTAAGTTTAGTAATCCCTAATGGGCATTACTCTTCCTATATTATAGTAAGAATTCTATGTTGTGTCAACTATTTATTTTTTAATATTTTCTTAATATAATTCTGTGTTTCTTTAGGTAATTCAGATATATTTCCACCTTTTTTTAACCAGTCATTTGTATTACCTGCACCCCAGTTATATGCTATTAAAGCATCTCTATCATTACCATAATATTTTTTTAATCCTAGAAAATATTTACTACCATATTTTACATTTTTTACAGGGTCAGATAATTCTTCATACTTTAAATTATAATTAACACCAAAACCTGCATCTTTTTCAGCAGTATTTTTCATAATCTGCATTAAACCTTTTGCTCCAGTACCTTCGTTAATTGCATCAGGATTACCTGAACTTTCAGTCATTATAATTTTTTCTATAATAGGATTTTCTTTTATAATAGTTTTAATTTCTTTATTGTTTCTCCAATTTTGAGCAGTCATAATTTCTGGTGCAGTAATTTTTTCTTGTCTTTTAATTGGTTTCTTTTTAGGTACAATAACTTTTTCTTCTTCCATCATAGTAGTTACTTGGTCATCAACTGATTTTGTTTCTAATGGTTTAACTCCTTCCAACTCAGATAAACCTAATACTTCATCACCACTTTCATAACCTAATCTAACAACTTCTCCACCTTTAGAAAAAGTTTTTCTTTTAGTAGGAAGTTTAGTTATCATAACACCAGATGTACCTATACCATATTTACTAGGAATCTTTTCTATCTTAAATAATTTTCCTAAAATTTCTTGTACATATTCTTCTAATTCTTTTTGACTAAAACCTTTTTGAAAAGTTTTATTACTACCTGCACCAAACAACCATCCATCTAAATGAGGTATTGCATTTTTAGATTTACTAGCTTGAGTAGCAACATCTTTACCTCTAGTAGTTATAATTGCTACACCTTTATTATTAATTAATTCTCCTATTTGAGCAACAACATTAGCTCTTTCAAATGGGTCTTCAATTACATTTAATACATTAAGATTTACTACAGCATCTTTAGAATTTTTTCCTTCATTCATTAATACATCATCTGCAGTTTGATAAGTAGGTAACTTACCACCAGATTTAATAATCTTTTCATCTGGAACAAATGGTTCATGACTTGTAACTTTTTTATTTATAAATTGTTTTGTACCAACTCCTGTACCTGAACCAAAATCATGTACACTATTTAATTTTTTATCTGATAAAATTTTATTTACTTTTTTATAAGTACCAACTGTTGTGTTAATAGCTGTGTTTCCTCTTTTAATTGCAAACTTAGTAGCTAACTTAGTAGCACCACCTATTAAATAATTTTGTCTATCTATTACACCACCTTCAGCAAACATAATGTTACCACCTATTGTTCCATCATGTTTCATAGGCATAGGTCCTGCAAATAATTTTTCTATCCAATTTCTCCAATTAGGAAAAGGTAAAAATCTTTGACTTAAAATTCTATTTCTTCTATCAGTATTTCCATCCCACCATGCTTTACCAGCTTCAACAGGAGCAGAAGCTATCTGTGCTGCAGGTGGAAATAAATACCATGGTTCTCTTGAACCTGGTCCAATTAATCTATTAGCAATTAACTCTGGTAAGAAACCAAACATACCTGATAGTCTTGCACCTTCAGCCCACCATCTATTATTGTTAGCATCATAATCAGTTACTACTTCACCATACTTTGCTAACTCTCTTAATGATTGAACACCACTATATATAGGTAATACAGCTAAAGTTTTAACTAAAGTTTTAGCACTACCATTTTCCATTCTCATTAAAATTTTATTTGTCTGTGCTGATTTAGCCATAGCCCATGATAAAAATTGACCCATCAATCTTACCCATTGATTATTACTTTGTGTAAATAATAATCTATTAGATACTTGAGGTATTAATGCATCTCTATTTGCTGTTATAATTCCTGCTTCATTAATAGCACCTTTGTTTCCAGCAATTTTAATTGCAGTATTTAAATTTTTAGCTGAACCTATTGATAAAGCTTTGTTAGTAGATATACCATAATTATTATTTAAAAAATATTTAATTCTTTTTGCTCTACCAGTATTATCTAATCCTGTTTTAGTTAACTTATTTAAAGTTTTAGATAAATAATATGCATCAGCAACACCAGTATTATATGCAAATCTTCTAGCATAACCAGTTAACCATGATAATCCTAATGCTTGAAATGCAAGATTGTTAACTTTTTGTGAAGGAGACATACCAACCCAAGCATTATTTACTAACACATCTCTACCTTCAAATCCAGCAGACTTCATTAATGCTTGTCTAATACCATCATCTATATCTTGATTTAAAGATTTAGCTAATCCTTTTTCATTCTTAGCTCTAAATGCTGTATCTTTAAAACCTCTAATGATTGCTCTCCAACTAGAAGAGTTTTGAAAAGGTTGAATTAAATCACCTAATGATGTAATAGTAACTCTACCTAACATATTTAAATTACCTAATGTTCCTAAAAGAGCTGCACTTGATTTTGATGCACCAGTCATAGCTGTACCATATCTATCAAAATATGCATCAATACTATTTGCTACTAATTTCATTTCTTGATTCATAGCATTTAAATATTTTTCTCTTGGTAATCCTGAGTTTATATATTTATTTCTTATTTGTAAAAATAAAGGTTGTAATAATTCTCCATTAGTTCCAAACTGTCTAGCAAATGCAATTGATTTAACTGAATCATTTGTTAAACTATTTAATATATTACGAGTATCATTTACTAAGTACCCTTTGTTTTCTAATATTTGTTCAACTTTTTTATAAGGTCCTTGTAATGCTCTTTTATGTGTAATATGGTCTGTAACTGGAGTATAAATAAATTTGTTTCCTTCTTTAGAAACACCTGCTTTAGAATCTGAAAACATTTGTTTTAATACTGCAGAATTAAATACACTATCACCAGAAGTTCTATGTCCATGTAAATAATTTTCTGCTGCAACTTGAGACCTTAATTTACCTTTATTAACTCCTGAAGTAACAGTACCTTTCATTCCTAAACTTTCATAAATTTCTTTAACTGTTTTTATAAAAGCTTTCTCATCTTTTTTTACAGCATCCCATTTTAAAACTCTAGGAAAATAATCATCTAATTCTTTAGCTGGAAAAAATCCTGCTGATTCAGATAGATTTTTAAATTCATCTATATAACTTCTAACATTTTTTGATAATGTTATTACTCTTTCAGATGTATCTTTTGTTATTTGTTTACCTCTAAGAATAGAGTTAGCTGCTTCTAATTCTGCAGTAGAATAATTTTTAGTAATATCATAAGCTTTTCTATTAAAGTATCTTTGCATTTGTTCTGCAACAGCTATAACAGATTTTTCTTGTACTGGAGAATCAACTTCTCTAAATAACATCTTACTAATTTTTTCAGTAGCACCACCATAAGAATTTAATTTAGATGCACTTGTTGCTGACATAAAATCTCTAACTCTTTGCATAGTTAGTTGTGTCATTTCTCTATCTATTAGTCCAAGTATTTTTCCTTTTTCTAATTGAGTTCCAAACTTAGCACTTCTTTGAATCATCTTTTGCATTTGACCAGCCATTGCACCAGCAGCAGCCCAATACATTAAATCAGTTTCTTCATCACCAAATAAAATACCACCAACTGTACCAGCACCAGCACCTACAAGTGGTCTAACTGTAGCAGATAATAAACCTCTTACTGCCCAATCAATTTTTGTTTCATCTTTTCTTAATGCTTCTAATATTTTTGTTTGTCTTTTAGCAACTAACTCTGACCATTGTTTTAATTTATCTTGTTGTTTACCTATTAAATCTTTTTTAACAAGTTCACTTGCTTTTTTAGCTTCAATAATTTTATTTCTAATATTAATAATTTGTTTACCAAGAGGAACCTGCTTTAACATTCCAGGAACTTTATCACCTTTTGGCTGTTTTCTTCCTTTTAGTTTTCTTATTTTAATTAATAAATTTCTTTGTTCTAATAATTTTTTTTCTAATGTTTTAAATTTTTTTGTTTCATTTGCTATAGGTCTAACAAAGTTAGTAGTCCACTTAACCATATCATTACTAAGTGCTTTAACTTCTTTAGTATTAGCAGCAGCTTTAATTTTTTTTAATTGTGGTTGAGTAAGATTATTTTGTTTAGCTAATTTTTTTTCTATAAAATCTTCTACTAATTTTAATTCTGATTTAATTAATTTAGGTGCATACTTACTTAAAACTTTTCCACCAATAGGAATTACTGCACCAATTGCACCAGCAGTTCCTGAAGATATAGCAACACTATTCCAATCTACTTCACCAGTCTTAGCTATATTATCTATAACTACATCACCACCTATTAATAAAGCATTTAATGTAGCTGAACTAATAGGATTAGTCATAGCTTTTAAACTAACAGGATTTATATAACCAACTAAATAGTAAGGGTCTAAAAGCATTGAAGCAACTGAACCAGCAGTTATTAATCCACCATCATCTTCTCTACCTCTAAATTTATAATGTTCTTTATCTAAAGCTTCTAATCTTTTTCTTTCATTTTCTAATATATAATCTTTAAAAGTTTTATCTTTATCTAATATGTCTTGAAAATATGCTTTACCAATTCTAAACATATTACCAACAACCATAGTTTCTTTATCCCAACCATATTCAAATCTTTCCCAATTACTTATTTGTGAATCAGGCACAACAGGACCTTCACTACTTAAAGTAGTGTCAGTTTGTTTAGCAATGGATGGGTAATCGGTTTTAACACCTTCTAAATTAGAAAGGTCAAATTGTTTTGGTACTGTTTGAGTTTGAAGAGGTTTAACAAATTCTAAATTAGAAAGAGTTAAAGATTCAGATGGAGTTTTTTCTGTTACAGAAACTTGTTTTTCTTCTGTAATAACAGGAGTTACTCCCTCTAAATTTGAAAGATTTAATTGATTTAATTCTGCCATTATTCATTAAGGTGTAGATTTAAATTTAACCTTTTTAGATTTGTATACAGATTTGTTATTAAGAGGAAAAGCAATTTCATATTTTTCTTTTATTTCTGCACCTGTCATATCATTTGGAAGTATAGCTTGTACTTCTTCAATACTTTCAAATACTGGTTTGTTATTATATCCTACTTCTTTAGGAGTTATTTTAATTGTTTCACCTTTCTCATCTTTTCTTAACATTGAACTCATTTGTTCAGCTATAGCAGCATCACCTGTTGTAACATCTTCTTTAACTGAGTAATCTATTTTGTTTGCATCTAATAGTTTTTTATTTTCATCTGTTAAAATAACTTCCATTTTTTCACCTTTTTTAATGGTTGTGCCATTTTTAAATGTTAAATCTTCAGGTGCAGTAACTACAGTACTTCGTATTTTATTATCTGCAATATCTTTTTCCATTTGATATCTTTCAGGAGGTGGCATATTATCTACAGCAGAACTTGTTGTTTTAGTTTCTCCTTCTGTTGTAGATTTATTTTCATCATAGAATTTTTTTACATTATTATCATTTGCATATAAGTAATTTTTAAAATCATTAACAACTTTTGCATCACCATCTATTAAAGCTGTATAAATTTTATTAACTTTACCTTGACCATCTAAAAAATCATTATCAATTTTTCTTGCTTCTGTATCAATAAATTTAGACATATGTTTACTGATGTTTTTCATTTTTGTTTTATCGTTTACATCATAATTAGAATCACCTAATTTTAAACTACCATCTAAACCGACAACTGATACAGGAACAATTGTAGTTAAGATATATTTATCTGTACCTTTACTACTAATTTTATCTTTTTTAGTTGTTGCTCTTCCATTGTTTATTGCTTTTGATGTTTCACTCCAAACTACAGTAGGACTCCAATGTTTTTCTATTTCAGTTGTTAATTTAGAAACATTATTATAAGTATATAATGCATCATTTTTTGAATTTTTAGCTGCTTCAAAAATCTTTTCAATTGCAAGTAAGTTAACTGTACCATTTCCTTGAACTCCTTCAATTTTACTATCTGTTGCATTAAATTTAAAACTTAATTCATTACCAGCTCCAATAATTTGCATTGTATTTAAATATTTAAATGTATTCTCTTTACTATTTATATCCCATTTAATTTTATCTGAAAGAGAATTCCATCTAGTATTATACTCTTTAGATGGAGTTTCAGCTTTTTTCTTAAATGATAATGTTATACTATCTTTAGTATCTGTAATATCTGTACTATCTTTAGTATCTGTATTATCTGTAGATTCTATTTCTTGTATTGCTGTTTCAACTTTTTTATCTGAATCAGTTTTATCTTTTTCTGTAATCCATTTACTCTCTGTAGTTTCTTTTTTCTTCCATGGAGTTTTAGATAAAATAGTATTGATTAAGAAACTATTACCTTTAGCTTCACTTAATTGATTTGCATAATCTTTTAATATAAATTTCTTTTCTTTATCTAATTCATTTTCATAATTAGTTAAATACTTTTCATCAAACTCATATGTTCTATTAGTATTACCAAACTCACTTCTTAATATTTTCTTTCTTTCATCAGATAAAGCATTATATTTATCAACACCTAATTTAATCATTAAGTATCTATCAGCATATTCTTCTTGGTCAAATTCTATACCAGCATCTTTATTAGCTTTATTAAAAGCTGCAGCTTCAGCATTTAATGAATTAATCTCATCAGATTTTTCTTTTTCTTGATAAAACTTTTTAAGTTCATAATCATATTTTGCATCTTTTCTTCTAATAAGAGAATCTCTTTCTGCTTTTAATTCATCAGCACGAATAGCTAAATCTTCTTTAGTTATTTCTCTATCTCTATCAATAGCACCAACTGCTAAATTAGCAACATCCATCCAATTAAATCCCATTACATATCTCCTTTCAGTTGCTCTACTTTACTTGGTAGTTCACTTTCAACTCTTGATAATAAACTTTCACCTAAACTTTCAGCTTTTGGTTCTGCCATTTTATCTGTTTTAATTTCTTCATCTTCATCATCTTCATCCCAGTTAACAGGTTCAACATCATCACCATGAATTTCTGCATCAGGGTCATCTTCTTCACCAGTATATAAAGTATAATCTTTTATATCAGCATAATCAGCAATAGCTATTAATAAATATAATGTAGGTTCAATTAATAACATCATTAAATCAGGAGTCCATTTACCTTCACTATATCCTTTATATAAAACAACTTGTGCTATTTCATCTAAAGCAGTTCCTTCATCAATTAAATCAATTAATTTTCTTAAATTATCTATATCGGTTAATTCCATATAGACAGCTTCCATAGCATTACCTTGGTCTACAAATTGTGGAGGTCTTTCCCATGCTTTAGGCATATCTGTAGGAGTAGTTAAAGATTCTCCAGGTGTAGGAGCAGAAAAAGGATTAGCACCTACTTTATCAAATTGTGTTTGTTTTATTTTTTCAGCCATTATACTTTTTTCTTTTTAGGAAAACCTGCTTTCATATTAGCATAAGCTTTCTTTGTTATTGTTGTTTTACTTTTTGGTCTTGATGTACCAGCTTTTTTACGAGCATTAATATTTTTATAAAGAGACATTATTTTTTCTTTTTATCTTTCTTCATTGGGGTAGCTATCATAATTGTAACACAGCCACCATGTTTATAATTTTTTCTTTTTGCATGGTCAACAAATTTTTTAGCAACATCTGGTTTTTCTGCAAATAAAAATTTTCTTTGTTTGTTTGATTTAAATGGCATTAGTATCCTATATATTCATATGTCTGTAGTAATTATTAATTTGGTCTATTTGTTGTGCAGAAAAACTTCCATGTAATAAACTTCCTTGTGAAGCACCTTTTAAATCAGTACCACCCCATTTAGCATCTGAACCTTGAGTTGAACCAGTATGCATAGCACCCATCATAGCATAATTAATTGGTGGAGCTTTAATATCTATCTCTTGGTCTAATAAAGATTTTTTTATTGTATCATAAGTTTTATTTTTTACTATCTTTTTAAGCATATTTTTTGTTTTATCTTTTAATGTTGATTTACCATTAACTTTAAATGTATCATTACCATTAAAAATATATCTATCATGTTGAGGTGAATATGTAAAGTCTTTACTTTTTGAAAAATTAAAATTAGTAAAAGTTCCATCAGCAGTTGTATTAGTTTCTAATCCTGATTTCATAACATCTCCTATTTCTTTAGCATTATATATACCATCATTTTGTAATTTAAGAGCATCTTTATAATTTTTATATCCATCCATAGCAGTTGAATCCCAACCTACCATATTATTTTTTTCCCATGAAGTATTAATAATATCATTAATATATCTATCTGAACTACTTATTGTTTTTCCTAATGATTGTCCTCTAAGCATACTACCATCAATTAAATTTCCTTTAACCATTTTTTCTGCTTGTTCATTTGTTATTGAACTCCAAATTTGTCCATCACCATGTACATTACCTCTCATACCAAATACATCTACACTACCATCTGTAGGAGTTCTACCAAATTTTAATTTACTTCTCCATTCAACAGCTTTTGCTTTTGAATCTGTAAATAATTTTTTAGCACCTTCAGAAATTCTAGAAAAAATATTACCATCTCCTTTAAATTTTCCAGCAAAACTTTGAAAACCATCACTTATACTTTTAGTTATTCCTTTAGTAAAATTACTAAATTTTAAAGTGGTTGCTTGATAACCTGTTCTAATAGCATTACCAACTTGACCTATAGCTCCTAAGAATCCTTTTTTTGCCATTAATCCTGTAGCATTACTCATACCATACATAGGATGCATAACACCTGCCTGTCCTATTATATTACTTAATCCTCCTAAAGCATATGGCATAGCTACAGACATAGCAATCATACCTAATGGTCCAAGTTTTTTATTTATTTTAGCAACACCTCTCATAACAGATTTACCTACTTTTGCAATACCTCTAGCAATACCTTTAGTAATTTTACTAACAGGTCTTGTTATTCTTTTTGCTACTTTTTTTGCTGCTTTAAAAACACTTCCCATTTTATTTTATCTCCTATAATTTTCTTGTAATAATTGTTTTAAATATATCTAAACCAAAACCACCTAATTTTTGTAGAGTACTTGCTCTTGATGCATCACTAACTTGTTCATTACCTAATGCAGCAATAGCTAAATTAGTTTGTCTTTCTTGTGCATTTTGTGCTGCTTCATATTCCCACTTAGCAGAATCTCTCATCTCTTGCCATAAAAAAGATAAACCTTGGTTACTCATATTAAATGAATTCATTGCATTAGCTTGGTTAACTGCATTTTGTCCTGCAGTATTTGCTTGATTTAATTGTCTTCTCCATGTAACATTTGATTGTTCAATTAAATTTGAATTTTGTGTATTAAAATTATCTCTATTATAATTTAATTGTGAATTAAATTTTTCTATTTCAGCATTTAAACTTTCTTGTAATCTTTCAGCTTCTAATGAATTACCTTGATTTAAAGCTTCTATTCTATTTGTTTCAGTAATATTGTACTGGTTCATTGCATCATTTCTTGCAGCATTTTGTTGACTAATAGTAGTAGATAAACTATTCATAAATTGATTAGTTTGATTCTGACTTGTTGCATTAAATTGAGCAGAAGCATTATCTGCAGCTTGATTAGTTAACATTGCTTGTTGTCTATTCTGTGCATTTAATACTTCAGTTTGTTGTGAATTAGTTAAGTTTGCCATATCCATTTGTAAAAATGCTTGAGCATTAACAACAGCTTTTTGTTGAGCATTAGTTAAATTTTGCATATCCATTGTAGCTGTTTGTACAGCATTTTGCATAGTAGCTTGTTGTTCATTATTTAAATTTTGTAATTCAAATGTTCTAAATAAATTAGAATTAGATATTGCAGTTTGTTGTTGATTGTTTAAATTTAAAACATCCATTCCTGCAGTAGTTTGAGCATTTGCTAAAGCTGTTTGTTGATTAGCACTTAAATTAGCTAAAGCCATTTGTTGAGTTAATTGACCTTGAGTTAAACCAGCTTGTTGTATGTTAGCTAAGTTTGCTAATCTTATTTCTTGTTGTTGTTTAGCACCAGCTAAAATACTTTGTTGTTCACTCATTGCATTAAGTTTAGTTAACTCTTGAGCAAATTGACCAGTAGCCATTTGTGCTTTCATATCATTCTCAGCATTAACTAACTGAGTTTGAAAATTTTGTTGAGCAGTTAATACTTCTGCTTGTTGTTCATTTGTTAAATTCTGTGCTGCTCTTTGTTGTAATGCTGTTGCATTTGATTGAGCAATAGGTAATGCAGATGTAATAATTGCATTTACTAAAGCATCTCTACCAATTGTAGATTTACTTAAACCTCTTTGTGCTAAATTTTTTTCAACACTATCAACTGCACCTCTTGCCCATGTAGGGATTTGTCCAGTATCAATACCAGATAATAAAGAAGTTATTTGAGTAGATACTAAAGCATCTGTAGGTAATGCAGCAACTTGTGCTTGTACTGCAGTAGGTTGTGATACTATTGCTTTAGTAACAGTAGCTGGATTATTTGCAATAGCTGATTGAATATTTCCAGGTAATGATGCTGTTTGTCCAGCAACAGTTGCAGCAGTTCCACTTAATACTGCAGCTAAAGCTCCACTTGATAATTGTCCTTGTTGTGCTGCAGCTACAGCCGAAGTTGTAGGATTAGCACTAGCACCTGTAGCAGTACCAGATAAAGTTCCAGTAACTGTTCCTATTTGTGATTGTGTACCTACTGTACCTGTTTGAGCAGTTCCTGTTTGAGCAGTACCACTTGTAGGTGTCATAGTAGATGTAGTTAAACTTGTAGGTCCTGCACCTGCTGTTGAAGTTAAAGCTGTCGGTTTTGCAATTTGTGAACCTGTAATTGTTTTAGTTCCAACAGCAGTAGGTGCTGCTTGTTGTGAACCACTTAATAATTCATTTGTTTGTACTGCTTGTTGTGTATAAGATTGTTTTGCAGCATCAGCAAGTTCAGGAGATTTAATTTGTTCAGTTACATATTTATCTGCAAACTGATTTCTTTTTCCTAGTCCACCTTGTTGTGGTTGTGAACCTTCAGGAATTCTTGTAAATTTCCTAGCTTCATCACCTGTTGCTCTTCTGATTCTTTTAATTTTTTTTATCATATTCTATTTAAAGTAATTATATACTCCACCTACTATACTTGAAATTATTATTAATACCCATATGGCACCTTTACCTTTATTAATATCAGCTCTTAAACATTTAGTTTCAGATTTTAGTTCTTTAACTTCTCTAACTAAAAAATCTATTTTAACTTCTGTTGCTGATTTCTTTGCCATTATCTTCCTTGTCCTCTATATTTTTTAAAACTTCTTCTTTTATTTTTATTCATTGTACTTGTATTTGGTCTACGACCTTGTGAACTTCCTTTCTTGATTGGAACATGAGCAACTTTGTTCCATAATCCTTTTGCCTTTGCCATTAATAACCTGTAGCTGGATTATCTCCAACTAGAGGTTCTGCTGCAAATGCTATCCAAATATATTCATCACCACTACCATTCCAAGCAGTATCAGTTGTTCTATGTTTAAATCCATTAGATAAAAAATCCATTCTAACTGTTGATGCATCTTCTGATGTAGCACTATTTGGAAATAAAGTTTTATTAACTGTATTTAAAGGGTCTCTTTTGTTATCAAAAATTCCCCAAGCAGATGTACCATTAGTTCTTTTACATAAAACTATAGCAGGTTTAAATCCTGTGTAACAAAATGTTCCATCTGTATTACCATTCCCAGTATATTTACCGAAGGATGAAAAACCAACTACCTCTGAAAAACAATAAGCTATATAATTAGAACCACTTGCATTAATTTGTGTATTATCTCCAACTGTAAAATTAACAGTATCAGGTGCAGTATTTTCCCAAGCTGCACCACCTGCTGTGACTGATGCTGCAGTAGAACTTAAATAAATATATTTTGTCCATTCCATACTTTGATGTCCAACAACCCAATCTGCTGTGCCAGATAAATTTTTTACTATTATTAATTTTGGAGCTACACCTAACCCATGAGCTATTTTTGTTGGAGTACTACCACTTCCTGCATATTTTAAAATTGAAATTCCTGATGTTTGATTAAAAGAATAACTGCTAGGTGTTGTATCTGTTGAACCATTAGTAGTTATTCCACTTGTTGTTCCACCTTTCCAATTCCATGAAGCATAACTTGGAGAATTATATGTTCCATTAAAATCATCTTCAAATCCACCACTAGAAGTATTAGCACCTATTGTATAACCAGTAGAATTAATAGCAGTTACACCTTCTGTGCAAGTTCCTTCTGCATCTGATGTACTAGGTTCTAAAACTTTTGTATTTCCTCTAACTGAATCTACAAGAACATGATTGTATCCATTATTTTTATTTTTTATCCATATTAAATCAGGTTGAAAACCAATATTAACATTAATATTTCCACTTGTGCCAGTATAACCATCAGAAATAACATGGTCTGTAGGTTTATTAATTGTTGTATAAGCCATATTAATTATTTAATCCTTTCGTACAAAGAGCTGTAAAATTATTTGGAACATCATATTCAAACTTGCCAATTCCTGATGCATTAGTTCCTTCATCTGTAATTTGAGTTGTTGAAAAATATCCATTACCAAAATTAAATTCTGCTTTGTTTCCATCATATCCTGACATACAAGGTATAAACCAATCTCCTGCTGAACCCATACCTGTCCAAGCTGCATTAGTAGTTGTTCCTGCTGCTATTTCAGAAATTGTTGCTGAGTTTTGCCATACTCCATTTTTAGAAAACCAAAGTGTTCTTGTATCTGCATCAAAAGCTACACCAATAATATTATTAACTGTCCAACTGTCTCCATAAGAAGAACCACCACTATGATATTTATTTCCACTAGAAGCATAGTAAGACCAAGCAGTAGAATCATGTCCTGGATAGTCGTCAGGTTGTCTAGTATGTGCTAATGACATTCCTATCATACCATAATCACCACCTGTATTATTAGCAAATTTCATTTCCCAATAATATTTACCTTTATTCATTGCAAAGTTTGCATAATTTGTTTTATTATCTGTATTCCATTCAACTTTATTATTACCAATTGTAAATGTTGAACCTTGTTCATAATTATCTAAAGGGTTCATTGTAGCAAAAACATTATGTGGACTTTCAACTACACTAAGAACAGTTCCTGTTGTACTTAAAGTAATATTATTAGTTCCACTATCTAAATCCATATTAGAACTATCTTCCATTTTTAAAAATATTCCATTATCACCATAATTTACACTTGGACTTTGTTTAGGTGACCATACTCCATTAGCATCAAACTCTGCAAAATCTGTAGCTGCGTATGAATATCCATCACAATAATGAAAATGAGATATATAACCATAAAAAGGAGATAAAGAACCACTTTGTTGACTTCTAGGATTATCTCCTATCCATAAATCTTGTGTTGCTACATTACCTTGTTGAGCATCACTAAATGTAGATATTGAACTTTTACCTTCATCCATTTGAACACCATTAATCCAAAATCTTCTTCTTAAATTTGCTGTTCCATTTGAACCATCTAATGAAAATACTATATGGTACCATCCATTAGTATCCCTAAAAAGTTCAGATGAATTATAAGTACCATCTGCACCATCACATTGCATTTCTATATTATCAGCAGTATCAAATCTACAATAAGAATCAGAAGAATTGTTTTCTCCCCATCCCCATATATATTGATTTGCATTACTTAATTTACTTCTTTTACACCAAACAGAAATAGTAGATTTAGTTCTACCATTTGTACTATTTGTTCTACCATGTTCTAAATTTATATATGCCATAATAATTTCCTATACTATAAATAATCCACTTCCTGCTATTCCAAATGTCCATGAGATTGAAAATGCTCTATCTGCTGTTTGTCCTTCTGCGTCTGTTGCAGTAACTGTAAAATTAGAAGTAGCTGCAGCAGTATATTGTGTTTGAGTTCCTGTTATTGTACAACTACCTACACCTGTTGTAAATGTTAATCCTGTTGCTGGAGGATTAGGTGAACAAGTAAAAGATACAGCATCTGTACAAGTTAATGTTTGAGTTGCAATTGCTTGATTACCTGCAAAATTTCCTAAAGAACCAGAAGAAGTAACCCATGTTGGATTATCTGAAACTGTTAATATAGCTGTTCCACTTCTTACTGCATTACCATCTGGATTTTCAACTCTTATAAAATAAGTTCCATCTACAGGTAAAGTAAATGTTGCAACAAGTGTTGTTGAATTTGTAAATGTTACACCATCAGCAACTACAATTGCACCTGTACTACTTATTGCATCTACATAAGGTACTGAAACAAAATTAGTACCAGTAATAGTTACATTAGTTTGTGCATTAGTAATTACACTTGGTGATAAAGGAGTACTAGGATGAAAAGTAGGTTTAGTTTCTCCTACTGTTACACTTCCACCTAAATTAACAGCACTACCATTTATTGTAATACTCTTATTAGAAAGCATATCATTAGTAACTTGAGTTTCACCAACTGTTCCTGCAGTAACTGCACCTAATACTCTATTATTAGTAGTAGTATCTTGTATCTTTGCATAAGTTACAGCATCATCTGTTAACTTAGCTGTTGTAACTGTATCATCTGCTGGTGTTGATATTAAACCTACACCCATGTGATAAATAAAATCACAAGTATCTGCATCAACTAATGCACCACTAAAAGTTATTGTTGAATTACTAACAGTAAAGTTACCATATTGAACTACACCATTAATTGATACAACTATACTATCTGCACTAGATGGTGTAAATGCTACACTATCTTTAGTTAAATTATAAGGACCAGCACCTGTTGCAGTAGCTGGTGTTATAGCATCTAACTTTTCTACATTACTAAATTGTTCTATTCCTTGTCCTATATAAGCCATGTTATTTTCTTCATTTAATTATTTTAATATCCAAATCTTGTTGCAAATCTATCATAAACAGCATCACTATCTGTTTGAGATATAACTCCATTATACCACCAAGCAACTCCTATTGTATGACTTCCACCAACACTACCATAAGGGTCGCCAAATAATCCAAATTCTCCATTTGTAGCACCTGCCATATCAACTCCTGAAGTTACACTT
>Ga0163179_10001736_pt1 | contig 15243 bp, 17 predicted proteins | sample AtlANTMetagenome_FD_109643 | JGI IMG/M metagenome (GOLD analysis project Ga0163179, IMG submission 109643) | Marine eukaryotic phytoplankton communities from the Atlantic Ocean - Atlantic ANT 2 Metagenome | ecosystem: Environmental > Aquatic > Marine > Oceanic | place: North Atlantic Ocean... | reverse complement strand
TGACATTACTGCTCCAGTTCCATAGCTAGATAACACATAATCTCCTATCCATATTGGAATTTTATTTTTACTAATAGGATGTTGAGCATAAGCTCCTGTAAATACGCCTGTAATTTTTTTTACTTCTGAAATTCTGTCTATCTCAGTTCTATTTGATGCATATTTTATATACTCCTCTACTTCATCTCTTTTTTCGCTAGTACTAATTTTTAATACTAGATCATGCTCAGGAGCCAAGGTCATAAAACTAACTCCAAAAATAGTATCTGGTCTAGTAGTAAAAACCTCAATAGAATCATCATGGCCAATAACATTAAATTTCATTGAAACACCTATTGATTTACCAATCCAATTTCGTTGGGTTTCTTTCATTGCGCTTGACCAATCAATTTTATCTAAACCATCTAAAAGTCTATCTGCATATGCACTAATTCTCATGTTCCATTGTAACATTAATCTCTTTTCAATTTTGTATCCGCCTCTTTCAGATACTCCATTTACAATTTCATCATTAGCTAATACAGTTCCTAGTTCAGGGCACCAATTAACTTCTGATTCTGCTAAATATGCAATCCTATAATCTTGTAACACCTTCTCTTTGTTATATTCATTAAAATTATTCCATTGCTCTGCAGAAAATTTTAAAGCGTTTTTATTTGAATGCGCTTTTAGCTTATAATTTCCTGATTTAGAGAAAATATTTATTAACTGTTCTATTGGTCTAGCCTTATCTTGATCCTTATCATACCATGATTCAAATAGTTCAATAAAAATTGATTGAGTCCATTTATAATAATCTGGGTCACTGGTCCTAAATTCTCTAGACCAATCAAATGAAAAGCCTATTTTATCTAATTGACTTCTATAGGTGTTAATATTTTTTTCAGTTGTTTTTTTTGGATGTTGACCTGTTTGTATTGCATATTGCTCTGCAGGTAAACCAAAACTATCATATCCCTGAGGATGAAGTACATTATATCCTTTTAATTTTTTATATCTAGCATAAATATCTGATGCAATATAGCCTAGAGGATGTCCTACATGCAAACCTTCTCCACTTGGATAAGGGAACATATCCATTATATAATATTTTTCCTTACTTAAATCAATATTAGTTTGATAAGTATTATTCTTTACCCAATACTCCTGCCATTTTTTTTCTATTGATCTAAAATTATACTTCACTTGGTTTCCGACATTGATATTAAACAAATTTACATTTTCTTATAACAAAATCTTTTTAAATATTTGATTTTGTTCATTATTTTTACCTAAACTAAATATCAAACATGGATCAAAAATTTGAAGAATTTCAGAAAAAAAGATTGCTTTCGTCGTATTTCTCTGTAATTATAATAATATCTATAGTTTTATTCCTATTTGGGGTTCTTGGGTTTTCTGTAATAAGTATTAAATCTGTAGGCAATTCTTTCAAGGAAAAATTAACTGTATCAATTTATTTAAAAAATGATATAAAAAATGTTGAAATAAATCAATTAAAGAATAGTTTAGCAATGTCTTCTTATACAAAAAATATAAAATTCATTTCAAAAGATGAAGCAGCAATATATATGAAGGAAGAATACGGTGAGGATTTTATAGATGATATCGGCTATAATCCCTTAGTTAACTCAATTGATATTAACTTAAAAGCAAATTATATTAATAATAGAGTTTTAGATAGTATTTCAAATAAAATATTAGAAAATAAATTTGTTGATGAAGTGATTTATGATAGAGATCTAATTTCAATTATGAATAAAAATCTTAATAAAATTACTTATTGGATTCTTCCAGTTTCTGTAATTTTTACAGTAATAGCCTTTCTGATTATCAATAGCTCAATAAGGCTTTCTGTTTTTTCGAATAGGCATACAATAAAAACAATGCAAATGGTTGGTGCAACGAAACAATTTATTAGAAAACCATTTATAATAAAAAATATTAAGCTTAGTTTAATAAGCTCAATAATATCATCGATTGGAATAGCTATATTAATTACTTATATTAATCAAACTATATCAATAATGGAAATACTAAACATACCATTTTTAGCTATATTATTTGTTTTTATAATAATTTTAGGGATTGTAATTAGCTGGCTAAGCACGTACTTTGCTACACAAAATATATTAAATCTTAATACTGAAAAATTTAACTTCTAAGATGAAAGATAAAAAATCTGAAAATTCAAAGAAAGAATTATTATTTACAAAGAAAAACTATTTAACTAGCTGTATTGGAATAATATTAATAATAATTGGTTTTATAATAATGTCTGGAGGAGGGAGTAACGATCCTAACATCTTTAATGAAGAAATATATAGTTTTAGAAGAATAAGAATAGCGCCATTATTAGTTTTAATTGGTCTTGGCCTTCAAATCTATGCAATACTAATTTCTTCTAAAAAATAATAATGGAAATAGTTGATGCTATAATTTTAGGAATTATTCAAGGATTAACTGAATTTCTTCCAGTATCATCAAGTGGTCATCTAGAAATTGGTAGAGAAATCTTAAATGCTGACCTATTAGCAACTGAGAACCTCTTGTTTACAATAGTATTACATTTTGCAACTGCCCTAAGTACAATTATAATTTTCAAGGATCATATAATAAAGCTTTTAAAAGGCTCTATTTCTAATTCAATTAATAAAAATCATAAGTATCTATTTAAAATAATAATTTCAATGATTCCTGCTGTATTTATTGGATTGTTTTATGAAAAAGAAATTGAAGTATTATTTACTGGTAATATAATATTAGTAGGATCTATGTTAGTTATTACTGGGATATTATTATTATTAACCAAGATTAGCAAAGAAAAAAAATTAAGCATCTCATATTTTCATTCATTCATAATTGGAATATCTCAAGCAATTGCCATGATCCCTGGAATATCTAGATCTGGGGCTACTATTTGCACAGCCTTACTTTTAGGGAATAACAAAAAACAAACTGCAAAATTTTCTTTTTTAATAGTAATACCTCTAATATTTGGTAAAATAATTAAAGATATATTTAGCAACAATATAGTTTTTGATAACATACAATACAGTATCTATATTTTTGGATTCCTTAGTGCATTTCTAACAGGTATTTTTGCATGTAGATTAATGCTAAAAATTGTTAAAAATAATAGCTTAAGTGTCTTTAGCGCATATTGCATAATCCTTGGTGCAATATCTATAATTATAGCATCGCAGTAATGACTGAAAAAGATCTAACATCAGGAAAAATTTTATTAATTAACAAAGATAAAGGATGGTCCTCATTTGATGTAGTTAATAAAATTCGAGGAGCAATCAAAAAGAAATTTTCAATAAAAAAAATTAAAGTAGGTCATGCTGGAACTCTGGATCCATTAGCAACTGGATTAATGATACTATGTACTGGAAAATTAACAAAAAAAATAGATAGCTTAATTACATTAAAAAAAAAATATGAGGGGACTATTACATTAGGAGCAACAACCCCATCTTTTGATTGTGAAACTGATATTGAAAAATCATACCCAATAAATCATATTACAGAAAAAATAATTTTATCAACCGCTAAGAATTTTGTTGGAAAGATTAATCAAACACCTCCTATATATTCAGCAATAAAAAAAGATGGGAAAAGGCTTTATAAATATGCACGAGCTGGAGAAAAAGTAGAAATTAAATCTAGAGAAGTAAAAATTTTTAATTTCAAAATTACCAATATTAATATTCCAAATATTGATTTTAAAATATGCTGTAGTAAAGGAACATATATTAGATCAATAGCAAATGATTTTGGGAAAAGAGTTGATAGTGGAGGATTCCTTTCAATGCTAAAAAGAACTGAAATTGGGAAATTCAAAATTAAGAACGCTTATAGAGTTGATGATTTTATAGAAAAATTTTTAAACTAGAATTTTATTTTATTTTTTACTATTTTATAATTCTTATCATAAGGTATACTATCTAATATCTTTTTAATAGCTGTAGTTCTAGCATAAATTTTCTTGTCTGCTTTTATAATATGCCAAGGACAATTTTTAGTATTAGTTTTTTCAAACATAACATCTTTATAATAAGTATACTCCTCCCATAATTTTTGAGCTTTTTCATCAATCTTAGTATACTTCCATTTTTTTATAGTACTATTTTTTATTTCATAAAATCTTTTTTCCTGAACATTCTTACCAATGGAAAAATAAAACTTCAATAAATAAAAACCTGAATTAAATAACATCTTCTCAAATTCATTTACTTGTAGCATAAAGGTTTTATATTCATTAGAAGAACAAAATTTATTAACTGGCTCAAGAACAGCTCTATTATACCAACTTCTATCAAAAAAGACCATATTCCCTGCCTCAGGCAATTTTTCTATATATCTTTGGAAGTACCATTGAGAACTTTGGCTTTTGTTTGGTCTTGGAAGTGCCACTACTTTCAATCTTCTTGGATTAAGATGCTCTACAGCTCTTCTTATCGCCCCACCTTTTCCTGCAGCATCTCTCCCTTCGTAAATTACAACAACTTTTTTTTTATTATCATAAATCCAATTTTGCAATTTTATCATTTCAGATTGTAATTTTCTTAGTTCAGATTCATACTTTAAATATTTGAGAGTTTTCGAAATAGACGTATTATCTCTGCTAAGTAAATTTACTAATGCTTTTCTTGATCTTAATAATTTTAATTCCTTATTTGATAAATGTATATTCATTTTCTATTTTATGACACTGATAATTTTATTATCAATTAAAATATTTTTTTTAGAATCTTTAAATTTTGATAAAACATACTTTATAGATTCAATTCTTGCTTTTAATTTATTATTACTTTTAATATTAATCCATGGAGATAATTTAGTGCTTGATGTACTAAACATTTTTTCTTTATATAATGTGTATTTATCCCAAAGATTCTGACTTTCTAAATCTACATTACTAAACTTCCATGATTTTAAAGGATTTGAAACTCTTTTTATAAAACGTTTTTTTTGTTCAGATTTAGTTATTGAAAACCAAAATTTTATTATAAAAACTCCATCCTCTATCAACATTTTCTCAAATTCATTTACCTGAGATATAAATTCGTTATACTCCTTTTTTGTACAAAACTCCATTACTGGCTCGACTACTGCTCTATTATACCAGCTCCTATCAAAAAAAACTATCTCTCCAGGATTAGGCATCATTTTCAAATATCTTCTAAAATACCATTGTCCTTTCTCTTCTATATCTGGCTCAGGTAGGGCAACAATTCTAGAATTTCTTGGATTAAGATGTTGTGTAAAACGCTTAATTGCACCTCCTTTTCCTGAAGCATCTCTTCCTTCAAATATAATACAGACTCTCATCCTTTTATTTTGAATAAAATTCTGGAGATCTACCAATTTAGATTGCAGATACAATAATTCATTATTGTAATCTACCACATCTATTACTTTCTTATATTTTTTAGGAGATAGTTTTTTTTGTAAAATTTTTAAAAACTTATCCTTGTCTTTAAATAAAGATAAATCCCTTTCAGTTAACATATTTTTTTCAATTATTTTCTATATAATTAGATTAAATCATATTGCATTAAAAAGGAAGGTCATCTAAATCCTCTTTATTTATATTTTCAGCAGGTTCAAATGAACTTAATGAATCTAATGACGATTCCTGATTATCTAAATTTTGATTTTTCACAGATTCAATTCTCCATCCTTGAAGAGAAGTAAAATATTTAATTAATCCTTCAGGGTTTTCCCATTCTCTACCTCTTAAATTAATACCAATCTTTACATCTTGACCTTGTTCAAAACCGTTTAATAAATCTATTTTGTCCTGAACAAATTCAATACAAAGTGTTTGTGGGTATTGTTCTTGTGTTACAATTACTAATTCTCTTTTTCTAAAACTATCTGTTATTTCTTGGATATTTCCTACCAATTTTATTTTACCTTGAATTTCCATTTAATTTAATTTCTTATTAATATATGAATTGACAAATTTAATAATCTAAAATAAAGATCAACAATTATTTACAAATTAATGAATAGTTTATTTTGATTTAATCTCACTATATTTAGCATTAATATTTTCTTATAAAGAATGAGTAAAAATACAAATATTATTAGATGGTCAATTATTTTAGGCTCATTCCTTATAATCTCATCAATACTTTGGAACACATATACTTTCTTTCAAAATTTTAAAAATGAAGAAAGAGATAAGGTTGAAATTTGGTCAAAAGCATTAATTGATTTTATCTCAGCTGGAATTGATGATAATATATCAGAGCTTACATTAGATATTCTACAAAAAAATTCTTCCATTCCAATAATAGAAGAGAAAAATAGTGGTGAAGTTATTTTATATAATTTAAATAATATAAGTCCAAAAGATACTATTACAATTTCTAAATTAATTAGAAAATTTAGTAAAGAAAACAAACCAATACAAATAAAGTATAATAGAGAATTATTATCAGTATTGTATTATGGAAACTCAATTATTGTTAACAGATTAAAATATTTCCCATTAGCACTTCTTTTAGTAATATTTTTATTTGGATGTATAGTTTATCTCTTCTACAAGAGCTCAAAAACTGCAGCTCTAAATCAATTATGGTCAAGTATGGCTAAAGAAACTGCTCACCAAATTGCGACTCCGCTATCATCAATTATTGGTTGGACAGAAATTTTAAAAAATAAAAAAATTGATGATAATTATATAATTGAAATTCAAAAAGATATCAAAAGGCTAAATACAATTACTGATAGATTTGGTAAGATTGGGTCAATTCCGACACTTGAAAAATGTGATATTATTTCTGAATCTAAGAGCGCAGTTGAATACATGGAAAACAGGACTTCAAATTCTATAAATTTTAAAATAGAAATTCCAAACGAAAAAATTATAACCTTACTAAACCCTCAGCTTTATGCATGGGCAATTGAAAATATTATAAAAAACAGTATTGATTCAATGAAAGGTAAAGGAGATATTACTATTAAGATAATTGAAAGAAAATTACTGGTTGATATATTAATAATTGATACTGGTAGTGGAATAAATAAAAAACTTTTCAATAAAATATTTGACCCTGGATATACTTCTAAAAAAAGAGGATGGGGCTTAGGGCTTTCTTTATCAAAGAGAATAATTGAAAATTACCATAAAGGAACTATAAATGTATCTTCTTCAAACATTGGAGAAGGCACAACAATAAAGATTCAATTAAAGAGAATTATAGGCTAAAGAAATTTTATTAGCTATATCGACAAACTCTGTCTTGTCTAATTTTACCTTATTTATAAATGTTACATCATTAATATGAGATATTGGGATTAAATGAACATGAGTATGAGGGACTTCTAGTCCAATAATAGATAATGCTACTTTTTCACAGGGAATAGTCTTTTTAATTGCTAAAGCAACATTTCTAGAAAAATCAATTAATTCCTTAAAAAGTTCAGGGTCAAGGTCTAGAAAATTATCAACTTCAACTTTTGGGATACACAATGTATGTCCTTTAGTATTTGGATTAATATCTAAAAAAGCTAAAAACTTATCTGTTTCAGCCACTTTAAAAGATGGAATATTTCCGGAAATAATTTTTGAAAATATTGATGACATCTATCTAGAAATTTCTAAAATCTTAAATTTTAATGTACCATTTGGAACAATTATTTGAGCTATATCTCCAACTGATTTACCTAGTAACCCTTTACCAATTGGAGAGTTTATAGAAATTTTTCCTGAAGCTAAATCTGCTTCACCATCTGCGACTAGCATATAATCCATGTCAAGTCCATTATTCTCATTTTTAATTTTAACTTTTGATAAAACTAATATCTTAGAAGTATCTAACTGGCTCTCATCCATTAATCTAGCTCCGGCTAAAACTTCTTCTAATTTTGAAATTTTCATTTCTAACATTCCTTGAGCTTCCTTTGCTGCATCATACTCTGCATTTTCACTTAAATCGCCTTTATCTCTTGCCTCGGCAATTGCGTTAGATATTTTAGGTCTCTCAACATCCTTTAACTGATTAAGTTCTTCCCTTAATTTTTTTAACCCATCTTCAGTATAATATGAGACTTTACTCATCATCTAATATTTTGTCTTTTAACTATTTATATTAAAAAAATCTCGTTTACACGAGATCATAATCAAATATACAAAATATTTATTTCAATCTTATTTTATTGTAATTTTACAAAATGAAAAGACAGATACTTTTTTGCTTTATAATATATGGGGTTTTTTCATGTTCTGATACAGATTCAGATCCAAGATGCAATTTTTTATTAGATATAAAAGTTGTTCATGAAATAAATCTAAATCTACCTCAATACAATGATTTGAATTTCATTAGTAACTCAGTGTATATAAGTAATATTGGTAACGGTGGAGTAATAGTAATAAATTCAGGTACTGGGTTTTTAGCTTGGGATGCTGCAGATCCCAACATCCCATTTGGAGAATGCTCAATTCTTTCAATCAACGGAATTGAAGCACAAAATACCTGTTATGAAAATAAATACAGCTTAATCACAGGACAATCAATTAAAACTCAACTAACATGTCCTTTAAAAACATATAGAGCTGAACAAAATGGAGGTAGTCTAATTATTACCAGTTTCTAGAGTTTCATTGTAATTCCTAATAAATAACTTCGCTTAGCCTGAGGATAATATCCAGTGCCCTCGATGGTTGTTGTATTATTAATATCACTCCAAGTATCATCATAAGTGTAATAATAACCATTAGAAACATATTCAATATTAAATAAATTATTTACCATAGCTGTTACTATTATTTCACTAAAAAATAGAGTGTCTTTTAATTTGTATATTAAATTTAAATCTGATACTGTATAAGATTCTAGCTTTGATAATTGGGCCTCAGTATTACTCATATATTGCTTGCCAATATGCTTGTTTAAAAATGATAAATATAATTTCTCTGAAGGTGTATACATAAACCCTATATATGAAATCAATTTAGGAGAAAATGAAATTTTAGTATCCCCTAAATTGACTATCTCGCCATCAAAAGATGTAACATAATCTATATTCTTATTTTCGCTTAAGCTAATATTCGCATTTATACTGATTTTATCTGATAAACCAATTAAAGATTCTATCTCCAAGCCATGCCTATAGCTTTTGCCGCTATTTTCCCTTATTGGTGCTCCAACATCATCAATTTCTCCAGTTAAAACAAGCTGATTCTTATAGCTCATAAAATACCAATTAGTTTTAAATTGCATTTTTTCTAATTTATAATTCCATCCCAATTCATAATCAACTAATTCTTCAGGCATAATTTCAGGGTTGCTTTCAAAATCACTTCTAGTAGGTTCTCTGAATGCTCTCGATACAGAAAAATATAATCTGTTTTTGTTATTTATTTCAAAATTTAATCCTGCCTTGGGATTAAAAAAACTATATTTCTTTTTAACTGAAAAATCTGACAAATTTATAGTGCTTCCTCTAGTTTTATATTTTATGTTTCTTAACTGAAAATCTCCGTATAAAGAAATCTTTTCAGAAATCTGATAAGTTGATTTTAAAAAATTGCTAAAATCATTTTTAACTCCATTGCTACTATACAAAAGATTGTTTAATTGAAAACTATTTGAATTTTGCTGCCATGTTACTTCGCCATAATGATCACCATCATATTTGCTTAGAGTAGTTCCATAAATTAAATTCAATCTTTTATTATTATAAATTAAATTGTAATTAAATACTAAAAATTGATTGTCAAGCCATTTTCTTGTAACATAATCATCACTTCCATCTTCAATGTATTGCTCATAAAATCCCTTACCATTAGTTAAATTCAATCCTATATTAGATGTAAGGGTTTCATTGATTATCTCACTCCAATGTAATTGAAAATGATCCTGCTTATAATTATCTACTTGATTATCATAGAATTGAGTTTCACCATCATTATCATAATATAACCCTGAGGGATTAAATGTCCTATCCGTTTGCAATGTTTGATTATCAATCCCATTCCATGCTTGATAAGTTATTTCATGACCTCCAAAATTTAGAAATTTTATAAGAGTATTTCTATTCTTATATGTCCCCTGCAATAAATATGATTTCAAATCAGAAGATGCTCGATCAATATAACCATCTGAATCTATTTTTGATAACCTGCCAGAGAATTCAAACTTATCACTAATTAAACCAGTACTAAATTTAATAGTGCTCTTTAAAGTATTATAACTTCCTGTTGAATTAGAGTTTTCAAGATAAGATTTAGATGATATCTTGTCAGTTAATATGTTAATACTTGCACCAAAAGCACTGGGCCCATTGATTGAAGTACCAATGCCTCTTTGAACTTGTAAATTTTCAACTGATGATGAAAAGTCTGGCAAATCAACCCAAAACGTTCCAAGTGATTCAGCATCATTATATGGTATACCGTTAATGGTAACATTAGTTGATTGAGAATTAATTCCTCTAATTCTTATCCCAGTATATCCAATACCAGCACCTGCATCTGATGTGGTTACAACATTAGGCAAGTAATTAAGTAATATGGGGAGATCTTGACCTAAATTTCTTTTAGAAATTTCATCTTTTGATATATTGTTATAAGCTACTGGAATATTGTTTTTTATTCTAACCGATGAAACAACTACCTCCTCAAGTTTTTGAACAGCTGTAGAATCTACAATAGTACTTTGTGAAAAACTAGACAAACCGGTTAAATAAAAAAACAGAACAAATCTTTTCATAAAACATCTATTATAAAATAAAAAGGGGTAATTATTTTTGTTAAATAATTCCTAAACAGCATTACCTGTTCAAGGTTCAATGGGTATGATCTCAGCCTTAAAAAGCACCCCTTTATGAGAACAGTCAAATATAGTTTTTTTTCTAATTTTTATATATAGATTAAGGATCTTTTTATAATCAAAAAAGCGGCCATTCAAAAAGAACAACCGCTTTTAACAAACTAAAATATTTGATTAAAAATTATAATTTAATCCTACAGAAATGTTTCTTCCCATTTCATGAATTCCTATATTTTTTAATCTGGATAAATGATCTATATATTCTGCATCTAACAAGTTATCCACAGACCAAAATATATTTAAAGAATTGTCAGATATATCAATTTTATGTGAGCCTGAAAGATTAACTGTAAAATAAGAATCTGTACTAGACTCAAATTCACTTACATTATCCTGCTTTGACTTATATAAAAGATCCAATTCAAATATATTATCATTAATATCAATAGTAAAATCCTGATTCAATGTTAAAGGAGCAATCATTGGTAAATAATCTCCATCAGCTGTTTCTCCATTCATATATTCTACTGATGTATCAGAAGATAGCCAATCAATGTTGGTGTCATATGATAAATGAACACTTCCTCCAAAGATTTTGCTATCCGTTTGAGCAAAATTATAAACAGGAAGATCATCGATAACTGCACCTGCTGGATTCAAATATATATAATCAGATATATTATTATAAAATGCGTCAATACCTACAGATAAATTACTTCCATTTGTATAACTATACGAAACATCAAATTGAGTGTTTTGTTCTTCATTCAAATTACTATTACCTATTTCATATTGAGCTGTTCCATGATGAGCGCCATCAGAATATAATTCAGCTAAATTTGGAGCTCTATAACCTGAGGAAGCATTTAATCTAACAATAGAATTTGATCCCAAACTTGTTTTTAATCCTAAAGAATTTGAAAAACTAAAATATGCATTTGTATCTCCTGCAGCTTTTATTTCTCTATTATCAAACCTTGATCCAAATAAAATATCCATATTATCAAGTTTATAATTCCACATTCCAAAAATTCCAATATCCATCTTTTCTGCATCTGGAATTAACATTTCTTCTCCATGGTTTTTATTTTCTTGGCTTAAAAAATTCGCACCGATTATAGTTTCTAACTTTTCTAATTTTGGTAAAGTATACATTAAATCAAGACTCGTAGTTTTTAAGTTCATATCCATGTGAGCTCCTTCATGCTCGTCATGATCATCGTCATGATCATCGTCATCACCATCGTCATCACCATCTTCGTGATCCTCATCATGTTCATCATGATGTCCTCCATATTCTTTAAATATATTATTAGTGTGACCTACTATAACATTTAACTCTGAATCACTAAATGTGAAAACATTCTCCCAAGATAACATGATATGTTTTGTATCTATATAAACACCTTCTTCTTCTTCTTCTTCGTGATCATCGTGATCATCATCATCATCATCATCATCACCATCATCATGATCATCATGGTCCTCGTCGTGATGTTCCTCTCCATGAGGAAGGCCAACCTTAGTCTCTGTCATACTCATTCTAAAGTTTGACTGGTAAGAATTTGTGCTATATCCTAAAGCAAACTTAATGTCTGTTTCTTCAAGAAAAGAATTTTCAACTTCACCATCCGGTGTGTTAAAATTACCATTATCAGTCATACTACCTCTTATAATATATTTCAAATTATTTGATCCTCCTTTTACACCTACATTAGTAGTAGTTCCTTGATAATTCGAATTATATGCAGTACTTAAGTCAACCTTAGTCCCATCTCCTTGCAAAAAGTTTTCAGGAATTGAATAAATAACCCCTCCAATTGCGTCACTCCCATATAAGACTGACATTGGGCCCTTAATAACTTCTACAGAGCTAATTCCTGAGCCATTTAAACCCATACTATGTTCCTGTCCCCATTGCTGGTTTTCCATTCTAAGACCCATATTATAGACAACTACCCTGTTTCCGCTCAATCCTCTAATTACAGGTTTTACAACTCCAGGGCCAGTAGTCATAAACGATACACCCGCCAGTTTTTCAATAGATTTAGAAATCTGCTGAAACATTAGTGGATTATTTGAGTCAATTGTAATTTTTTCTATATGAATTACACTTGATTCTTTACTATCATTGAATGGAATTGAAAGTACAACTTCATCCAAATCGACTGTTGCCTCACTTGATTCCTGGGCAATAATATTATTTGTATGTAATAAGCATAATGCCATGAAGGCATATGATATAAATTTTTTCATAATTTTTTTATTTGATTAATTATTAATTGTTTAATTGAAATTTAACAATTTGAAGGGGGGCCTCTAGAATCAAAAAAAAATAAAAAATTAATAGAATAAAGTTTAGTGTAAACTATAGTTGGACTAACTATAGCTATTATTTGATTGTCTTTTTTTTCAATATCTAAATAACTATCATCATAGTTTGAGTTGAAAAAATAACAAACTGAACAGTGATTCTCCAATTCATGAACATGGAGTTCAGTTTCATTACAAATTATATGTTCTTCTGAAAAAATATGTTCTATACTAAATCCAATTGGTATAGTTAGAACAATTAAGAAAAAAATGCTATAAAACTTTTTCACCAGGCAAATTTACATACTTTTCATCAAAACATCAATATGTTTTATTGCAATATTTAACCTTTCCTGCTTGCTTCCTTTTAAAATTACATATGGACGATTATGTTTTTTTAATGTCTTTTCAAAAATTTTAAATGACTTAATTCTTTCATTTGGTTTATCTCTAAGATCATCTTTAACCCATGGTACATCAATGTAAGTTAAAAAGTATAGGTCATAGGAGTTTTCTATTGCATATTTTTCTATCATTGGATCACATGTGCCTGAATAGTACGCTTCAGAATATACCTTAGTCTCTAATAAATCTGTATCACATATTAAAACTGAATTAGTTTTTTTAGACAATTCATTTTCCAATCTTATTTGACCTTTTGCAATTTCTAGAAGATCCTTTGGCTCGCATGTTTTTCTCTGATTATTCCATTTATTTTGTAAATATTCTCTTGCATATTCTTTAACCCAGACTGAATTGTAATGTCTCGCTAATTTTTTTGCTAAAGTTGTTTTTCCAGTGGATTCTGGGCCAAATAATACAACTTTTATGCAGTTTGATTCTGTTTGTTTAAGGTCTTTTTCCATTGGTAATATCCTTGTATTGCTAGTATCAAAAAGATTAAGTATTGCAAAGATAACATACCTAATCCTCTATAACTATATAATGGGACTGTAATTATATCTCCTATAATCCAAAAAGTCCAACTCTCAATCTTCTTATTAGCCATTAACCACATTGCTGTAAAGAAAATTCCAGAAGTAAAAATGTCAATATAATTTGGTATTTCAAGAGAATCTAAGTTCATTTTATACACGGTGTATGTAATTCCTATGGTTAGTAAAAAGAAAAAAGATGCTATCAAATATTCTTTTTTATTTGTTCTAGTTATTAGAACTATATAGTGGTTATTTTTAATTCTAGACCAGTTCCACCATCCATATATACTCATTATTGAATAGTAAATATTCATCATCATATCACCAAAATACTGAGCTCTATATAAAAGATATATTGTTATTACCGTACAAATAATTCCTGTTGGATAAACTAATATATTTTCTTTTTTAGCATACACAACACTTATTATTCCAAAAACAAATGCAATAAATTCAAGTATAATTATAAATATTGGAGAATTAGAATATGCTTCTAAAAAAAACTCATAAATTTCATTCATCACCTGTATGTATTAGATATGCAAAACTATAATTTTCTATTGTAAAAAAATAGGAGATATACCTTTCCTTGCGCTTTTTATAAATAAGCCATGAATACGTAAAATCATCATTTATACTGAATGGTATTACTAATAAATGGTTTTTATAATCTAATCCTATGATTTCAGCAATCTTATATATTGATTCTTTAATATTCCAAATTATTGACATGATTTGGGTATCATTATCTTTTACATATAAAGTTTCATAACCAATAAATTTTTTTGCAATGGTATTAATTTTATTGTTAAACTCCTGGACATCAATTCCAACCTTAAAATCACTTATTATTATGCATGAAAATAAATTTGAATGACTTATAGATATTGTTTTGCCATTATTTAAAATTGGAGAATTATTTATATATGATAGATCGTGGTCAGAATAACCAAATTCTAATAAAATAGCCCTAATACTTAGAAATTGTAATTTATGAATACTGGCTTTTCTGCTTTTTAATAGCTCTTTAGATTTTGAAGATAAAACAACCTGGCTAGATAAATCATCTATTGATTCTGTAATCTTCCAAATACCAACTACGGTATTATCATTCGGTCTTATTGTTCGAATAATTGGCATTATCAAAATTGTGTACTATAAAAGTACAACTCTGAAAATTAAAGATTATGCTTTAGCGG
>Ga0163179_10001735_pt1 | contig 15247 bp, 13 predicted proteins | sample AtlANTMetagenome_FD_109643 | JGI IMG/M metagenome (GOLD analysis project Ga0163179, IMG submission 109643) | Marine eukaryotic phytoplankton communities from the Atlantic Ocean - Atlantic ANT 2 Metagenome | ecosystem: Environmental > Aquatic > Marine > Oceanic | place: North Atlantic Ocean... | reverse complement strand
CCGCGCCGTAGCTGATGTCGGTATCGGTATCGGTATCGGTATCGGTATCCGTATCGGTATCCGTATCGGTATCCGTATCGGTATCCGTATCGGTATCCGTGTCCGTGTCCGTATCCGTGTCGGTGTCGGTGTCGGTGTCGGTGTCAGTGTCGGTGTCGGTATCCGTGTCGGCTTCGGTGTCACCAGTGTGCACATGACCACTGTCAGTATGACCGTCGTCATCTTTCGCACATCCGGTCAAGCCGAGTGTAAGAAGGCCTGCAAAAAGCAGTGAAAAAAAGGCAGAGTTGCGCCTCATGGGATCTCCGTTGTCGCGGGTGGTACGCCAGTGAGTGTATCGCTAGTCCTTCTCGATCCGCAATTCCTTTGCGGCTTGCTCGATTTGATTCTGAAGGCTTTCGACGAGCTTGCGCACCTCTGCGACTTCTTCCTTCAAAAAGAGTGGGCTCACTTTACTCTCGACGTCCGGTAGAGCATCCAGGTTTTTGCGGGCTTCCACCGCGATTGTCTCACTTACATCTTTAAGCTGTGCGCTCGTTTGACCCGCTTCCATGATGTGCGTGGCGGAACGCGCGGCGGGGTCCGATGCCGACGGGGCCTCGGATTGAGAGGAGCAGGCGAAAAGCAAGAGATGCAGCAGCATGGGACTAAGGATAACCAAGGTCTGGAGGTTTGCGTGCGTATTGACCCAGAAGAACTTGATAAGCGGAATGCCTATCGGTTGCTGACCTCACTGCTTGTTCCTCGCCCGATTGCTTGGGTGGGCACGCGCAGTGACGATGGTGTAGACAACTTAGCGCCATTCTCCTTTTTTAATGGTGTGTCTTCTCATCCTCCGATTGTGTCGATTTCGGTATCGCGTGGTCGGGGTGGGGTGCTGAAAGACACGGCGCGCAACGTCTTGGCGCGAGGGGAGTTGAGTATTTCTATGGTGTCGATGCCTCAGCTCGAACAGATGCATCAGAGCAGCGCGTCGTATGACTCGGAGGTCTCAGAGTTTCAAGCCTTGAATATCGCCGCTGTGGACTGCGGGCAGATTGATGCACCGAGACCTGCGGATGCGCTGGTGACCATGGAATGTCGGCTTCATGATGCCTTGGACTTGGGCACGACGCATCTCATTCTCGCGCGGGTGCTGTCGTATGAGATTTCTGATCGTGTGCTGAAAGAAGGCGTGGTGGATGTGAAGGCTTTGGACCCAGTGGGCCGTTTGGGCGGGAACTATGCCGGTCTGGGTGAGGTCGTGGACTTGGCCCGTCCTAGTGTGAAGACATGATTTGGTGGTTGCTCGCATGTGGAACGAGCAGCACAGTTCAGAGTGAAGCAGACCGCTATCTTCAGGCAGTCGATCCCAGTGTTCCCATAGAGCAGGCTTTGGCGATCTGTGCCTCTCTCGATGATGGACGTTCGGGGGAGTGTGCCTTGGCCGCAGTACAGGTGCGTGGAGTCGTCACCGAAGCGTCGTGCGCGGGAATTGCGGAGGGGGTCTGGCACGATGAATGTCTTTTTTCTGCTGCCGAAGAACTCCAGAAAGAAGGGCGGGTTGACGATGCATTCGCGCTGTGTGGGCGAACACGCTTTGGTCGGGAATGCAGTTTTCATGTGATACGCGACACTGCCAAATCCGCACAGAACGCCGACGCTACAACACTCGTAGCCCTTTCGACGTCTCTAGAAAGCCCGTGGGCTGCGGATGCCAAGGAACTCTTTTGGAAGAGTTGGCATCGTATGGCTCAGGAGGCTGGACACGTATTGGATACGGAACGCTGCCAGCCTGTGAAGACCGTGGACAACGGGGCGTATTTGGCGTGTGTGGATGGAGTAAGAGTACTTTTTGTGGATGCCGCAAAGGCGGTGGGGGCCACGGTTGTGTGTGATCGGGTCAAGCGTGGTGAGGCGCCAGTTGTGCTGAAAGGGAATCGTCCTGTTTTTCAGGAGAGCGAATTTCTGCGTGCGTGGGTGGCCGAGATGTGCTCAGTCCATTAGCAATCGGCCGATTCATAGGAATGACCGCATGTCTCTCATCGCAGCTGAACTGACCGAACTCGTTACCCAAGCACTGGCCCAAATCGAAGGCCTGCCGGAAGGCGTGGTCTCGGAAACCGTGCTCCCTAGTAAGAATGCCCAACATGGTGACTTTCAGTCCAACACCTGTTTTCGATTGGCGAAGCAGGCGAGGACAAACCCGCGTGCCCTTGCGGAACAGGTGCAGTCACTCTTGCCGGAGCACCCCGGTGTAGAGAAGGTGGAGGTCGCGGGACCTGGCTTTCTGAACTTCCATGTGTCGGATGCATGGGTGGGAAGCACACTTGCCCAACAAATGAACGCCGACAAGCTGGGCTTACGCCAGCGTACCGGCTGTGTCGTGGTGGATTATTCCAGTCCGAATGTCGCCAAAAGAATGCATGTTGCACATCTGCGCTCCACGGTGATTGGCAACGCGCTTGATCGCTGCTTGCGCTACGCGGGCTACCATGTGGTTGCTGACAATCACATCGGTGACTGGGGAACCCAGTTTGGAAAGCTGATTATTGCTTGGCGTCTCTGGGTCGATGAGTCGGCATTCGCTGAGGACCCCATCGGCGAGCTTCAACGCATCTATGTTCGCTTTGCTCAGGAAGCCGAAGCACGACCGGAGCTTGAGGAAGAGGCGCGACAAGAGACCGCGAAACTCCAAGCCGGTGATGCGGAGAATCGGGGACTCTGGGAGATGTTCTTGGATGTCTCCATGAAAGAGTTTGATCAACTCTACCAACGCTTAGGCGTGCACTTTGATGAGACCTTGGGTGAGTCTTTCTACAATGACAAGCTGCAGCCGATGGTGGATGAGCTCTTGGACAGCGGGGTAGCGCAACACTCAGAAGGAGCCGTTGTGGTTCCTTTTAGTACTGCGGATGGAAAGGGCTTGGATGACACGCCAATGCTGATTCGCAAGAAGGACGGCGCTGCGCTGTACGCCACGACCGACTTGGCTACTGTGCGACATCGCTTGGATACCTGGGGCCCGAAGCATGTCTTGTATGTGACCGACACGCGCCAACAACTGCACTTCCGACAACTCTTTGCCTGCTGCAAGAAGCTGGGTTGGAGTGATGCCAATCTGGTGCATGTGTGGTTTGGGCTGTTGTCTTTGCCGGGTGGAGCGATGTCGACGCGCAAGGGCAATGTGATCAATCTGAAGGATCTGCTCGATGAGGCTGTGCGCCGTGCACGATCCGTGGTCGATGAAAAAAATCCAGACTTGGATGAGGCAGTACGGGCAGATATTGCGGAAGCAGTGGGTGTGGGGGCAGTGCGTTATGCGGATCTGTCACAGAATCCTCAGTCCAATGTGGTTTTTGACTGGGACAAGATGCTCGCACTGGATGGCAACACTGCACCGTATCTGATGTACACCTATGCGCGTTGTCGGAGTCTCCAGGCCAAGGGCGCTATCGAGAACCCCGAGGTGGGTAGTTATGCCCTGAGCTCACGTGTTGAGCGGGAGTTGGCATTGCACCTCATGCAGTTTCCCGAGGCGGTCAACGGGGTCTTAAAATCCCATCGCCCCAATCTTCTTTGCGACTACCTCTTTAGTCTCGGAACGCTCTTCAATCGTTTCTACTACGAGCATCCTGTGCTCAAGGCAGAAGGGGATGAAAAGGCGGCACGTTTGTCTCTTGTCGAGTCAACAGCTCGCGTACTGGGAGCAGGTCTACAGCTCTTGGGAATCCGGCCGCTCGAAAGAATGTAAGAAGGCTTGATTTACAGCTTTTATTCTCTTCTCTCCTTGGGCTATGATGGCTCCGCTGGTTGAAGAGAGTCGATGGCGGTTGAAGTAGTACAAGGCGGTGGGGCAGAGAAGGAGTTTCCTGAAACGCTCGGGCGGTATCGTCTGGTGCGTCGCATCTCGACAGGTGGAATGGCGACGGTGTACGAGGCCCGGCGAGAGAGTTTGGCCGGCGTGGCGCCTCGAGTCGCGATCAAAGTGATTCTACCCGAGTATGCACGGGACACGAATTTCCAGAAGCTCTTTGTGAATGAAGCGCGGATGGGATCGCAACTGCAGCATCCCAACCTCGTTCAAATCCAAGACTTCGATCGTGAAAAGGACTGCTACTACCTGGTCATGGAATATGTGGAGGGGCCGACGCTTCGCCGCATTCTCTCGTTGTCGAAACGAAATAGCTTGGAGATCCCGCTGCCTGTGATTGCAGAGTTGGGTCGGCAAATCTGTGAAGGACTCCACTACGCGCACACTGCTGTGGATGAAGAGGACAACCCTCGGCATTTGGTTCATCGCGACATCAAGCCCGGAAACGTCATTCTGAATCCCCAAGGGGTCGTGAAGGTGTTGGATTTCGGTATCTCCAAGGCACTGAGTGTGCAGCCAGCAGCAGACGGTGTGAAAGGAACGTGGGGATATATGAGCCCGGAGCAATCTCGGGCTGAAGCAGTGAGCGGTGCCGCGGATCAATGGGGTGTGGCGGCTGTGCTCTTTGAACTGGCGTGTCTACAGCGTTTGTTTGCGGAGCGTGACCAGAAGATCATTCGCGAACGCATGGAAAAGGATGATGGTGCACGCCAGGCGACAGGTCTATCGGGGCCGTATCGTGACCTCGGTCCGATACTCGTTCGGGCTCTGCAGCGGGACCCGATGGCTCGCTATCCAAGTGCACTGGATTTTGGGCGAGCTTTGGCAGAACTCGTGCCAGACCCCATTGTCACGCGAGAGGCCTTGATTGAGTTTCAGAAGAAGATCTCAACATTGGATGCTACGCGCTTGCAGGGCGGAGACCTCGCGCGATCGCAGTCGACCATGTCGAAAGTTCCTAGCGGTAAGCCCTATCAGGCGGGCATCCCAGTGTCTGTGGGCAATGTCCATCGCGCCATGTCGCCGGCGGAAATTCGTCCGGAACAGCGACCTGCACAAAAACAGAAGCCTTCTCGCAGTGCGAGTACCTTGTATTTGGCCTTTGTAGGCTTGGCCGTTTGTGTATTGATTTTCACGGTTGTACAGATCTTCTCTGGTGGAGGTTCGGACGCCATTGACGAGCAGGCACTGACGGACGGCATGTCTTCACCCGTATTAGAAGTGCCCGAAAAGGCCCCGGTCAAGACGCCTTCAGAAAGCAGGCCTGCGCCTCTGCCCAAGAAGGAGGCTCCAACAAAGCCAGCGCCGGTTGAGTCGAAGAAGAAGCCGGTTGTTCAGCCTAAACCGACCCCAACCGCTCCTGCCGCAGTCAAGAAAAAACCGGAGCCAACGCGTCCGAAAACAACAACGAAGTCGCCCGCTACAGCGCCGAAAGTCGCACCAGTGGCGGAGAAGCCTGCGGCAGTGATTACTGGCTTGTTGAGAATTTCATCCTCACCAAGGTCGAAATTGTATATCGATGGCAAGTACATTCAAGACACCCCACTCAACAACTATGCAGTTCCTGTAGGTTCACGAAAGATACGATTGGTACCGCCGGATGGTGCTCCGAAGAGCTTTGATGTCTTTGTGGAAGAAGACCGTCTGACCGTGAAGATTTGGAACTTTGAGACTCAGTCGTGGTTCGCGGAGTAATCGGAATCCTCGCAGCATGGCTTTGCTTGGGTCTGTCGACGACGAGCTGGGCGCAAAGTGACGAGGTCTTGGTGGTCTGGTCGGGGGGGCAGCCTAAAAAGGCTGATGTCGCGCGCATCCAGAGGCAGCTCGACGCGGAGGGCATGCGTGTTTTTTCCGTGCAGACGCCGGCCCAACTGGCCAGCGAACTACAGCTTTTGCCGATTCGTACAGGGCGCATCGCGAAAGCTTGCTTGGAACGGATTGATTTCAATCTCTGGCGTTCGGATTTGGATCGCGCGGAAGTGGCGGTACAGGTTTTTCAGTCGGAGAAGGCGCTCAATATTCTTAAGGATTTGGAAGACCAGTTGCCTTGTTTGGAGACGGTGGTGGCTCCGATGGAATTGCGGCGTTGGTCTTTGACGCGGGTGCTCGCCTTATCTCTATCGGGGGCACCGGATTCGGAGTTGCAGGCTGCCATTCAGAATATGCAGGCGATGGTATCGGATTTCTTAGAGCCTGTGGGGCTTTCGCAAGAACTCAGGAAGCGCTTTGAGGCATCGAGTCGAACTGAGAATATTCGGATTTTTGGGGGTGGGCGTGAGGGTGAAGTCTTTGTGGATGGGGAGACATTGTCTTCTGGGTCTGTCCTGCGCGGGAGCGGGACCCATCTGGTGCAGCTGAGAGATCCTCGTACGCAACGTGTGTCGAGCGGACAGTTTGTGTTCTTGGACCGGAAGAAGATTGTCGTTTGGGCGGGTGATTTGGAACGGAATCCGGTTTCGGGTGCCGTCGATGAAGTGGTCCATCGCCGACAGCGCAGCGCCCTGCTTCGTACGGTGTCGGTGGTTCAGGGGCGGACGATTCTGATTGCCAGACGTGGGGCAGGTGGCGTAGAGATGTTCCATGTGGATGGGCGTCGTTGGGGTGGACAAACGGCGGTGAAGCGCCCTGTGGAAGAACCTCGCCCCGTGGAAAAAGCTTCCTTTGAAACGAGGCCGGCTTGGAGTGCGCCGGAGTGGAGTGTTGGTGCTGGCGTTCAGTGGTCGCCGACCTTTATGCCCGGACGCACGCTTCGAGGGGCAGGCGTTGAAGTCTGGGGTCGATGGTGGGCCGATAGAGATTGGAGCGTGGCCCTCGAGACAGGCGTAGTGGTTCGCCCGGTTTTACTGGACCCCGCGGCCGAGGACTTTTACCGCTTTGATCGTAGTTTGCCGTTGCGGCTCGGCGGAGCCTGGCGCAGTGAGGGCGTAGCGACACATGTGGAAGCGGGGATGTATGCTGTTTCGATGGTCGGTCTCAACCACCGCGAAGCGCTGTTTGGTGGTGGGCTTTCGGGAGCGATTTATGCGCCAGTTTGGTCCAATGCTGCTCTTCGACTTCAAATGCGGGCTGAGACGGGGCGTGGTTGGTGGAGTGTGAATGGTTTTGTGGGTGTGGAATGGAGCCTTTAGCGGTTTGTAGTAGGCCACGATAGGACAGTTGTATGGCGAAAAAGCTTCTCTTTGTGTGTACCGGCAATATCTGTCGTTCTCCTTTGGCGGAGGTCATTGCTCGGGCCTATGCGCATGAACGAGGTCGAGAGGTGGAGGTTGCTTCGGCCTCCGTGCTTGGCTTGGATGGGCAGCCAGCACACAAACATTCGGTAGCAGTTGCACGCGAGATCGGGCTTGATTTACGGGCTCATCAGGCACAGCCGATGACCGATGAGTTGGTGGATTGGGCCGACTATATTCTTGGGATGGAGATTCATCATGCGGCGGAATTGCGTGGACGCTTTCCGCAGGCGGATGAGAAAATCCTACTCCTTGGAACCTTTGGCGGAGTCCATGAAATCACCGACCCATTGGGTTCGTGGAAACGGCGTTTTCGTGCGTGTCGGGATTTGATTCAAGATTGTGTGCATGTCTTCATCGACCGCCTCCCAAAGGAGCGTTAGAGGGTCTGCATTGGAGGTCCTGATGTCTTTTTTCTCACGCTTCTCTGGTGAAGCTGCCGACACCCCCGCGCCCGCTGTCAACGAATTGGTGGCTGGAGATGGCCAACTGATGTGCCGTTTCAAAACCAGCATGGGAGATATGGTGGCGGAACTCTACGAGGCACAAGCACCTCGGACCGTCGCGAACTTTGTCGCCTTGGCGATTGGTGGTGTTGAGTGGACCACGCCGGCAGGCGATACAAGCGGAAAGCCCTTGTATTCGGGAACGATTTTTCATCGCGTCATTCAGAACTTTATGTTGCAGGGCGGTGACCCCACGGGCACAGGCCGTGGTGGCCCAGGGTGGCGCTTTAAGGATGAGTTTAGCCCTGATTTGCGCCATACGGGCAAGGGTGTTCTCTCGATGGCCAACGCTGGTCCCAACACGAACGGGTCGCAGTTTTTTATCTGCCAAGTTCCGACCCCACACTTGGATGGCCGGCATACGGTTTTCGGCAAAGTTGTCGAAGGGCTCGAGGTGATTGACGAGATTGCGGGTGTCGCAAAGGGACCAATGGACCGTCCACTTGAGGACGTCGTCCTGCAAGAGGTGGAAGTCTTTCGGGCTTAAGGAAACAGAAGCTTGATACTGCTTCTTCTTGTTTTTGGTATTGCAACGGCGGATGCCGCGCCTGCGCCTCGTGTAGAGGATGCGGAAGGGCTGGTGGATCAGTTGATCGACCGCGCTTTGCTCTCCCAGGTACGAGGTAGTTGGCTGCAGAAATACGTTCGAGATGCGGATCCTCGGCAGAATGAAGCGCGGATGGCTCGGCGTGCAGAGCGGGAATATGCTGAGCGTTTGGCGCCAAAGGGTGATTTGTACGATCGGTTTGTACGTTCACCGGGCATTTTTGGAAGCACAAAAGGGCCCGACTATGTGCGTGTTGTCCTCGAGGGTTCAGGCTGGGATACCGTGGTGGTGGGGACGCACAATGGACGGCCGCAGATATGGTCTTTTGAGAAGAGTAGTTGTGGGCTCTGTTCTGAACCTGAACGTTTTTTGAGAGACCTCTTTTTAGAAGTCAATATTGCCGGTGACGCTACACATCGGCTGCTTCCTGGACTTGAACTGCTGGTCACCTCTGTGCACAAGGGCAATCCCGGCAAGAGAACTCAGTGGATATGGGCGTATTTCAACCGTGCCGCTGGCGCGGAATACACCACGCGAATGCTTCGCAATGCTCAGGTCCAAGACAGTCAGGGCCGCCGGGTGCAAGTGCGTCTCGCGAGTGGTGAGGAAACGTGGTCTTTGGCGTATGCAAAAGAGCGGTGGTGGGTAGATTATGAGACGTTGTCTCCGAATAGTGTGCTCCGTCTGCAAACTGCCGATGCGTCGAAATGGATTAAGCCCAAAACGGTACGAAGCGCTCGTGTGCAAGGCTGGGAGCCGGAATGGCGGCGGCACGCAAAAGGTGTGGAGATTACTGACGGGGCGCTTTTTGTGGGACTCCGAGAAGCGCAGGAAGAGGTGCTCATCTACGACCAAGACATGGGGCGCCGCTGGGCAATGTGGGCCGCGATGGATCCCAATGATGGACGCGTCTTGGCCCGCACAAATGCTCCGCGACTTCCGCGGAAGATGTTTGTCGATACGATTGACTGGCCAAATCTGTTTCGTTTTCGTCTGGCGAAGAATGGCCAAAGACTGGCCGTGGCTGCTCACGACCGGCTTTGGGTCTTTGAGCTTTTCGGCGAATACAAGGTGATCGAGAAACGGGGTTTTAGTGGTGCGGCTGGTTTGAGCTTTTCGCCGGATGGCAAAACCTTGGCGGTATTGGACCGTTCGTATGGTCGCTTATCTTTACTGGACACAGAAACCTACACTGTACGACGCGAAGGAAGTGGTCCTCGTAAAGTGACGGATATGCTTTGGCTACCGGAAGGCTTTCTGACCGTGACAAGGACATCGCTGAACTTTCAGTCCCATGACGAACTGAAGAAAATACAGACCTTGGATTTGGCGTGTTCCGCGGCCAAGCCCACTCTGTCTCGATTAGAGGGGCGGGCGGAGACATGGGTCTATTGCCCCGCGCAGCAGACCCGTCTGCTGCGCATCCACCAGTTGAAACCCACTCAGATTGCGGGTTCTATCGTGTTGGAGGGGCAGCGAAAGAGCGGTGGCTTTGCGGTTGATCCCACGGGCAAGTGGTTGGTGGTTCCTGCCTCTGAGCAGGCAGAGGACGGAATGTGTGTTGTGGACGCCTTGACCGGTGATGAGCGGGCTTGTTTTGCGCAGTTGGCCCTGCGTCAGGTCATTTTCAGTGCGGACGGGTCCACAATCTACGGTATTGACCGCAGAGGCCGCGCCTGGAGTTGGCGGCTTGTAGATCTTTTGCGGGAGCAGTGAGCGATAAAAAATCGCGTAACAGCTAATCCCTTAGCACTCGGAGGCGTAGGGATAGCTGACGTCAATCCGTGTTCCAGGACCTGGAATCGCTTGGCCGTGGAAGACGATGGTGTTGTCTTGCACGCTGTAGGTATAGCCATCGATGCCGCTGTAGGTGACGGGAACGCCGTCTACTTCCACCACCATCTGCGCGATGTTGGAGGGCATTTCCGTGAGTTGGAAGGTGTCTGACATACCAGCAGCATTGAGTGACAGATACTTCAACATTCTGTCGAAATCACTCGTGCAAATGGCTTGAAGTGCACCGCCTGTGGCATCCACTACATCGACGTATTTCCCTGCTGCAATCGCCGTGATGAGTCCACCGGAGCTCCAAGAAGTCCAGTCACTACAGCCGTCACGGCCTCCACAGACCGCAGAGAAGCTCACCTTGTTCGGGTCGTTTTTCAGGCCCATGAACCAGTTGATGAAGTCGTTGGAACTAATGGCTGAATAGTCGTCCTCGTCTGTGACGACGATAGCTGCCAAAGCAGCATCAGCTCGAAGGAAGCCTGCGTTGTACCCGGACACGAGTGGCTCGGATAAGGCGTTTTTCGCTGCAATTAGGCCTTTCTCATCTGCCGACCCGTTTGCGCCTTGGGTCACCATATCCAAGAAGAGCTGCTTTGGATTGGGGTGGCTGGAGTCAATGATGAGTTGGCTGCCTTGGAATTTTCCTTGGTGGTTGGGGTCATCCATGTCCGTGGTGATGGCCGCCATGCGGAAATCCAAACCAACTTGGAGGAAGCTGTCCATAAAGCTGTCGAAGTTTTGTTCGACCGCTGAAATCGCACTGCTCATTGAACCGGAGTTGTCGACAATCCAGAGGATATCCACTTTTTCGTAGATCTCTTGACTGAAAGCTTCTTCATAGATGGCGTCTTCGCCACCTTTGCCTTCGACCTCTACGTTGACCTTCGGTTCATTTGGATCGTTGGACTCGACGATGACTTTGGCATCGAATGTGGTCCATGCGGTGGCCGTGAAGTCCACCTCGAAGGTGTATTCTTCCAGAGGTGCGAGGGTAGGAGGGGCTGCCGACAGGCCAAAGTTGGTGTTGGCCGAGCCGCCGATGCGGATGTCGGACACAACCAAGTCGTCTACACCCACATTGCGGATGGTGACGATCTGCGGGTCGGAGAGGCAGTCCTTGGGAAGTGTTCCAAAATTGAGTGACATTGGGCTGACTTCGATGTCTGGCCAGTCACCTTCAGGCTCGGCTGTATCGTAAACACCGTTACCTTTTACGTCGTCCGGACGAATCAAATCGTAGTCACTACAACCACCCAGAATCAGCATGAAACTCAACAAAGACGAAGCTCTACCCATTTTTCCTCCACGATGCCACGGTGCCATATAGCCGAACTTCTCGGACATCACCAACAATCCGTTAGTTCCTTTATGTGAAAAACCTGCCGATCGGAAGATAACTCGGGGCAAAACAAGCGAGATGGCCCCTGATGGAATAGACTGGAGTCTCCGGTTTTCTTGGGGACTAAAACACCATGCTTTCTTTCTTACTACCCCTCCTCTTGAGTACTGCGCAGGCGATTTATCCGTCGACCGATTTGGCGGATACGGAGTGGGGAGTGCTGTCCAATGGGAAGGGAAAAGCTTGGGTGGGCTGTTCGAGCAAGACGGAGATTACGTGGTGCCGATCCATTGGTGTCATCAATGCGTCGCAGGACAAGTTGTCTAAGATTCTCCTTGATTTTGAGAGCTATCCACAGGTTTTTAAGCGAGTGTACAAGACCAAGATTTTGGAACCGGATGTGGTTCACTTGCTCTTAGACATGCCTTTTCCCTTCAAGCAGCGCGACTACATTGCCAAATTTGTAGAGACGCGGGAAGGCAAAGACGTGTTGTTTACCTTCAATGCGGTAGAGCACTCTGAAGCGGCCGCTCCAAGTCGAGAATCGGTCCGGTTGCCTCGTGCGGCAGGGCGCTGGCGTCTCGAACCGATGTCGCCAAAGCAGACTCGAGTCACGTATACCTGGAATGGGGAGTTACTCGGTAAGATACCGTTGTTCGGACTCGCTGAGGCTTGGCGAACCCAAGGCACCGAGGTCATGGAGTGGCTGGAAGCCGCCGCTGCTACGAAGTGAACTCGCCGCGGACCTCGCGAATCTTCGCGTCGATCCAGCCAATCTTTTCTTCTTCGGCTTTCCAGAAGGTCTGGTCTGCGAGCGCGTTGAGTTCCTCTACGGACTTTCCTTGCTGCTCCACCCACGTAAAGTACTTCTGATTGTGCCAGCGTTGGCGGGTTTCGGGTGTGCCTTCTTGAATCCAAGTGTCATCCGGAGCTAGGAATTCTTCGATTCGTCGCTTGGCCACTTCTTCGGTCTGTGGTCCTTCCCGCTGTTCGAGTAGCTCGAGCACAGAAGGGTAGCGATCGAAGCCGTCAGTGGCCACGGTGATGACCAAGTCATCAGGCCCCAAATCCAATGCGCGAGCAGATTTAATGGCACCCAGCAGATTGCAAATGCCCGAGACACCGAGTCGGCACTGGTATTTACTCAGATCCTCGTCGGTAATTCCGAGTTCCGATTTGAGAACTTCTCCGCCCTCTTGCAGTAGCTGGAGGGTGCGCACGCTTTTTTCGTCGTCGATACAGCAAAGCATGTCCATGTTCATGACGTTGTGGATCCAGGTGACATGCTTGTCGCCAATACCTTCAATGCGGTGAGCGCCGTAGCCCACGTTGTAGAGGGTGGGGCATTGAATGGGTTCGAGCCCTACGATGGCTGTTCCATAGCGTTCTTTGAGGTAGTCACCGGCGGCGATGGTACCTGCACTTCCCATTGCGGAGACGAATGCGGCGACGCGGCCATTGTATCCAAGTTGTTGAGACACCTGTTCGGCTGCGGGTCCTGTGACGCCGATATGAAAACGGTAGTTTCCAAAAGCCTCAAATTGATTCAGCACGCGTATGTTTGGATTCTTCTTGAGACGTTTGACCTCGTCGTAGATTTCTTTGACATTGGACTCCGAACCCGGAGTGGCAATGATCTCTGCACCGTAGCCTTTGATTCGCTCAAAACGCTCGGTACTCATTTCCTCGGGAAGGACGACTGTCGAGTCAAAACCCATGCGCGGGCCGACCCACGCGCCACCGATGCCGTAGTTGCCAGTGGATGGAAAAACAAGCGTATGCTCACCGGATTGAATGTCACCGCGCAGTTGACGTTCGATAAGGCAAGAGTAAGCGGGACCCACTTTGTGGGAACCGGTCGGGTAGCGATAGCCGAGAAGAACGGCGATGGGCGCACGCACACCAGTGAGCGCTTCTGGCACCATCCAAGCCTCGATTAACCCATCGTCTTGCACCCAGCGGATGTCGTAGAGCCGCTTGGGATCCAAGCGGTCGGATTCGGCGACTTGCTTGCGAAAAGAAGCCGGAATTAGTGCAGGGTTACGCATCTCTTCAAAGGTGGGTCCAAGTATCAAACGGCCTCCTCGATGTAGGATGTGGGCATGAAATGGACACTTCACTGTAGCGTATGCGGCTCCAAAGACCATCCAGCGGACGCACTCACGTGCGCATCGTGTGGCATCTGGGGCATTCTTGAAGTGGAGGCTTCGGGCTTAGGTCCGGATCAGAACGCATTGGGTATGGAGCGATATCTTCCGATGTTGCCCATTCCCGAAGGCGCGGCGCTCCCCGCTATTTTGGTGGGAAATACGCCGGTCTGTGAAGCGCCTCGACTGGCAGACAAGCTTGGTTTGTCTCGTCTGCGACTCAAAGATGAGGGGCGAAACCCTTCTGGCTCTTTAAAGGATCGTGCGAGTTGGATGGGGGCTGTTCATGCCCAGGGGCGCACAGTGGCATGTGCCTCGACGGGCAATGCGGCCTCTTCGCTGGCTGTAATGTGTGCGACACTGGGAGAAAAGGCGGTCATCTTTGTGCCGGAGCGTGCACCTGCTCCGAAGATTGCCCAGTTGCAGGTTTTTGGAGCGCGCGTGTTCCGGGTCAAAGGCAGCTATGACGACGCGTATGAGCTCTGTGCTCAGGCCATTGATCATTTTGGTTGGTATCCCCGCAGCGCAGCGATCAATCCCTATATGGTCGAGGGCAAAAAGACCTGTGGATTGGAATTGGGTGAGATTGAGGCTGCAGATTGGGTAGCGATTTCCGTCGGTGATGGCTGCACTGTTGCTGGTATCTGGAAAGGTCTCGTCGAGATGCATCAGTTGGGTATTCTGTCGAGACTGCCGCGGATTCTCGGCGTACAAGCGCTTCGCGCCAAAGCCGTCTATAAGGAATGGCGAGGCAAAGGGGATGCGGGACCTGCCCGCCCACCACGGCATGCACTCGCCAGGACCATGGCCGACTCGATTTCAGTGGGTATCCCTCGCAACTGGAGGCGAGCTGTTCGGGCGATCGATGAGAGCGGTGGGAGAATGGTGTGTGTGTCAGATGCCGCTATTCAAGAAGCCATGCGACAGTGTGCTCGTTTGGGTGGAGTGTATGCTGAGCCGGCTGCTGCAGCGGCGGTTGCCGGATTGGCTGATGTGGAGGTTGAAGGATCCGCGATAGCGGTGGTGAGTGGATCCGGTTTGAAAGACGTGGCAGGAGCGCAGAAAGCAGGGGGGGCGCCGACGGACGTGCCGGCCGATTTGGGCGCTTTGTTAGAACGAATGAATGCTTGAGTGCTGGACGTCACGGGCTGCTCGGATAGGTTTCTCTTGAAAGGAGACGGCCATGAGTGAAATTGATGCGTTGGTGGATGCGGTTGCAGAGCGCGTGCGTCAGAGAATGCAGCAGGAAGCCGTGCCCCCGGTAGAGACGGTGCGTGGGACTTGGTACGACGAAAGTGCACTCAATATCTGGCTGAAAAATGGCGTCGAGCGCTTTGGAAGTGATGGGACTCCCGCTGGGACCAGTGTGGGTACAGTGAGTCGTTCGATCGACCACACCATGCTCAAACCGACTGCGACGCGTGAGGACATTGTCCGCGTGTGCAACGAGGCACTGCGGCACAACTTTGCCAGCGTTTGCATCAACACAACTTGGCTACCACTCGCCGCGGAGATGCTGCGTGGATCCCAGGTCATGCCGATCTGTGTGGTCGGCTTTCCCTTGGGGGCGGCATTGACCTCGGCGAAAGTGGGGGAAACACGAGATGCGATTCGTCTGGGTGCAGCCGAGATCGATATGGTCATCAATATCGGTGCTCTGAAGTCCAATGACTATGATTTGGTGTTGGAAGACATCCGTCAGGTTGTTCAAGCCGCACAGGGTCGTCCGGTCAAAGTGATCTTGGAAACGACCATGCTCAATCGCGAGGAGAAAGTCGCGGGTTGCGCACTCTCCAAAGCAGCGGGCGCGGCCTTTGTGAAGACCTCCACGGGATTT
>Ga0163179_10001730_pt1 | contig 15269 bp, 13 predicted proteins | sample AtlANTMetagenome_FD_109643 | JGI IMG/M metagenome (GOLD analysis project Ga0163179, IMG submission 109643) | Marine eukaryotic phytoplankton communities from the Atlantic Ocean - Atlantic ANT 2 Metagenome | ecosystem: Environmental > Aquatic > Marine > Oceanic | place: North Atlantic Ocean... | reverse complement strand
TTATTATAGATGATAATTCATCAGATGGCACCGTCCCTGAAATTAATCGCTTTTTAGAAAAGTTTGAAAATGCTCAAAATAAGATTACCGTAATTAAAAATGATAATCAATATCAAGCTTTGGCAAATATCTTAACAGGCATTAGCATGGCTTCTGATGATGATATTATTGTGCATATTGATGGCGACGACTGGTTATGCGACATGGATGCATTTACATTAATTAATGAACAATACAATCACCCACATGAAGAAGTTGGGGTCGTTTGGACTAATCAACGCTGGGGCTTTACCATTTCCGGTAATTCAGGGCCTTTGCCTGAAAATGCTAATCCTTATACATTTGAGTGGGTTAGTAGCCACCTTAAGACTTTTAAAAAATCATTGATTAATGATATTAATATGGAAAACTTTTTTGACCAAAGTGGAAGTTATTTTAAGAGAATTGCTGATCAGGCTATATACCTCCCGATCCTTGAATCTTGCAAAAGAAAAAATATGACCTGGACGTACCTTCCAATATGCGCTTACCACTATAACGTAAATCATAGTGAAATCGATTTTGAATCTAGCGATGCAAAGCTGCAGCATGATGAAGCTGTTTTTTTGAGAAAACGCGGTTTTTTAGAATGAACTTTTAGTTCTGTCACGTTATAATATTATAGAACTTAAATAGGAGATTATTAATGAGTCAAACTGTTTTAATTACCGGTGCTGCCGGTCTTTTAGGTGCAAACTTTTCCCGTTATCTTACCGGTAAGGGTTATACTGTCGTAGGTATCGACAATCTTTTCGGAGGATACGAGTCCAGCGTTGATCCAGAATCTGTTTTTTACAAGGCTGATTTAAATGATGCTCCGACAGTTAACAAGATTTTTAATGATCATAAACCTGACTATGTTTATCACTTTGCAGCATATGCAGCTGAAGGATTAAGTCCATACATTCGAAGCTTTAATTATACTAACAACGTTGTTTGCTCTTCAAATGTTATCAATGCATGTATTAATAATGAAGTAAAGAAGATTATTTTTACATCGTCAATGGCTGTCTATGGTGAAGGTAACCCTCCATTTGTAGAGACTCAACCACAAACCCCTGAGGATCCATATGGCATTGCAAAGTATGCAGTAGAAATGGACCTGGCATTAGCTAAGGATCATTTTGGGTTAGATTACTCTATCGTACGCCCTCATAACGTAGTTGGCATATATCAAAATATTTGGGATCGGTACCGAAATGTAATCGGCATTTGGATTCGCCAGTCAATGAATAATGAGTCTCTTACAATTTTTGGTGATGGTACTCAGGTTCGAGCATTTTCTGATATTAGCTTTTATATGAAGCCTTTTGAAACATTAATGGAAAACCACCACGGTGAAACGTTTAATATTGGTGCAGATAAATACTGGACGATTAATGATGCAGCCCTTACTGTACAAAAGGTTGCAGCTGAGTTTGGTAACAATGTTGACCTGGTGCACCTTGAAAAGCGTAATGAAGTTCATACAGCATATTCAGATCATACAAAGGCTCAAGAATATCTAGGATTTGTTGATAACACAGATCTTGAAGCTACGGTACGAGAAATGTATACTTGGGCACAATCCCAACCCAACCGTACTGTTGAGTACTTTGATTATGAAGTAGAAAAAAATCTATACAGTTTTTGGAAGAAATAGCTGAACATTATGCTATAGTTTGTTATACTATAGTATGAACACTTTTCCAACAAACAAGGGGCACGTTTCCTATTCTGAAGTCCGGAACTGGAAAGAGTGCCCCTTTCGGCATAAGCTGCTGTATATCGATAAGTTGCAGACCTTTGATGAGTCTCCTTATTTAGATTATGGAACAATCGTCCACGAAGCTTGTGAACACTTTCTAAAAACTAGAGAGCTTATTCTTGATAAAACAGAGTCTGCATTGCGCGCAGCATGGGAAGAAAAAGGATTTGATTCAAAACAGTTTATAGACGGAATGACCGCAAGGTCATCCGCACAAGGTTGGAAGTACAGGCATAATAAAATTGATGACTGGGTTTCTTGGGCAAAAAATTGCATCACAGATTTACCTGATTTTATGGAAAAAGAATTTCCTGGATGGGAAACTGTAGCTGCAGAATATCCATTAATGGAACCTGTATATCGCGATGAATCAATGACCTATAAAGGATACATTGATGCTATTATTAAGGCTAAGGATTCTAGAGGAAACCTTAAGTGTTATGTAATTGACTGGAAGACGGCTAATGCTCGTGGCTGGAACTCTGATAAAAGAAGAAGCTTTCTAACACAAGCACAAATTGCTTTGTATAAAAATTACTGGAGTAGAAAGCTTAATATTGATCCTAAAGATGTTTATTGCGGATTTGTATTACTAAAAAGAGGTGCCAAGCCAGGGAAAACTTGCGAATTTATTAAAGTCTCAGTTGGTCCAAAGACTCAAGAAAAAGCAGATAAACTAGTAACCAGTATGATATCCACAGTTCGTAGAGGTTTCTTTCCAAAGAACCGTGGTGATGCATGCAAATTTTGTGATTTTAAAAACACTGAACATTGTCCTAGCGACGGGATGTAGGAGGCATTATGAAAAGTAAAAAAACTATTGGTGTAATTGGCCAAGGATTTGTAGGCTCAGCAATTAGAGAAGGTATGAAGCATGCCTTTACTGTTGAAACTGTTGATTTAGATGAAACTAAGAACCCAACATGCGAATCAATTTATGAACTAGTTGACAGGGTCGATAATGTTGTCTTTGTTTGCCTACCAACTCCTATGAAAAAAAATGGTAGATGTGACACTCGAATTGTAGAAGATGCAATTTCAGAAATCAATGATGCCAACCGGCGCTTAAATAAAAATGTAATCCCTGTTATTAAGTCTACAATTGAACCTGGCACCACTGACAGGCTAAATGATAAATACAGCAACGTTACTGTAATTTTTAATCCTGAATTTTTAACTGAGGCTAATAGTTTCGAAGACTTTAAAAACCAAAATAGGATTATTATTGGAGGGCCTCGTCCGGCATCAACTACTGTAAAGACTATGTACAGAAAAGCTTTCCCAACTGTACCGATCATTAAGACCGGTGCAAATGTTGCAGAGACGGTAAAATATTTTATTAACTGCTTTTTGGCAACAAAGGTTTCTTTTGCAAATGAAATGAAGCAGGTTTGCGATAGGATGAATATTGACTTTGACAAGGTGGTTGAGTATGCGTTATACGATGAACGAATTGGCAATTCACATCTCTCAGTACCCGGTCCTGATGGAAGCCTCGGTTTTGGTGGCCATTGTTTTCCTAAGGATTTAAATGCAATTAGGTTTGTTGCTCAAGACTTAGGTGTCGACCCAGGAGTACTAACTGCTGTATGGGAAAAAAATTTAGAGGTTAGACCTCAGGCAGAAAGAGACTGGGAGAATATGGTAGGCCGTGCTGTTGTAGAAGACTAAGGTGTATCATGAAAAAGAAAAAAGTTTTAGTACTATCAGATCACGCTTTAAGCACTAGCGGCGTAGGCGTTCAAACTCGCCACTTAATTCAAGGACTGCTAAAAAAAGGCTCTTGGTCTTTTAGGCAATTCGGCGCCGCTATGAAGCATGACAGCTATGAAACTGTTACAATCAATGACGATTTTATCATATGTCCTATTGATGGTTTTGGAAATCCTGAATTGTTGAGGGTTGCATTAGCAACAGAAAAGCCAGACCTACTCTTACTATTTACTGATCCTAGATTTTTCATTTGGGCATGGGAAATGGAAGATGAAATTCACCAAGTATGCCCTATAGCATACTGGCATGTGTGGGACAACAGGCCGACTCCTGAATATAATAAGGTCTTATATGACTCGACTGACTTAGTTAATTGTCACTCATATTTAACCTACGAAATGTGTAAGGAAATAGTTCCAGAAAAAACAAATTTTATTCCCCATGCATTGCCTGGAGAAATTTATAGAGAATTACCAAAGTCAAAAATTTCTAAATATAAAAAGCAAGTTTTAGGAAGTGATAGGTCTGATCATTTTGTTCTTTTTTGGAATAATAGAAATGCTAGACGAAAGCGCGCCGGAGACTTATTATGGGCTTGGAAAACATTTTTAGAGACGTGTGGTGCCGACAATCCAAAAGCTACTCTTTTACTTCATACTGATCCTTCTGATCGCGAAGGTCAAAACTTATATGAAGTTTCAAATATGTTAGGAATTAAAGAATCAGTTGTGTTTTCTAAAGAAAGATTAGACTTTGAGCAAATCAACATCTTATATAATATATCAGATGCATGCATCAATATCAGTTATGCAGAAGGTTTTGGTTTAGCAACCTTAGAGGCTATGGCAGCAGGAAAACCTATTATTGCAACTGCAACAGGTGGTTTAGCCAGGCAGGTAATTGATCACCGCGACGGAAGTCACAATGGTATTGCTTTAGAGCCTGAACTTAAGACGCTCGTTGGATCTCAACAAGTACCATACATTTTTGAAGACCTAGTGTCTCATACTACAGTTGCTGATGCAATAAAGAAAATGTACCTCATGCCTAAAAAAGAAAGAACATCTTTAGGGCAAAAAGCAAAAGCATATGTAGAGTCTGAGTTTAATTATCAAAATACAATCGACATGTGGCATGATACAATGATTGATACAATAGAAAATTGGAAATCTAAATATAAGCCATGGGAATGCAAACAAATTTAAGGCCAAACATGAAAACAGTTATATTAAGAGCCCCTTTGTTAAGTTGTTCCGGGTATGGAACTCATTCAAGGCAAGTTTATAGGTGGTTAAAATCTAAGGAACTAAATGTTGTGACCCAAGTAGTACCTTGGGGAATTACCAGTTGGATGATTAATCCTGATATGTCGTCCGGATTGATTGGCCAAATAATGAGAGACTCCAAAGACTTTAAAGGAAATGCAGACCTTTCAATTCAAGTTCAGCTTCCAAACGAGTGGAATCCAACATTAGCAAAAAAGAATGTAGGGATTTCTGCATATATCGAAACAGATCAATGCAATCCACAATGGATATCAAAAACAAACATGATGGATATGGTCATTGTTCCTTCTGAACATGCTAAGAAATGTATACTAAACACCAGCCCTGTAACAACAGTACTGCACGTGGTTCCTGAGTCGTTTTATGATGAAATCCTAAATGATAATGATGATATTAATTTAGACTTAGATACTAATTTTAATTTTTTAATGTTAGGACAGCTAACTGGAAATAATCCATTTAATGATAGAAAGAACACGTTTAATACACTCAAGTGGATTTGCGAAGAGTTTAAAGACAATAAAGACGTTGGTGTTGTAATTAAAACAAATTCTGGTAAAAACACGAAAATTGATAGAAACGTTACAGAGAAAATTTTAAAATCAGTTGTTAAGGAAGTAAGATCCGGAGAGTATCCTAAGGTTTATTTACTTCATGGACATATGTCTCCAGAAGAGGTCTCTTCTCTATACAAGAATAAAAAAATATCTGCATTAGTTTCTTTTACTCGCGGAGAAGGATATGGCCTTCCTTTATTAGAGGCAGCTGCTAGTGATTTACCTGTTATAGCAACAAACTGGTCTGGACATTTAGACTTTTTAAATAAAGGAAAATTTATAAAGGTAGGATATTCTTTACAGCCTATTCATTCATCTAGGGTAGACGGTAGTTTATTTTTAAAGAATATGAAATGGGCAGAACCGGTTGAACTAGATGCAAAAGCCAGATTAAGAAAATTTTACGAAGCTCCGGAGATTCCAAGACGATGGGCTAAAGACTTAGGGAAAGTAATAAGAAAAAATTATTCCCATTCATCAATATCAAGTATGTATGATGAGATATTTTGTGAGTTAATTTAACATGATAGTAACAGTCTTATCAGTCTCATTAGGTGTTAGTGTTTTACTTCTATGCGCATCTATATATTACAACATAAAATTTGGCATTAAAATACTAAATATGCAAGATTTTATCAATGAGGCGCTAGACGTGTTAGATACTAGAGAAGAATCAATTGAAAATATTTTAAAGATTCCCTTGTTTCATGACTCAAACGAGATTCGAAAGGTACATAGTGATTTAAAGGTATGTAGAAATGCTATACTAAAAATTGCTGATGGACTAGTAGATACTGTCAATGAAGATCTAATCCCTGACGCTGAGGATGAAAATGGATAATCAGCGTAAGCACAGGGGAAGAAAAATTGTCAGGCCAAAAACCAAAAAAGAAAAGAATCATTCGTAGAAAAAAGTCTGGTAGTAAGGATTATTTTAACTTAGAAACACAAGACGCCATAATACAATACCAGAACTCTGAGTGCGCTAAAGAAAAAGACAAGCTATACTTAGAAAAAATATTGCCGGCGTTTGATAAGCTTTCTCAAAACCTAATCTTTATCTATGGGTTTATTTCTCCAGGTGAACCTTATGAGCACCTTAAAAATGATTGTGTCTCATTTTTATTTGAAACAATTCATAAGTGGAATCCGGATAAAGGCACAAAGGCTTTTTCTTATTTTAATGTTGTTGCAAAAAACTGGCTTATTATTAACTCCAGGCGCCGCGTTAAAAATGAACGTCGACATGTTAGTGTAGATCATCAAGAAGGTATGTCTAGAAGAGATAAGCAAGCCTATGCTTCTCATGATGTTATACCTGGCCCTGATGATGTAATGATTAAGGCAAATTTTCGTAATGAGATTATGGAAGTTTTAGCTGAAATACAGAAACGTGTGTCTGCAGAAAATGAAAAAAAATGCATTGATGCAGTTATAACGGTATTCCAGACCATTGATCAGTTAGACTTTTTAAATAAACGCGCAATCTTTGTATATGTTAGAGACATATCTGGTCTTAGCCCAAAACAACTATCAGTTGCAATGTCAGTAATAAGAAAACATTATAAGTCTTTAGTAAAAGGCCCAGACAGAAAATTTGATTTATTTTAGGAGGCAATATGAGTGATGTAACAAAAATGATTGAGAAAGTTAGCAAATCAGACGAAAAGGTCAAAAAGTTTGCAGAGCTCTTAAATTCTATAGAAAAATCTGACGATAAGAAAAAAATATTGTGGCAAGAAATTTATGAAAATGCTATTAATGATAGAGAGCAAGCACAGGATTTACTAACAGAAGCCAGATCTGAAATGATGGGTGGTGCCTATGAACATTCTACGATGGGGCCTACTTTATCAAAGTATTTGGAAAGAATGAATAAGTCAAATGAACAAATTTTAAAGCTAGCTGAATTAATTAGCAAAGCAGAAGAAAGATCTGAGAGAATTGATCCTGACGACTTGTTTTCGCAAATAAACGAGGGTTAAAATGGCTGACGTTATTGGAAGACTAACAGAAGGAGGTGCCACCCCAGGCATGCCGTCTGATTCGCCTCAATCTATATTTCGAGGAGTTGTTATAGAGGTCATACATGATCCTTCTATTTACGATGAAGAGCAATTTGAGGATCTTGAATCTTTAGTTAAAGAAGCAAAGATGCTAGAGACAGCCCCTAGAAATACTTGCCTAGTACAAATATCATTTGCCGGATCAGCACAAAGAAAAGAAAACTCATACATGGTTTGTTATCCTTTTTTTCCTCCTTATTTAGGGATGCCTATTAAACCAGGTGAGCATGTATGGGTCTTTGTCGAAGATACGAATAAAGGTCCAGAGGCAGAGATAGGATACTGGATTTGTAGAATATCAGAGCCTTTGCATATTGATGATTTAAACTATACACACTCGGACAGAAACTTTGGTTCACTTACTACTGGGCCAGATGATCAAGAGGCACCTCCTTTAGAAGAAGATGATCGCGGTTTAGGTTTTCCAAATGGAGCAGGGCTAGCTGAGGGTCAAAGGTTATCATCGCCTAAGGCATTTGAAGAAATATACTCAGGGTCTTTAGGCATGCAATCTGTTACGCTAGAACCTGTCCCTAGATTTACTAAAAGACCTGGTGATTTAGTCTTGCAAGGTTCAAACAATACGTGCATTACTTTAGGGGAAGATAGGGGGTGGACAAAAGATACCGTCGCTGACTCAACTACCAGTGAGTGGTCTAGCGCTACTTCTACCGGCCCGTCTTTAGCCCAAGCAAATTATGAGACGCCTCCGGAGGAAGGCGTCGCAGATCCTAACGAAAGAACGTTTGCTGGAACTATTGATATAGTTGCAGGTAGAGGAAGATATTTACCTGATCCAGACTCACCAGCTGAATTAACTTCAGCAAGAATTGTTACAAATGCACGCGAGTATGATGAGGTTGATAAAAATCCGACCGGAATAGGGCACGCAGAAAAAGACTTTAATAGAATAGAGAACCCAGCCGAAGGTGATCCTGATTTTTTTAATGACGCGTCTAGAATATATGTTTCTATGAACACCTTGCCAGATTTTAATTTTAGTCTTGAGTATCCGGATGTTCCTCCAGCTGGTGATCCTAACGATGGCGCGCCTGTTGAAATATTAGAAGAGTTTGCTGAAGGGAAAGGGCAAGCTGCGGTTATTATGAAATCAGATGAAATTAGAATAATCGCTAGACAAGATATGGAGCAAGATGAACCTATTCAAGGATCAATAACTATAGTAAAAGAAGGTACTGCTGATGATGAAGCAGGAGAAGGAAGGGCAATTATAACCCTCCGTCCGGATGGAGTAATTATGATAGATGGCCCTAAAATTGTAATAGGTTCAGGCATAGAAAAAGGTCCAGGTGAAGGTGCACAAGTTTCTTTAGGGTTAGCAGCTACAGAGCCTATGCTATTAGGAGATTTATTTATTGAAGCTATCGATACATTTGCAAATGCGCTCTTAACTGATGTAAATACTTCAGTGTCTAACTTAGGTGCACCAATTATTATGGCAAACTTAGCCACAAACGTCGCAACCTTAAAAGCAGACATGGACAATGCAAGAAGCAAAATTGCTAAACTATTATAAGGAGTAAGGATGTCAATACCTGGAGCAATTAAAAGTCCTTTTGACGCCGCAGTAGGTGCAGCCGCTGCATGCATGCCTTTAGAATGTCCTGAACCACCTGAAAATCCTGAAGAAGGGTATGAACCTTTTGGTATATGTAATCTAATGTTAAAGTTGGCCTTAGGGTCGCTAGCACCTTTCCTGCCGATGCTTAATATTGTGTTGGCGGTCGATCTTCCTGGCATCATTGGATTACCAGGTTTGGCAGCAGAATTACCTGCACTTCCATTTGAAATGATTGCCGGTCCTGACTTACCTCCAATTCCAATTCCGGATATCGGTATAATAGGTGGTATGGACATGCCTGAACTACCTGCCCTTGGAGCATTAGTTTTTGGACTATTAACATTACCAATAGATTTAGCAACAGGCCTGCTATCATTTGATATTCCTGATCTTTCTTTCGACGGGATGTTAGACTTAATCCTTCCTGCTATTTCTGCAGCTTTAAAAGTTCCAGCGCTAATGTTACCTACATTAGGACTTTTAGATCTTGCAATATGCTTTGTGGCACTACTGTTATTTCCTATTCTGGCTATACTTGGTCTTATGTCTCCTGTTCTTGATGCAATCGGCCCGGCCGAGGCCGCCAAATTACCGGTACCGGAATTACCTCCGCTTCCAACAGAAGAAGAAATAGATAAGATGAAAAAAGACATGGAAGAAATGACAGATGAAGAAAAGAAGGCTAAGGGTGAAGCAGCTTTAGCAAGGTTAGTTGCAGCAGAAGAAGAAGCAAATAGAGTAAAAAGACAAAAAGAAATGGATGCTAGCCGCCAAGCCGGCCTTAAGGAAAATAAAAATAAAACCTGGAAACCAGGCCGAGGCGATGACTTCTATGGTTAAGAATACAGCCAATATTCTTCGAACGTTGATAATTAGTTACTAGAGGAAAAATATGTCAGACTTAACCCATACGGATTTTGATAAATACTGGTATAAAAGAAACCAGTCTGCAAAGGTTTACGATTTTAAGTCAGTAGGCACTTCCAATGCTGAGGTACAAGAAAATAAAACATTTTGGTATGAAAATACAAACCCAATCGGCATTAAAACTCCGCTGCAGTTAGGCGACGGCACCGACGGTATTTTGGCAATGCACAAAAATTTAGCAGATCAAATTCATGACAATTTTAGAAACTTAATCCTTTGTAACCATGGAGAAAGATTAGGGTGCTATGACTTTGGGGCAAATCTTTCAGAACTAGCTCATGAACTTGGCTCTGATGGTGTCGATGATGAAGCAATTAAAAGAATTGCAACAGCCACCGGAAAGTATGCACCATTTATTAGTCTTCAAACATTTGAAAGCTTTGTTGATCACCGAGAGAATGAACATGTCGCAAAGGTTGGCATAAGAATAAGATACGATATCCCTAAGCTTAATGTAAAAAGTAAAGCTTTAGAGGTCATAATTTACGTAACTGGATAAAAAATGGACAGAGTAAAAGAAAAAGTTAATAAGCAAATTAAGAAGCAGAGAAAAAGAAGTTATTTAGCTAGGGACTTTGACTCATTCAGGGCTGAATTGTATGATTATGCAAAGACTTACTTCGGAGATTCAATAGCTGACTTTAGTGAAGCTTCAGTTGGAGGCTTGTTTTTAGACATGGCTGCATCAATAGGTGACAACCTGTCATTCTATTTAGATCATCAATTTAGAGAGCTAAGTTGGGATACTGCAGTTGAGACAAAAAATATAGTTAATCATCTTCGATTGGCCGGTGTAAAGCAACCAGGCGTAAGTTCTTCAGTTGTTGATGTAACATTTTCTATGGTATGTCCTGCTGAAATATCTAACGGCGAGTACATTCCAAAAATATCAATACTTCCAACTATTGGAGAAGGAACAGTTTTAGGCTCTGGTGCAACCAACTTTACTACAACAGAACCTCTATATATGTGGGAAACAGACCGTACAGGATCTTTGATTGCTAAAGTTACTGTTCATGAAACAGATGACAACGGAAACCCTGTTTCGTTTTTGGTAGAAAAAAATATTATATGTGTTTCCGGAAAAATAGCAGAGCAATCTTTTGTTATTAATGACATACACCAGCCTTTTCGAAAAATTATTTTAGGCAATAGAGATATAACTGAGATTATTTCAATTGTGGACGCCGGCGGAAATGAGTATTATGAGGTAGAGTCTTTAGCACAAGACACCGTCTATAGAGGCATACTAAACCTTGATGAAGATCAAAACTTAGTAAAGAAAAATTTAGAAATAATCCCTGCAACACATAGGTTTATTAAAAATGTTGATCCTACATCTAGAATCGTAACAATTCAATTTGGCTCTGGAGATGCAGACTCAATGGACGATGATATTATTCCGGACCCCAGTGACCTATCAGTTCCGTTGTATGGAAAAAAGACTTTTAGTAGATTTTCTATTGATCCAAATTCTATGTTAAAAACTCAAACATTAGGAATATCTCCAAAAAATACAACTATAACAGTTAAATATCGCCACGGTGGCGGGCCCACTCATAATGTTTCTCCAGATGCCATAAAAAGAATAAACACGATTTACATATCTTGGCCATTACTTCCTATGCCAACTGCTGAAGAGACTGTTGACATGAGAGACTTAAGAAACTCTATGACTGTAACAAATGATTTATATGCTGCTGGTGGATCTGAGCCTCCAGGAATAGAAGACTTAAGAGCTCAAATTCCTGCAATTAGAACTTCTCAATCTAGGATTGTTACAAAGGATGATTTATTAGCTAGAATATACACTTTACCTGCAGATTTTGGTAGAGTATTTCGGGCTGGTATTCGCCAAAATCCTAACAACCCTTTAGCAGCTGAGCTCTATATTATATGTAAAGATCAAGGTGGACAGCTAGCAGTTGCTCCAGACGCATTAAAGAAAAATTTAAGAAAATACATTAATGAGTTTAGGCTAATATCTGACGCAATAGAAATTCTAGATGCCCAAGTTATTAATCTTAAAGTAGAATTTAGTGTTGTTGTAGATCCAAATTATCAAAAAAATACAGTAATTCAAAAGATTATATCAAAACTTAAGCCAATACTAGACTTAAAAATGTATCAAATCGATCAGCCTATTATAATGACAACGCTTATGAATACGGTTATTAATACTCCTGGTGTTTTATCCTTGACTGGATTAGAGTTAAATTGTATGAGAGGAATTGTTGATGACCGACTGTATAGTGATGTTAGTTTTAATGTCACACAAAATACAGCTAAAGGATTAGTTGTCGGTCCTGCAGGTTCAATATTTGAAATAAGATATCCAAACCACGACATCATAGGTAATGCAACTTAGGAATAAACAACTATGTACTTAAACGTAACAGCAAGTAAAGACACTTATGTTCATAATAAGATTTTAAATAACGCTTATAGGACATCTGATTCAAATGTAGGAAATGCAGGTACGCTTGATTTGTTTAAGCTATTTGGAGAATCTGCTTTGCCTGGAATAGAAGCAGTAACTCAAAATGAAATAATCTCTGTAACTTTTCCAGACCATGATTCTGGCGAGTCAAATTTAGATGGTAAGTATTTTATTTTATATGACGAAGAAGATACAAAATATTACGTTTGGTTTTCAATTATCGGTGCAGACCCTGCAACTCCGGACCCTTCTGTAGAAAATGCAACTTCTGTTGAGGTTTCTATTGCAGCTGATTCTAGTAAGGTACAAATTGCAGCTGTAGCTAGCGGAGTAATATCTGCACTAGAAAAATTCTCAGTTACAGATAATGAAACCGGTGAAATTGAAATATCTGTGGATGAAAATGGCGTTGTCTTAAATGCTTCAAATGCAAATATAGAAGACGAAAATTTTGATATTACTGTAACTCAACAAGGAATGATTCCAGGAACATTTAATTTAGATGTTGATAGCGATGGAGTACCGGAAACGTCCGTTGAACTATCTAGAATTTTATTAAACTTTGACCTTTCATCATTATCAAACTATCAAACGCTTGATGTAACACATTCTGACTTTAAGGCAACACTTAGGTTGTATGATATTTTGGATGGCCAAATGGCACCAACAAATTTCAATGTAGAAATATTTCCACTAGCTAACACCTTCACAGAAGGCATAGGAAGGGATACAGGGGCATTTAGTGATTTAGATATATGTAACTTTGTAACTGCATCTTATTCATCCACACCAATACTATGGAATGAGGTAGGTGCAAATGCTAAAGGAACTGTTGGAGGTACCGACATAGATGTGTTTGCCAGCCAGTCAGATGGTGAAGGCGGGTTTAATCAGTTATACGTAACAAAAGAGTTTATAGAAGGAACAGAAGAATTTAGTTTTGATGTTACAAGTATTGTAAAAGAAATGGCACTAGGAAATATTCCGGAACATGGATTTAGGCTATCATTTTCTGAGCTTGAAGAGCAGGATGGAAAGACTTATTTCTTAAAAAGGTTTGCGTCTAGACATGTCTTAAATCAATATCTTAAACCAAGACTAACAATCTCGTGGAATGATTCATTTAGAGACAATAGCAAAAATGCAATATTTGATAGCTCAACTTCTTTATTTTTTCAAAATGCTATAAAAGGAACAACTCAATTTGCAACTGATTATGAGTATGAAGTCGATGGTTCTGCAAACAGTTTATTATTAACCCTGTCTACTGGATCATACTCTCAAGAATACACTGTTTCTAGAATGACAGCAAATGGTTCACAAGACATAGCTCAGCCAGGAATGTATTCTACAACATTTAACGTTAATATATTAGACGGTGAAACGCCTAGGGTGGTTTCAAGTAAAAAAGAAATTATTAGGATTGAGTTTGTTGATCATAATGAAGATAGCAACAATTTGCTAGGGTATTATTTTACTATCGCAAATAATGAAGAAGATCCAGGTGATGAAAGTGAACCATCTATTTATGATTTTTGGTTTGGTATTGAAGGGGCCGATGCCCCTGCTGAAGCGACAAATAACCCAACGCAAATTACAATATCATCCGGTGACGATGCTGATACAATTGCAGCATCAGCTGCCGGTATAATAAATGGTGTTAGTGGAATAACTGCTAGTGTTTATAGTTTAGGAGTTGTACACGCAGAGCTTGATACTGCCGGCACCCCTGAAACATTATTTGATACAGGGACTGTTGACGATGAAGACTTTGGTTTATCTAGATACCAAGAAGGAAATACTGTAACACTTCAAGAGCATATAATATCATCTGGTTCTATTTTATTTAATACGCAGTGGTCCGGAAACTCATCTGCAGACGGCACAGGTACGGAAATTATATTGCATACCGGAACGCTAAATATTAAAACCCCCACTAGGTCTGCATTTAACGCAACAAGAAGAAACCTAGTTTTCTCTTTATTAAACGCAAAAAAATCTTATAAGACTAGTGAGAAAGCAAAACTAAGAGTATTTTCTAGAGACTTAAACGAAGAGCTTAAGTCTTCAAAAATGTCATTTGATATTGACAGCATAATATTTGATGAAATGTATTATAGAATTAGGGACGTTTCGTCTGGCGATTTAATTATTCCATTTGAAAGTGAAAACAATGGTACTAGGTTATCAACCGACTCAGGCGGCATGTACTTTGAAATCGATATGTCTTCTTTATTTGCAGGTAGATCTTATACCATAGATTTATTAATAGTCTCTGATGGAAATGAAATAGTTTATGAGTGTAAAAATACTAGGTTTAAGGTCGAAGTGTAATGTCAAACGGAAATAACATAAAGCCAAGATTATTCACACCATCGGTTGTTCGTAGGTTAATTAATTCAAGTAGCCCTATTGTAAAGCAAACAGCTCAAAATAATATTGGCTCTACCCACCATGATGACGATCGTAGCTTTTTATTAGACAACCCTGGTGAAGGACTTAAATCTACACAGCAGCTAAATGTAGACTGGGAAAAGTTTGAGAATCATACATTTTTTAATTCGGCAGAAGCAAAAACAAACGTTGCATTTGATACGATTATCAATAATTACCCATTTGATGGCTCAAAGAAAGAGTTAGAGGATTTTTTCAACAAGCTGACAGGGTATGAAAAATATGTCTATGACTTATTTCCAAAATCAACAGGTTCATTAAATTTTTCTAACAATTTAACATTATCAGTATCAGATAAATCAGGCGCTATGTTTCCTGGCCTGTCAAAGAAAAAAGGTCAACCTGTTCTTGATCCAGGTGAACGATCAATATCGTTCGAAACACATATCTTTCTACCATCAGGCGTTCCTAGAGATCTTGCTGTAGATAGCGAAGAATATAATGGTAACCAAATAATA
>Ga0163179_10001729_pt1 | contig 15272 bp, 14 predicted proteins | sample AtlANTMetagenome_FD_109643 | JGI IMG/M metagenome (GOLD analysis project Ga0163179, IMG submission 109643) | Marine eukaryotic phytoplankton communities from the Atlantic Ocean - Atlantic ANT 2 Metagenome | ecosystem: Environmental > Aquatic > Marine > Oceanic | place: North Atlantic Ocean... | reverse complement strand
TGATTTTGGTGTTGCTGCTTCTGTTGCTTTAGGAAGAAATATTACTAATAAAACTTATTTGCAAGGTATTACTGAACTATCAGATCTATTACAAAAACCACAATTTTTACAAAGCTGGTTAGCAAGAAGAGCAGCTGCAACAGTTAACCCATTTAGTTCTTTAGGTAGATCTGGAGCTAAATATGTTGACTCAACAATCATGGATAAGAGAGTTAGACCAGGTGATGAAGGAATGGTCATTCTTAGAAAGTTTCATAATGAATTAGCAGCTACTATTCCTGGTTATGGAGCAGGGATGAAACCTATTCAAAACTTTATTACTGGTTCTCTTGTTGAATATCCACCTGGTTATGGTCCAGACATAATGAATATTATGAATCCAATTAAAGAAACAAACAGTGTTAATAATTTAGTGTTGACAACATTAGATGATATTCAAGCAAAAATTACACCTCCAAAAGATGAATTATTCGGAGGTGTAAAACTAGATCGTGACCAATATTCTGATTTAGTAAATGAAATTGCTTTTACAAAAATAGGTGGAGTAAGAATGGTACATGCTCTCAACAAGACTATGAAACGTAAAGATGTTCAAGCTCTTTTAGCTACGGCTAGAGGAGAAAATATTGACACTACTAATCAAGACATATCTGTAGCTGCTCAAGAAAAAGCAAGAGCAGATGCTGAAGACATATTCCGTAAAATTATTACTGCTTATAAAAAGCAAGGTAGGGAACAATGGATAAGAAAACCAGAAAATCGTGAGCTTGCATTAAAATACGATGAAGAACTTAATGCTATAAATGAAGCAAGAAACAACTCAGTACTAGAAAACTTTAAGCAACTCCAAGGTGTCTCTAACTAACCATGGCAACTAACACTTCCTCTTCCTTTACTAGTCACACTGGTAATAATACAGCTGGTCCTTTTTCTATCTCCTTTAGCTACCTTGCTGAAGCAGAAATAGATGTAACAGTTGATGGTGTCTTAAAAACTTTAACCACCCATTACACTTTTCCATCAGCTACTACCATTTCCTTTACTTCAGGAAATCATCCAGCTAACGGTGCAGCAATAAAATTCCAACGTGATACGGATATATCTAGTAAAAAGATAGATTTCCAAGATGGTTCTATTCTTACTGAAACTGATTTAGATACAAATACAGAACAACTACTATTTGGTCTACAAGAATTTACAGATGACCTAAGTACTAACGTTGTTAGAAGAGATGGAAGTACAAACCTTACAGCTAACTTAGATGCTAATAGTAAGAAAATTACTAACCTTGCTACACCTACAGCTGATGGTGATGCAGTTAATAAATCCTATGTAACTGATGTTGTACAAGGATTAGTTTCTAGTAGTAGTACTGCACCTAGTAATCCAACAGAAGGAGATAGATGGTTTGATGAGGATTTAGGTAGAAGCTTTGTTTATGTCACTGATGCTAGTGGTGATTCTTATTGGGTAGATTCTGCTCCTGCTTTAGATAGTTCTGCTTCCACATTACCTACTGCATCTTCTTCTGTTTTAGGTGCAATAAAAATAGGTACTAACTTATCAATAGATTCTAATGGTGTAGTTTCAGCGTCAGGTGGTAGTGGTACTGGTGTTACTGATGGAGATAAAGGTGACATAACAGTTGCTAGTAGTGGTGCTAACTGGACAGTAAATAATAGTTCAATTACTTCAGCTAAAATACAAGATGGTTCAATTGCTAATACTGATTTAGCAGGTAATATTCAAGGTTCTAAATTATTAGATTCAACAATTACAGAAACACAATTAGCACCAAATAGCGTAGGAAGTAGTGAATTAAAAGACAATGCAGTTGATACTAATGCCATACAAAACAATGCAGTCAATGGTTCTAAAATAGCGTTAGGGTCTGACTCTCAAGGGGATATTCTTTACTATAACGGTACAGATTACGCAAGATTAGGTGCAGGAACTTCTGGTAAGTTTCTAAAGACTCAAGGTACTGGAGCTAATCCTACTTGGGATACTGCTTATACATTACCAGCTGCTACTGCTAGTGCACTAGGTGGTATAAAAGTAGGTACTAATTTATCTATTAGCAATGGAGTTTTATCTGCTGCTGGTACAAGTGGCGTTGCTGATGGTGATAAAGGTGATATTACAGTTACTTCTTCTGGTGGTACTTGGACTATAGATAACAATGCAATTACTACTGCAAAAGTAAATAATGGAGCAATTACTAATGATAAATTAGCAGGAAGTATTGCAGGTACTAAATTAAGTAATGGAGCAGTTGGATCGACTCAGCTGGCTAACAATAGCGTCACAGGTGGAAAGATCGCTATGGGTAGTGATGCACAAGGAGATATTCTTTATTATGACGGTACTGATTACACAAGATTAGCTAAAGGTACTGCTGGTCAAGTATTAAAAATAAACTCTGGTGCTACTGCTCCTGAATGGGGTACAGCTGGTGCAGGTAGTGTTACTAGTGTTGGGTCAGGTACTGGTTTAACTGGTGGTCCTATTACTGGTTCCGGTACTTTAAATGTAGATGTAGGTACATCAGCTTCTAAAATTGTTCAGTTAGATGGAAGTGCAAAATTACCAGCTGTAGATGGTTCTGCTTTAACTAACTTAAATGCAAGTAACTTAAATTCTGGAACAGTACCTAATGCAAGATTTCCTGCAACATTACCTTCTTCTAGTGGAGCTAATTTAACAAGTTTAAATGCTGCTCAATTAACAGGAACGGTAAATGATGCAAGACTTTCTAGCAGTGTTTTAAAAACAAGTAGCAATATAGATGCACTTAATAACGTAACTCTTAGTTCTCCTACTACAAACCAAGTACTTAAATATAACGGTAGTGTCTGGACTAACCAAACTGATTCAACAGGTAGTGGTGGTAGTGGTTCGGCTGATATGTCCTCTTCTGGATCTTGGATAAATGTAAAAGACTCTACTTATGGTGCTGTAGGTAATGGTAGTACTGATGATAAAGCAGCAATTCAAAGTGCTATTGATGCTTTAAGTAATGGAGGTACAGTTTATTTCCCTCCTGGTACATACAAAGTAAGTGGTGCATTGGTTATTGGATCTAGTGATAAAAGTATTAGATTGGTTGGTGCTGGTGGTCACTTCCCAATAACAACAGAAACAAATGGAACAATAATTAGAACTTCTAGTGCTACAGCAAATATTATTGAAATTACAAATGCAAGGTCTATTGAAATTACAGGTTTAGGTTTAGATAGTACTCACATTGATAGTTCTGACAATAACAAAGCTACTTCTACAAGTGGTGCTGCTATTAAGGCTGAATCTACTACTGGTACTCAAGCAATATCAATCAAAGAAGTTTATATAAGAAGTAAATTTATAGGTATAAACATTCAAGGCTATAGCATGATGGACGTAAGAGATGTAGAAATTAGAAACTTTCCCAATACAGCAAGTGGTGCTGTTGGTATTCTTATTGATGATGGTTCAGATGCCAGAGTAGATCAAGTTAGATTAGAAAATATTGTTATTGATGGCAGATGGCCTGACGCAAATACTAATGTTGCCAATAAATATTGCAATGCTTTTCATTTTAAAAATTATGTAAATTCTGTATGGATGAAAGATTGTTCAGCTATTAAATGCAATAAAGGTCTTGTTTTTGATTCTTCTTTAGGTAATAACACCAGCGGTAGTACTGGCTCATACTTTAGAGTAGATAATTGTGATTTTGATCAAAACAGTAACAATGCTATTTACATAGCAGGTGGTAGTACTATTTGGATTACTAATGCCTTTTGCACTGCAAACGGTTCTAGTGATGCAAATATTACTGGAGATAAAAGTGGTATTAACATCACAAGCACTTTTGGTGGTGTATTAAGACTAAATGATATTGATTGCAGACTTAATAGGCATCATGGAATAAATATTGGAGGAACAAACCATAATAAAATACATATAACAAATCCTCATTGTGCTAAAAACGGTCAACAAACTAATGATACTTATCACGGTATTTTTGCTGCCACTAATGCTAACGATATAACCATTACGGGTGGTCAATGTGGAGGAAATGACTACGGTGCAACTTTAGGAGGTAATACAAACAGCGGTAGTATTCAATCAAGAGGAATTTTATTTAACGGTAATACTCATTCAAGAATCAATATAAATGGTGTTGACTGTACAGATAATGTTACAGGAGGAATAGGATGGGATAATGGGGGCAACTCAGCAGCTTCTAAGAATTTCATTCAAAACTGCCCAGGTTATTCCACTGGTCAAACTACATTCCCTTAAGGAACTCTCATGGCTTTAGATTTTCCCACCAGTCCTAGTAATGGTGATACCCATCAGGCATCTAATGGTATTCAATACATCTTTGATTCCACTAAATCTCAATGGAAATCTCAAGGTGAATTTTCTTCTGGTGCAATAGAAGTTAAAAAAATTGATGATATTAGCGGTAGCTTTAACGGTAGTACTGTTACTTTTACTTTAAATAGCGGTGGTTCTGTTGTTAAACCTCATAATAATCAGTCAGTACTTATAACTTTAAATGGCTTAGTACAAGATCCTGGTACTGCTTATACAACTAGCATTACTACTGGTCAGATTACTTTTAGTACAGCGCCTACTTCAGGTAAAACTTTTACAGGTGTTATTTATTCAAGATTACCAGTAAGTTCTTCTACTACTTTGTCCACCACTGGTGGAACAATGACAGGAGATATTGTCTTTAATAGTAGTCAAACCTTTGCTATTGGTGGAATACAAGATGGTAATACTTCTCAAAAAGGTGCTGTTCAATTAAGTACTTCAACTACAAGTACTAGTGAAACATTGGCTGCTACTGCTTCAGCAGTTAAAAGTGTTAAAGATGCTATTCCTAGTAATCTTGGTGATTTAAGTAACGTATCTTCCTCTTCTCCTTCTACTAACCATGTATTGAAATGGTCTGGTAGTGAATGGGCTCCTAGTGCAGAAAGTGGTGGTGGTGCTTCTACTCTTGGTGCTTTAACTGATGTTTCTTCTGCTACTCCTGGTAATGGTCAAGTACTGAAATACAACACAGCTAGTAGTCAGTGGGAACCAGGAACAGATGCTACTGGTGGAGGAAGTGGAGGAACAACAAACTTAGGTGCTGTTGCTAGTGGTGCTGCTTTAACAATTACTTCTAGTAGTGGTAATGATGCAAGTATTCCAGCTGCTACTACTTCTAGTTGGGGAGCAATGACAGATGAGATGTTTGATAAATTAGATGGTATTGCTGCTAGTGCAAATGTAGGTATTACAGATGTTGTTGGTGATACAACTCCTCAATTAGGTGGCAACTTAGATATTAATGGTAAAGATATAGTTTCTGTCTCTAATGGTGATATTGATTTAGCTCCTCATGGTACAGGTTCTGTTGTATTTAAAGGTGGTGGTAGTGGTGGTAATAGTGCAGGTAGATTTAAACTTAATTGTGAAAACAATTCACATGGAATAACTATACAAGGACCACCACATTCTGCTGCTGCAAACTATACATTAACCTTACCTAATGATGATGGTTCTAGTAGTCAGTATCTACAAACTAATGGGTCTGGAGTATTAAGTTGGGCTACTGTAGATCTTAGTACTTATGCAACATTAGCAAGTCCAGCTTTAACAGGTACAGCAACAGCAGTTAACCTTACATTGTCAGGTAATTTAATAGTTAATGGTACAACTACTACGATTTCATCTACAACAATTGAAGTAACTGACAAAAATATTGAACTTGGAAAAGTAGCTAGTCCTAGTGATACAACAGCAGATGGAGGTGGTTTAACTTTACTTGGTGCAACTTCAAAAACATTTAACTGGGTTGATGCTACTGATGCGTGGACATCTAGTGAGCATATACATTTAATAGACAATAAAAAATTATTTGTTGGTGGAGCGTCAGGAACAACTGATGGACTTGAAATTTACCATGATGGAAGCACGTCAACGATAAAAGATTCAGGTACAGGTAATTTAAATTTTCAAGGTAGTCATTTTGATTTTATAAATGCAACTGGTAACGAATATGTAGCACGTTTATATAATAACGGAGCCGTAGAGTTATATCACGACGGTACTTTACAGTGTAAAACTGCTTCATACGGATTAGATTTTGCTGATAACAAACGAGCAGATTTTGGTACTGGATCAGATTTAGTTATCTACCATGATGGAAGCAATGCGTTTATAACAAATACCACTGGTGAATTAAGAGTAAGTAACATCACTGGTACTGGAACGGTATCAGATAGCAAAGGCGATGTTCGTACTATTGTTCAAAATACACAAGGTTCTGCTTATACATTAGTTGCTGCTGATGCTGGTAAACATATCTTAGCTAGTGGCAATATCACAGTCCCTGACAGTGTTTTCTCTGCTGGTCAAGCTATTACAATTATCAATAATACTGGTGGAGATCTAACAATTAATAAAGGCACAAATATGTATAACGCTGCTGATGGTAGTAGTGCGAATAGAACTTTAGCAACAAGAGGTATGGCAACTATATTATTTACAGCAGCTGATACTAGTTACATTTCAGGTGCAGGGTTGACCTAAAACATCCCCCATCTACATTAATTAAATGGAGCGTTATTAATCATGCCTATTCAACAAATGTTGCTTGGTGCAGGGTCAGCAGTTGCTACGAAAACCTACGTTGACGATGTGTTTAGCACGTATTTGTATGAGGGAAATAATAGTACATTGGCAATAAGCAATGGATTAGATTTGGCAACAGAAGGCGGGATGATATGGGTAAAAAACAGAGATAGTGCTAGGGATCACTGTATCGTTGATACTGAAAGAGGTATTGGAAAAAGAATAGAGACCAATAAATATGATGCTCAAGATGTTTACGTCACTACTAAAAATATAAGTTCATTTACTTCAACTGGATTTACGTTAGGGCAGGATGAAGGACATGATGAGTTTAACAAAAATGGTGATAACTACACCTCATGGACATTCCGCAAGGCACCTGGGTTCTTTACAATTTCTAGCTGGACTGGGAATGGTGCTAATCGTCTGATATCACATGATTTAGGCAGTGTTCCTGGCTGCATACTGATTAAATGTACAAGTACTGGTTTTAATTGGATGGTATATCATCGAGGATCAAATGGTGGTGTTAATCCTGCAGATTATGGTTTAAGATTAAATGACACTAATGCTCAGACGGATAACTCAGCGTATTTTAATGATACTCTTCCTACCAGTACTCATTTTACGATTGGTACTAACGCACAAGTAAATAGTAGCGGTGCAACCTACGTAGCCTACGTATTCGCAGGAGGTGAGTCCACAGCCGCTACTGCAAGGTCTGTTGATTTTGATGGGTCGGGGGATTATTTAAGTCTTACAAATAGCACTGATTTTGATTTTGGTAGCAGTAATTTTACGATTGAGTTTTGGGTGAAACCTAAAGCTGCAACTGGCAGTATGGGTATTGTTGCAAAAAGAAGTGCGGGTGGAGCAGCCAATACCAATTTTGTGATTTATCTTTGGGATAGAAAAATAAGAATGTGGTTTTCGGATGGATCTTCCTACTTTGTTGACGCATTAGAAACATCTGCAGCATGTACTAATGGTGCTTGGAATCATTGTGCAATAGTAAGGAATGGTTCTACTTTTACTATTTACGTAAATGGTATTGCTTCAGCATCTGCGACCTCATCAACTGCTGTAGCTTCCACTTCTTTACCACTTTATATTGGTTGTGATCATCCTGGAAATGCAGAATTAAACGCTTATATATCTAATCTTCGCATAGTAAAAGGAACAGCAGTTTATACTTCATCATTTAAACCACCAACAGCACCATTAACAAACATAACTAATACCAAACTTTTATGTTGCAATAACTCATCTACTACAGGTTCAACCGTAACCCCTGGAACGATTACCGCTAATGGAGATCCAACCGCAAGCACAGATAGCCCCTTCGATGACCCTGCTGGTTTCAGTTTTGGAGACGCAGGGGATCAAAACGTAATCAAATGTGGTAGCTTTACTACTAATTCAGATCAATATGCAGTTATAGATCTAGGATACGAACCCCAGTGGATATTAATAAAACGAACAAGTGCGTCAGATGATTGGATAATAGTTGATTCAATGCGTGGTTTGCCTAATGCTCAAGACACAGAAGCAGATACGGGTTCAGGTACTAAACAGTTAGACGCTAACACCGATGATTCAGAAGTTGGCAACAATAGAGTAGGCATAACATCCACAGGTTTTCGCTTTGATAACTACGGTGCTAATGCATCGTTTGTATATGTTGCTTTAAGAAGGCCAGATGGATACGTTGGCAAGCCTCCCGAACTTGGTACGGGTGTATTTGCTATGGATACGGGTAATGGTACTGGAACTATTCCTAGCTATGATAGTGGATTCCCTGTTGATTGGGTACTTGCGAAAAAGCCAGCTAGTACGGGGGAATTTCACTCAATAGCTAGGTTGACTGGTACAAACTATATGTTTACTAGCAGTACGGCAGCCGAAACCGCCTATGCCAATTTTACGATGGACAGTAATTTAGGTTGGAGTAAAGGTCAAGAGACTTCAAGTAATCAATCATGGATGTGGAAACGCCACGCTGGTTTAGATGTGGTGGCTTATAAAGGAAATTCAGTTAGTGCAAGCAATGGTGGTCATTCAATTGCTCAGAGCCTCTCGAAAACTCCAGAAATGATATGGATAAAGGACAGAGATCAAGCAAGCAATTGGCACGTTTTTCATAAAGATTTAACAGGAAACAATATTTTGATCCTTAATTCAACGGCAGGGACTAGCGGTACTGGTGGAGATTCCGACGATTTTGTAAGTGTATCTTCAACACATTTCACTATTGGTAGTGAAAACGCAATAAATAACAGTGCTAGAAATTATATAGCCATGCTCTTCGCCAGCACTGCTGTCAGCAAGGTTGGTACCTATACAGGAGATGATTCAGATGATGGGTCTCATGTAATAGATGTCGGTTTTACTCCAAGGTTCCTTATTATAAAAAGAGCTGACAATTCTGCTGATTGGAAAGTTTATGATACTACAAACGGTTTCCCAACATCAGGAACAGCAAATTATTTAGAACTAAATACAACTGATGCTAGATATAGTGGATCAGGAATATCAGTCACACAAACCACTAACGGCTTTAAATTATGGTCGCCTGGAAGTCCGTATAACGCAAACAATGCAAAATATATTTATTATGCTCATGCGTGATAGTGCTGGCCAAATAGGTCAGGGATAGACAGTAGGTTTATACTTTGAGGGCAATGTATTATTTTTATGGCTGATCGTTTACAACTTGCTGCTGAAATTAAACAGCTACAAGAAGATCAAAAACGTAGAGAAGAAGAATTTAAAGAAGCCCAAGTCTCTTTAGATACAAAGAAAACTCAACTCGTTCAAGTCAATATAGAAGAACTTGGATGATTAAAATCCTTACTTACATAAACACCGCTGCTTTAGTAGTGGCGGTTAGTGGCGGTAGTTTTCTTTACATGAAAAGAACTGATTTTGTTAATGACATGCTTCTTACTATTCAAGATCAAGTCATTAAAAATATTCAGCACAGTATGAAAACACCTTCTTTTCCTAAATCAACTGGTTCTGTATTGCCTTTTGGTAAATGATCCAATTTAAATCATTTAATGGCCTAACTTCTCTTGTGTTAGGTGGTGGATTAATAGCAACTAACTTTATGAGCTTAAATTTATTAGCTCGTAAAGATAGCGGCATCCCTGATATAGCAAAGCTTTCCAACACTCCTTACAGTTCAATTCAAATTAGGAGTGAAACTAAACCTGATGGTGCTGAAGAGTGGATGTTTAACTCTAAACAACACGATCCAAAGCTAGTCACAACAATCATTGATGATGAAAAACCTACCTTTAATGGCAAGGTTAAGAAGAGATATACACATAAACAAGATGTAGCTCAATTTGCTGTTTATCCAAAAGGAGAAGGAGGAAAACTTACAACAGATCAAATAGCTTGTATTGAAAAAATGGCTCAGGGTCGTTCTAATGGACAGATGATTGCTGATGCTGGTTCTGTTCAAGTGACACCAGCTCTTGCAGGGGTTCCAATAGTAGGACCAGTATTAGCAGGAATATTCTTTGGACAAGCTAGAAAGCAAGTAGGAAATGCAGCTAGTGATCTTGCTGGTCAATGGAACGACTGCTAAATGGAAATAGAAGATATTTCTGTTAGGGAGATACCTGAAGCTTCGATAGATACAACAATAATTTCCACACCTAAGCCTGTATTGCCTAACAACATAGGTTTCCCAGTCATTCAAATGCCTGGTTGTGTAAGGGCTAGGACGTTAAAAAATAAGAATTTAGTAACTTCAGATCCTAAAGGAAATTTCTATGTCTGTGATGGAAACGTACCAACACTTGAAAGCATGGCTGTTGATTGGGACGGGCTATCTGCTGTTGGTTCTGTAAAAGCAGATGAGCCAGAAATAGTTCCACCTATTCCAAAACTAAAAGGGAACCAGAGAAAGAAAGTGAAAGAAAAGAATGGCAAAGATAACGAGAAGGGAAATACCGATATAGGACAACAAGATTTTAAGACTCCAGATATTGATGGAGAGTTTATTGCAGATATACTTCCATGCCCACCTTTAGACACACTTGCTAAAACTCCTGTTGGTTCACTTGGTAAAGGCGGTCTAGCAAGGATTAAAGGTTGGAAAAGAGATGTGCTTACAGGTAAATGTGAAACAGTATGGGAAGGACTTAACCCACTAGAAATTGCAGGGAATTACGCTCCACAGCCTACAGTTTTAGTAAATACATCTGCTATTGCTATTACATCAGTTGTTGGTGTAACTGTTATTGGTCAACCGATAGCTAAGTTTTTCCAGAAACAACTTAAAGGTCAAGTAAAATCATTTTCTAAAAAGATAACCAAGAAATTACTAGCTATTCGGGGAAAGAAGGAGAAGATAAAGTCCCTTTCTGAAAGGAAAAAGGATCAGAGAAGGAATCGTCAGTAAGAGAAGAGTTAGAAAAAGAACTTGAGTTAATAGAATGTTTATGATCTGGCAAAGTATTGGGAGGATTTACAAGTCTTACGTCTTCACAAACCACATAACTTTCACTTGTTTTTGCATATACAACACCAAGTTTTAACTGCTCAGCACAGATCTTAAGACGGCTAAGAGCGTAATCTAACTTGCGCGCTTTATATGCTTGTTGTAAATACTTTACTCTGCTATTTTGTGCAGCCACACAGTTATTAGTCATGCGTCTATCTAGTGGAACAGCAATTGTAGCTGTAATACCATAGTTAAAACTTAGATTATTCTTAGCTTGTCCTGTTCTTACCGGTTTTGTATATAAAACACCACCTGGATTTGTTAAATTACCAGCATCATCTGTACTATCGTCATATACATTTTCTAAGTACGTTGGTTCAAATGGATCTTTCCATGTATTAACCTTAGAAATAAAAGGATTAATAGTTAAAGTTGTTCCACTACAACGTATTCCATCACCTAATTCTTGAAACATAAAGCTACCACTTTGCACCTGAATACCTTGGTTAATTACTGACCCCTGTGATGTAGCTGATGGAGAAGCTATTGTTGTTGAGTTTGCAAATACTGGCTGACTAAATGTTATTGAGTAAAGACAGATACCGATTCTACTAAGGATTCTGTAGTAGTAGTTCGGTTTATTGTTGTTACATTTGACAGACCAGGATTGGCTAGTGTTTCTGTGAATGAAAAAGCGTTGCCAGCAGTTTTTATTCCCCAGTCTGGTTTGTTTGCTGGAGTTACATCTACTGATGTCCATGTAAAGGTGATGTTGTCAACGGTTTGAGGTGTGTTTAGTAAAGCTTTTGGTGAAATAACATTTGTTCCTACTGGTTCGATATTGTGACCAGAAACTACATACTCATAACCACTTCTATAATCAACTGATGTTATAGTTTCAGTGACTACAGTCTTAGTTTCTTGTCTGCTGTTTAGAGTACCTGTAGAAAATGTGGGCACAACGGGAACAGCAGAAACGCTAGTTCCTGTAAAAGATATAAGCAGTAATAACTTATATATTTTATGCACTATTTAACATTTATTTCTGAAGTATATTGCCCTGTAGCTGTCGTACCAGCTCCTCCAGCTGTGATGGTCAGAACACCTGCGCTTGTAACCGTTCCAGCAAGAGTTCCTGCTACCCCTCCAGAAGTAACAACTGTATTACCAAAAGCAGGCATGTCAGCAACAATTCCACTGGAGACATCCACACCGCTTCCAATTGCAGGAATCGCATCACCTTGGATGTAGCTTTCTTCGTACGAAAAAGCCGACCCCACAGTATTTACCTCCATTGCTCCAACATCAAGAATTGCTGCTGCTGTAGCTGTAGGTGCTGTTAACTTTCCAAAATGTTCTCCTGTAGTAACTTTCATATTGCTGCCAGAGACAGCGTAAGTAGACGGAACCCTAATAGCTTGGACTGCTGCTCCATCTACTTTGATGCTTGCAGATGTTGTGTGCTTGATTCCTATATCAGCACTAGCTGGTGCTGCTAATAGGATTAGCAAAAGAAAGTGTTTCATTTAAGTCTGCCTGTTTGTGGATCTACTTCCTTACCAGAAATAGGATCAATGCGTGGTTTGTCTGGCACTAACTTTATAGGAGTCTCGACTTTGATGATGGTATAAGGAACACCATTGCTAAACCCTGCTGCTTCTGCTTTTTTCTTTTCTTCATCAGCTTTATAAGTTCCATCTCCTCTTTTCTTTGCAGTCTCCAAACCAAAACTAGCCAAAGCCCCTGTAAACACTGAAGCTATAAAGGTTGGATCTATTCTTTCTTGCTCTCCTAATCCTGGGATAGTTACATAATTAAGAGTCAAAATAAATCCACTCCAAACAACAACTCCCAAACGCACAAATGTAGACAAGACTTGCAGTTGTTCTTCCTTATCATCCAATCCTTCTTTTAATTTTTGCAAAGGATTTTTTTTAGGTTGCTCTTTAGCTTTGGTTTCTTCACTCATAGATCAAGATCAATAACTTAACTAACATAAGATAAATTGTCTTAATCGTCAGTGCCTGAAATAACAGCTGCAATTATTGGTGCTATTGCAAGTATGGTTTTAATGACCATTGGTAGTATTAATAGACGCAGAGAAAAAGATGTTATTGAAATATTTAGAAGACTTATTCAATTGGAAAAAAACGTAGTAAAATTAGAAGAACAAATTAAACAACAAAGCCTCCCTTATGACCACAGGAGGCTTTGATAGGCTTAGGTGGGGACTGCTAGCCAATCCAAAACTAACAACAATCTAACTTTTTGCAAATTACTAATGATTAGTTATAAACCTGAATGGAGAAAAGAAGATGAAGAACGTGTCTTAAGAATGGAGCGTTTATATATTCTTGATGGTAGACACAGACCTAATCATAAACTTCATGGCATTTACACTGGCCTTAACGACAAAGCAGACGAATTAGAAAGTTATATGGCTGCTTAATTAACGCTATCCTTTTAACTAAATACACTTAAGGAACTTATGGACAATAATCAAAAAGCCTTAGAAAGCCTTCATACAGTACTAATACAAGAACTTTTAAACAGAATTAGAACAGGTGATGCCACACCTTCTGACCTAAATGTAGCTAGACAATTATTGAAAGATAATGGTATTGAATCTATCCCTGTTGAATCATCTCCTTTTAATGATCTCATGGCATCTTTACCTGACCTAGAAGCTGTTCATCCTTTAGAAAGATAATTGCAACCTTTACCAGAGAAATTACAAGACTTTAGATACTTTCTAATTCTTACTTGGAGGCATTTAAACCTTCCTGATCCAACACCAGTACAACTAGAAATAGCTGAATACCTTCAACACGGTCCACGTAGAAAAATAATTCAAGCCTTTAGAGGTGTAGGTAAATCTTGGATTACTTCTGCTTACGTAGTTTGGAAACTACGCATGGACCCACAACTAAAGTTCCTTGTGGTTTCAGCTTCTAAAGATAGAGCAGATAACTTCTCTACTTTCACTATGAGACTGATTAGTGAAATGGATGTATTAGCTCCTTTACGTCCAGATGCTTCTCAAAGAAACTCTAAAATAAGCTTTGATGTAAAACCTGCAAGAGCTGACCATGCTCCCTCAGTTAAATCTGTTGGTGTCTTAGGTCAAATGGCAGGTTCTAGAGCAGATGAAGTTGTAGCTGATGACGTAGAAGTTCCAAACAACTCTTTTACTCAACCTATGAGAGACAAACTCTCTGAAGCTGTTAAAGAATTTGACGCAATCCTTAAACCTAATGGCAAAATTTGTTTCCTAGGTACTCCGCAAACTGAACAATCTCTTTACCTAACCCTAGAAGAACGTGGATATGAAACTTGTATATGGCCTGCTAGATACCCAAACCTTAAAAACAATTATGGAGACAGACTTGCTCCTAAAGTTCATCAAAGACTTTTAGATGAAGTTGTAAGCCCTAAAGATCCTGTTGATCCAGATAGGTTTAATTCAATAGACCTAATGGAAAGAGAAGCTTCCTACGGGCGTTCTGGCTTTGCTCTCCAGTTTATGCTGGATACTTCTCTTTCAGACCAAGACAGATACCCTCTTAAACTTTCTGACCTAATAATCTCTTCAATTAACCCTGATCATGCTCCAGAAAAAATCATATGGTCTAACTCTCCCGAATATTCCCTACAAGATCTTGCTTGTGTAGGTTTTAACGGAGACAGATACTACAGACCTGCACAAGAATTTGGTGACTGGATTGAATACACAGGTTCAGTCATGTCTATTGACCCTTCCGGTAAAGGAAAAGATGCTACTGGTTACGCAATTGTCAAGATGCTTAATGGAAACCTATTCGTAACAGATGCAGGTGGTCTAACAGGTGGTTATGACGAGTCTGTTCTTACAAAACTAGCCAGATTAGCTAGAGACCACAAAGTAAATACCATCATTGTTGAAGAAAACTTTGGTGGAGGTATGTTTGCTGAACTTCTTAAACCTGTTCTTACTAAATTTCATCCCTGTGCTGTAGAAAACGTACGAAATAACAAGACTAAAGAGTTCAGAATCATTGACACCCTAGAACCTGTAATGAACTCTCACCGATTAATTATTGATAGGAAAGTCGTAGAAAAAGACTACAGATCCAATACAAATGAAGCACCAGAAAGAAAACTAAAACTCCAGCTTTTTTATCAAATGTCCCGCATAACACGTCACAAAGGCTCCTTAGTT
>Ga0163179_10001728_pt1 | contig 15272 bp, 11 predicted proteins | sample AtlANTMetagenome_FD_109643 | JGI IMG/M metagenome (GOLD analysis project Ga0163179, IMG submission 109643) | Marine eukaryotic phytoplankton communities from the Atlantic Ocean - Atlantic ANT 2 Metagenome | ecosystem: Environmental > Aquatic > Marine > Oceanic | place: North Atlantic Ocean... | reverse complement strand
TGGGGATATGGAAAGATCCGTTCGGGTTTTGATCCCCCTGCCCTCGACTATGTGCAGATCGCCAAAGATGCAGAAATCGAATACAGCAAACCTGATTTCGGCGGCGGCGGAAGTGAGATCAGCAGTGATTTTCGCGATCCTGATCGGGACTTGCTGGATGACCGCACGATCGTCAGCTTCACCATTAATTTCCGCCCCAATCAACCGGAATTTTCCGCCGATCGATATGGCAGTGAGTTCAATCGAGCCATTCAGGCGGCATCCACGTTCGGCAACGCAGCCATCATTATCCGAGGACATGCCGATCCGACCAAAGCCTTGCTCGACATGATCAAGGCCGGCCTGGAACGCGGAACCATTAAGCGAACCGGACAAAACGGCAATTACCGTTATTACCTCAACGGAAAACAGATCGACCTCACAGACACGGAAACGATCATTCAATTGATTCAGAGCGGTAAATTCGAATCACCGACTCACAAACCAAGACAAACCGTAAACGCTGCATTGAATCTTTCGCTGGCAAGGGCAAAGGCCGTAAAGGATTCGTTGATCCAATTCGCAGGGGATCAGAATATGGTCTTGATTGAGGAACAATTGAAGCCAACCGGTGCTGGGATTGCAGAACCACTCATTTCTAAGCCGGCCAATTTCCAAGATGCCTTGAAGAACATGCGAGTTGAATTCCGCATTATCCGAGTCCCGGCAGAAGCCTTAAATGAGTCGGACTTTGCCTTCTAACGACTGAACTCAAATCGTTAATTGACGATAACTCGATGAAGGTACAACTCGGTACTTTCCGAGATGAAGGGGGAATGATATGCAACGATTCATTCTGCAAGGATCGATCGCGATGCTCGTGCTGTTGAGCTCAACCGCTTCTGCTCAAAACATTGTTGTCTTGCTCGATGATTCCGCATCGATGAAGCAACCGATGAAGCAACCACTGGGTAGTAATTCGTCGATCACCAAAATCGATGCGGCCAAACAAGCGTTGTTAACCATCCTTGAACGCGCGCCTGAAGATTCTCAGGTCGGAGTCATGGTGCTCAATGGCCACCGCGGGCAAGAGTGGGTCATTCCGCTGGGCCCCATCAACAAAGCTACACTCACCGCCAAAGTGAATCGAATTCAACCGGGCGGCGGAACGCCGTTGGGAGAAAGCATGAAAACAGCGACGGACGCCCTGCTGGCTCTTCGCAATCAGGAACACTATGGCGACTATCGACTGCTAATCGTCACCGATGGTGAAGCGACAGATCCAGACCTTGTCGAGGCTTACCTGCCGGATATCCTGGCTCGTTCCATTACCGTGGACGTGATCGGTGTGGACATGAAGAGAACCCACAGCCTGGCAACTCGCGTCGACAAATATCGTAAAGCAGACAACCCAGCCTCGCTGACCCAGGCCATCGAAGCCTCGCTCGCCGAAAGCACTGCCGACGACCAGAATGCCGACGAAACATCGGATTTCGAATTATTGCAGGATTGGCCTGATGACCTGGCGATGCCCGCCATTGAAACGCTGACGCTTGTCAACAATGATCCAATTGTCCATTCATCCGACTCAGGTTTTCAAACTGATTGGATGACGCCAACTGACATGATGACGCCGAAAGAGAACGCAGATCTCAAAAAGCTCTGGGAGATAATGGCCTTGTTGATCCTTTTCATTGTCGTGAGTCTGTTTTTTTTGGGCTCCGTTTTTTTCGCCGCCCTATCCAGATCGGCCAAGAAAAAATCGAGCTAGTCACCGTCGCAGGCAACGGTTCCTGAAAGATGGGCTACGCGTTCCAATGATCTTGATACATAATCGTGATCTCATGAGGACCCTGGGAGATTGGAAGCGTGTCGAAAGGCAAGTTACTGGCAATTTGTGTTGTGTGGCTGTTTGTTGCCGGAGCCGCTGCAATGGCTTGGCGATTTTTCGTCGTGGGCGGACAGGAGCGTGCTGAGGAGCTTCGAAATGAAGACGTTCTGCGCAACACGACCGGTCAATCGCAATATGACCACGATGTGAAGTTCGGTATCGACCCGTTCAGCGGTTATGCCATTCTGAGATCCGACGACTTCAAGGCACAACTTCGGCAACGCAAAATCGACATGACGCTGGTCGACGACGGCGCTGACTACAACCAGCGACTCCAAGACCTGCAAAATGGAACGCTCAACATGGGCGTATTTACGATCGATGCTCTGCTGAAAGCGAGTGATCGTCTCGGAGATCTCCCAGCAGTCATCGTCTGCATTCTGGACGAAACGCGGGGCGCTGACGCCATTGTCGCCAATAAAACCGGCGTTCCGAATGTGCTGGCGATGAACAACGCCGAAACACGATTTGTCCTCATCCCAGACTCGCCGAGTGAAACCTTGGCAAGAGTCGTGATGAACGACTTCAATCTCGACAAGCTTCCGACAGATCCATTTATTCCGGTTAACGATCCGGAGGCCATACTCGGGAGATACCGCAAGTCGAAATCCGATTCGCGAGAAGTCTATGTTACCTGGGAACCCTTCGTGTCCAAGCTACTGGAAAACCCGGAAATGCACGTGGTCGTTGACAGTTCGAGCTTCCGCGGACGCATTGTCGATGTGATCGTCTCCAGCCGTGATTTTCTGGCGAAGAATCCTCAAGTGGTCGAAGAGGTCGTGGCAAGTTACTTTACGGCTGCCTACGCTTATCGTGATCAAATGGAAGCGCTCGTGCGAACCGATGCCGAAGAGCAAAACGCTCCGTTAACCGAGGAACAAGCGGCCACACTGACCGCCGGGATTCGCTGGAAGAATACGCAAGAGAACTTTGCGCACTTTGGTCTCCGCGAGGATGGCGATTTGCAGCACATCGAAGACATGATCGACAACCTGGCTCGCGTACTATCTCAGACAGGTGGCATTCAGTCGGATCCCACAGACGGTCGCTCGAATCGTTTGTTTTATGAGCAGATCCTGGCCAAATTACAGGGCAGTAATTTCCATCCTGGTCTCTCCGCAGAACAGATTGCCAGCGACAAGATCGAGCTTCCGTCCTTGAGTGACGAAGAATGGGGAGCACTGCGACCGGTTGGTGAATTGAGTGTTCCTAATCTTGTCTTCGCCCGAGGCACAGCCAGACTGACGAACGCGAGCTACGCGGTACTGGATGAATTAGTCAATACATTGAACACTTGGCCACAATACTACCTGTTGGTTCAAGGCAATGCCTCGATGCGAGGCGATCTGGAGGCCAATAAACGGGTCGCGGAAAATCGGGCCGAAGCCGCAGCAGAATACCTGATTCAACAGGGAGTCAGTAAAAATCGCCTGCATGCCGTTGGATCAGACCCGTCTGGTTCCACTTCCGTTTCCTTTGTTCTTGGTGAAGCTCCGTTTTGACGCAGCAGTTGAGTGATAGAATAAGTCACGATGGATAGCGTGAAACGGAAAATATTGCTCGACATCTTCGCTTCGCCGGGAACCGTCCTCCCGATGGCGGGAGGCATCACGGCGCTGATGGCATCCTGGGCTGTCGGTGGACAATCGGCACTCAATTTTGCGGGCGTCGCCGGCATTCTCGGTGGCTGCGGCATTTTTGCAACACGATTAATCCTAAGCCTGGAAAAAATCACGCGGGACGCCTACGACCACGTGATGGACAAACAGAAAAGATCCCAAGAAGCTGCTTTGGAACATTTGCAGAATCGTCTCGAAACGGACGAAGATCCTCGCACTCAAGTCTGCTTGCGGGATCTCCGCAGTCTCTACACGCGGTTAAACGAAAAAGTTCAAGAGGATCACATTCCACCCGCAGCGATCAGTGTAATCGAGGGCGTCGATAATCTATTTCATTCCTGTATCACTCAACTTGAACACGCGGCCGATCTTTGGGAAACAGCCAAGGGACTGAAAGGCCCCGCAAAAAAATCCCTGATACGTCAACGCGATGAAATCGTCGAGGAAGTCTGTGAAGCGGTACTCCACATCGGTAAAACGGTCGAACGCTTTCACGCCATGCTCTTCAGCCAAAATCGCTCTAAGCTGACAAGTCTTCGTCAGGAGCTAGACGAGTCAATGCGAGTGGCCCGTGAAGTTGAGCGTCGCACGGAAGAGTTAACAAGAAAATCCCAAGATCGAGCGAATATCAACGAATAACTGCCAACTAGACCATCTTGTCAGTGCGCAAGGGGGCATGCGAGCGGGTCGCAGTTGCGTTAACCTATATACGAATGAATTAAATGCGACAACCCATTCGTCGCCCCTACTTTAGTACACCTTGCGCTGTCTGCATCTTGCGGATTGAATCAGGGGCCGCATCATGCTGAATTTAATCACACGCGGAGGAAGCGCTATGAAACGAGCAATGTTTGTCGTCGCCATCACTGGCTTCATCTTCACCGTAGGTTGTCGGCAAGATCCAGAGGGTACCGGACAACCCGGAAGTTCGTCGGCTGCCGTTGAAAACACTCCGACCTTTTCACTCGCGTGGAGCGAGTATCCAAGTTGGTCAGTCTTCGGCGTGGCTGATGAACTGGGCCTCATCGACGGCGAAGAAGGAAAGATGGGTGACATCGAAAACCAACATGGTGTGGACATTGTGCTGCATGAAGCGGGCTATGACAGCTGCCTGAATATGTTTGCCGCCGAGAATACTGACGCCGTCTGTATCACCAATATGGACGCATTGATCGTGGGTCGTGACGGAGTCGCTGTATTGCCGACAAGTACAAGCAATGGTGCGGATGCCTGCCTCGTCACCGCAGACGTCGCGGACATCGAAGCTCTCAAACAACACAAAATCTACGGCCTCAAGGGAACCGTTTCGGAATACTGTTTCGCTCGCTGCCTGGAGAAGGCCGGCTTTAACGAAGCAGATTTCGAATTCACCAACCAAGATCCTGCCATTGCCGCTCAAAACATGCAGGGCGGACAACCTGAACACCAGGCGATCATGGTGTGGAATCCATTCGTATTGCAAACGCTGAATGATCGCAGCGACGTTAGAGTGCTCTTCGACTCCTCTGAAATTGAGGGGGAAATCGTCGACATGGTCGTCGTCGGAAAAGACACGCTGAATAAACCCGGTGCGGAGAACTTTGTGCACGCCGTCCGCGACGCATTTTATGCCGTCAACAAAGCGATGGATGACGAAACCAGCGGCGATGAAGTGCTCGTCGCCCTGGGCCAGAAGTTTTCGAACCTCGGCCTGGAAGACATGAAGACGGTTGTTCAACAGACCGAGTTCTACAAGACTCCGGCCGCGGCCAAAGAGCTATTCGACGGGGACCAGTTTAAGGATACCATGACGACTGTGGAAAAATTCTGCGTCGATCACGGTCTTGTTGAAGATCCCTCGGTGGGCTACGGCTCTGATGCGGGAGATGCCAAGCTCCGTTTCGACAGTTCCTATCTCGACTAATTGAGAGGAGCTCCGTGATGCTTGTCGGCCAACCGATTCCGCTCAGCCAACGAATTCTGTTGGGAGCGACGTGCATATTGCTGCTGATCGGTGCCTACACAATCTGGTCGGAAACTCTGAGCTATAGAAAGCGAGAAGAGGTGGCCAAGAAACTGCCACCTCTGAAATCAGATCTAGAAACGATCGAGGCTCAGTTGGCTTCGACTCCAGACGAAAGCGATCTTGTTCAAGCCAAACAGGATTTACAGGACCGCATCTCGCGAGTCGAGCGAGATGTGTTGGCGGCCAAAGACAGGCGAGTCCCCACCTGGAAAACACTTTACACCGATGGCCTGCTGCGAGTGACCGAGGGACAGGGGCTCAAGAAAAACGAGTATTGGCTTTGGGAAGATTCGAAGGCAACGGCTTCCCGGCTCATCTCAGGCATGCTCGCTGGCGTCGTTCTTTCCTTGGGATTGGGCATCTTGATGGGCGCCTACTCTCCGATTGAAGCCTTCTTCTTACCAACCCTGTCGTTCCTGGCCAAGATTCCCCCGACGGCCATGCTCGTCGTCTTCTTCATCTTGGTCGGTGTTGGGGAAGATATGTACGTCACGATGATCGTATTTGGCATGTTGCCGACGCTGGCCATCGCCGTTTTTCAATCGGCGAAGAAAGACGTGCCCGAGTCGTTGATCTACAAGGCATACACACTTGGGGGTAGTGATGCCGAATTAATCTGGAATGTGATCTTCAAGCAGATCCTGCCTCGTATGATCGATGCGATTCGTCTGCAATTAGGTCCGGCGATGGTACTGCTGGTCGCCGCGGAATGGATGGTGGCTGGCGAGGGCTTTGGATATCGCCTGCGACTCTTTTATCAGCGAACGGACATGTCAGTCCCTTACCTGTATCTGATGATTCTGGGGGTAGCCGGGCTGACAATGGACTACATGCTAATTTTTTTCCGACGGTATCTATGTCCTTGGTTCGGTGAATAAATAACGATTGGGTGTAAGGGTAGCGCATGAACGAGATTGTGCTGGAATGCCGAGATGTCGGACATTGGTTCGGATCCAATCGTGTCTTGAACGGGATCAATCTCCAGGTCGCCGCAGGACAGATCGTCGCCTTGGTAGGCCCTAGTGGCTGTGGCAAGTCAACGTTACTGCGTGCCATTCTAGGAACTCACCCTCCCAAACAGGGTGACATCCTCGCGAATGGTCGCAAGGTCACACGGCCCAACCGAGATGTCGGCATCGTCTATCAGAACTACAGTCTGTACGATTTTTTAACAGCTCGCGACAACGTCGCCTTCGGACTCATGCTGGATGAGACGAGCCTGCTGACGCGTTGCCTGAAACCTTTCGAATATCGCAAGCTGCGTGGCGTCCATCGCGAGAAGGCGATTGCTTATCTCGAGAAAGTAGGGCTCGCCAAGGCCGCGCACTTATTCCCAGCGGAAATGTCTGGCGGTATGCGACAGCGGGTGGCAATTGCACAAGCCTTGATCATGGAGCCGCAGATCCTGCTCCTCGATGAACCGTTCGGTGCCTTGGATGAAGCAACGCGAGAAGAACTTCAAATGATGCTGCTTCGACTCTACCAGGAGAATCGCGAAGCCAAGCAAGCGGGGGTCAAGCCTCCCTACACGATCCTGATCGTTACGCACGAGCTTAACGAAGCCATTTACGTATCGGATCGAGTCTTGGGACTCTCCCAGTATCATGAGGGTGGAGAGCAAGGAGCAACAATCGTCTACGACAAGGCGGCGCCCGTATTCAATCCCGGTGACGCAAGGAATTTCGAGGAATTCGAACGTCAAAAAAACGAACTGCGAAATGCCGTCTTTGACCCTGAACAAAACCAACACCACGCCGAGTACGTGGCGTTTTGGAAAAACCTCAAATAGAGTCGCAACAGGCTCTGCTACGAGACCAGTTCGGGACTGGTCGTCGGTCGACCAATCGAATGGTAGATAAAGCCAGCGTTGCCCATCTCCTTGGGATCGTAAAGATTGCGGCCATCAAAGATCACGGGTTGCGCCATCCGCGACTGCATCTCAGACAGATCTGGCGTTTGAAACTCCTGCCATTCCGTCATGATCGCCAAAGCGTCTGCATCCTGCAGCGTTTCCATGGGATCGCGACCATACTCAATTTGATCACCGAACTCCTCTCGCACGTTCGCCATGGCTTCCGGATCATGAACTCGTACGCGAGCGCCCAGCTGCAAGAGTCGTCGGATCAGTACGAGAGCCGGTGCTTCGCGAATGTCGTCCGTGCGAGGCTTGAAGGCCAATCCCCAGACAGCGATTCTCCTGTCCTCGAGTCGGCCCTCAAAATAGTCTTCCATCTTGTTTTGCAGGACAAGCTTCTGCTGTTCATTGACCCAATCGACAGCTTCTAAAATGCGGGGTTGCAGTCCGGATTGCTCAAAGGTCGTGGAAAGTGCTCGCACATCTTTGGGAAAGCAACTTCCCCCATAGCCCACTCCGGGAAACAAAAACGCAAAGCCAATGCGGCTGTCGTGCCCAATGCCACGGCGCACGTCATTGATGTCCGCCTCAAACGCTTCACACACATTCGCCATCTGGTTGATGAAGCTGATTTTGGTCGCCAATAAGGCGTTAGCGACATACTTGGTGAGCTCGGCACTTTCAGGCGACATTACAAGAAATGGCTTGTCAGTTCTTAAGAACGGTGAGTACAGACGTCTCAGTACCTCAGCATCGGCCTCATCACGAACCCCCACCACAACGCGATCGGGTTTCGTAAAGTCTGCAATCGCGGCACCTTCTTTGAGAAACTCGGGGTTGCTTGCGACGCGACAATGAAAGCCCGTTGCCTGCTTGAGTCGACCGTAAAGTTGGTGATTTGTCCCCACAGGCACCGTACTCTTCGTGATCACGATGGTCTCGGGATGTAGTTGAGGTGCGAGTTGATCTGCGACAACCCAAAGAGCTGACAGATCAGCTGATCCATCGTCAGCCATGGGCGTGCCGACTGCCAAAAAGATCACATCAGCCTGACCTGTAGGCTCGGCCAGATCGGTCGTAAAGGTGAGTCGGCCTGTTGCTGTGTTTCGCCGCACGAGATCGGAAAGTCCCGGCTCGTAAATGGGTATCTCACCGGATCGCAAACGCTCCACTTTAGCCTGATCAATGTCAACGCAAGTGACCTCGTTGCCACTCTCCGCAAAGCATGTTCCCGTCACTAATCCGACGTAGCCCGATCCAATGACCGTTACTTTCATCGCATGCATCCTCACCTGTGCAGACGTCACAAACGGCAGCGCATTGCCACCTCTCTGCAACTCTAGCTCAGGCAAAGCCCTCACAGCCGATGCCAATCGAGGTGGGAGGCAATATCAGGTGTCAGATATCCGAAAAACCGATTCCTCAGAGATGGAACGACGCCAGCACGGCGGTGAAACGATCGCCGTGCCGGTTTTCAGTACCGGTTTATTCTTCGTCAGCCTCGACGTCGGAGCCCGTGTCGTTTTCAGCGGTTGCTTCCGGCGGAGCGACAGCTCCCTCTGAAGCCGACCCTGAACCGTCGACCAACGCTGAACCGTCGGTCGGCGTATCGCCAGCTTCAGCCGACTCTTCTTTCGGCACACGAACGACAGCCGTAAGAGTGTCGCTCTCGTCGAGACTCATGATGCGAACACCCTGGGTATTGCGTCCAATGACGCTGATATCGCTGGCTCGAATCCGCTGGATCTTACCTCGAGCGGTCATCATGAGGATTTCATCGTCCTCGGTGACTCGCACAATTCCGACGACAGGACCATTACGAGTGGTGGCCTTGATATCTCGCAGCCCTTTACCGCCGCGTTTCTGGGTTCGGTACCGAGCCGAGGAGGCAGCATCTTCTTCGCCCGCGTTTTCGTCGGTCGTAGAGTTCGCTCCAAAATTCGTCCGTTTCCCGTATCCGTTCTGACAAACGGTCAGGAGTGTGGCCTCTGGATCCGCAACCACCATACCAACCAGCTGGTCACCTGCGGCAAGATTGATTCCCTTCACACCGCTGGTATTACGTCCCATGGAACGAGCATCGGATTCCTGGAAGCGAATCGCCATTCCCGAGGCGGTTTCAAGAATCAATTCGTCACCGGGCTTGGTGACCACCACATCGACGAGTTCATCTTCGTCTCTCAACTTAATCGCGATAATGCCGCCCTTTTTAGGTCGACTGTAGGCTTCCAGAGGAGTCTTTTTCACGAGCCCATCGCGGGTAGCCATTGTCAAGAAATGGCCGGGCAGGTCAAAATCCCGAACGGCCCGACAATCGGCGATTTGTTCGCCTTCACTCAGGTTGAGCAAATTGACAATCGCGCGGCCGCGACTTTCACGACTGAGTTGCGGCAAGCCGTAGACCTTCTGCCAATAGACCTTGCCCTTATTGGTGAAGAACAAGAGGTAAGCGTGTGTACTGGCAACAAAGAGATGTTCGATCGGATCTTCGTCTTCGGCCTTGGCTCCCTTCAATCCCTTCCCACCGCGTCGCTGAGCACGATATACGCTGGCAGGCGTACGCTTGATGTAACCCTGATGGCTAATGGAAACGACCATCGTCTCTTCGGTAATTAAATCTTCAAGGTCGATGTCACCGAGTTCCTCTCCGCTGATTTCGGTGCGTCGCACATCGCCGTGCTTCCGCTTCATCTCTTCAAGATCTTGCTTGATGATGGCGAGCACGTTGTTTTCGTCGGAAAGGATGTGGATGTACTCGCCAATTTCCTCGAGCAAAGTATTGTGTTCGCTGCCGAGTTTCTCTTGCTCAAGATTGACCAACTGCCCGAGAGTCATTCGCAAGATCGCATCGGACTGCACAGCGGTAAGAGTATAGGTGTCGGATGCACCACGCTCTTCCTGGAAGCGTTGAAATCCTTCTTCGCCCAAAGCCCGTTGCATCATGGCAGCCGGGCATTCGACTCCCATCAAACCGACCTTGGCCTCTGCCTGGGTGCGCGATGCGCGAATAACACGAATGATCTCGTCGATATTGGCGAGTGCCAGCAGCAGACCTTCGACGGTGTGCTTTCGCTTCCGTGCTCGCGCCAACAGGAATTGAGTACGACGCCGAATCACATTCACGCGGTGTCGGACGAACTCTTCCAACAGAGCCTTGATCGACATCAAACGCGGCTTGCCGTCGACCAGAGCCAGCAAGATGATGGAGAAGGAATCCTGGAGCGATGAGTACTGATAAAGTTGATTCAGCACAACATCCGGATCGGCATCGCGTTTAATATCGATGACCAGTCGCACCGGTTCCTTCAAATCGCTCTCGTCACGAATTGCAGAGATACCTTCGATGCGGCCATCGTTGACCAGCGACGCAATACGTTCGATAACCCGATCGCGAGCCTGTTGATACGGGATTTCAGAGACGACAATCTGCCATCTCTTCCTATCCGCTTCTTGGATTTTCGCCCTGGCCCGAACCGTGATCGTGCTACGTCCCGTATGGTAACCTCGGCGAATTCCACTGCGACCACAGATAATTCCACCCGTCGGAAAATCAGGTCCCGGGATAATCTCCATCAATTCGTCGACCGATGTCGCCGGTTCTTCAATAATCTTGATCAACGCGTCACAAACCTCAGTGAGGTTATGTGGCGGAATCGAAGTCGCCATACCGACCGCGATACCGTTTGATCCATTCACCAGTAAGTTCGGGAAGCGGGACGGCAAAACGGTTGGCTCTGTCCGTCGCTCGTCATAGGTCGGAACATAGTCGACGGTATCCAGTTTCAGGTCGTCCAACATCTGGGACGAAATCGCCGACAAACGAGCCTCGGTATATCGCATCGCCGCGGCAGGTAGCCCGGCAATCGACCCAAAATTGCCCTGTTTATCGACGAGCGGATACCGCATGTTCCACTCTTGAGCCATCCGGACGAGCGTCGGGTAGATCACACTTTCACCGTGCGGATGGTAATTACCACTGGTATCACCCGAGATTTTCGCACACTTGACGCGTCCTGATGCCGGCCCCAGATTGAGGTCGTTCATGGCAACCAGAATCCGCCGCTGCGACGGCTTGAGACCGTCACGCGCATCAGGCAGTGCTCGACTGACAATCACGCTCATCGCGTACGTCAGATAACTTTCCTTCAGCTCTTCCTCGATTGGCAAATCCAGCAAACGACCTTCGCCGTTACCGTTTCCACCATCGCTGCCGCCACCATCGACAGGGCCATTCGCATCGTCCGGTTCGCGAGGGTCAGATGCCAACTTCCAATCCTTTCACGGAGCGTCTAAGAATCCGCATTGGGCGACTGACTGAAGATCTTTCAACGGCTTTGAGCATCCGCCAAAAGCGTCTCAAAGTGACAAAGATCCAGGTCTCCTCAAATGCTTCCAACCAAGCCCGTAGTTTAGCAAAATTGGCATTCATCAACAACCGGACAGGGCTGCTCTAAGCATGTCCTAAGTAGTTAATAAACAGCAGGTTGCGCACTGTTTTTTAGCGTCGCTATCAACATCAGATCAGACGGTGCTCTTCGCGGATGATGCAAGTCATAGGAGAGCTCACAAATCGCGTCGAAGAAAGGGGTCGAAGAAAGGCGACCGAGAACAGGACGATCGGCTGTCGTCCCCGCCGTCACGGGTAGCGAGAGTACCCGTGGGATGAGTTCAGCTGTTTGGGCAAACGCCAATCGGTAGCGGCTTAAATCGCCTTCCACCACGGATAACTGCCATACCGACCCAATTCGAGATAGAGCAGGATGCAGGAGGTCAGGACCGCCAGGAAAGAGATGACGAGCATAGCCGTGTAGATGTCGCTAGGCTGCTTCTTAATCGCAACGGCGCTAGCAGCCTTGACCGGCTTCTCTCTCTTCTTCTTTGCCTTCTTGGGCTTCTTCTCTTTTTTCGCCTTAGCAGGCTTCGCCGGCTTAGCGGACTTCGACTTTCGTTTGAACACGATCGCCCTCTTGAATCGGTGCGTTGCGATAGCTGATACGACCTACGGCTCGATCCGGTCCGACCCGCGTAATCTCTGCTCGTCCTAAGTATTTGTCACGTCGTGAAACAACGATCGTGTGTCCTTCCTTCAATCCATCATGCTCACCCACCGACACCTCGATGCTGTTACCGAGTACTTTCACGACCTCACCCTCAACCTGCGGCGGGATACTGTGCACGGGACTGTCGGCAGTGAGGTCATACGCCTTCAAGACCGTCGTCGCCTTCGTAAAGTCCTGGGTCAGCTGCTGTAGCCGTTGCTCGAGAATGCTACGAATGCCCTTCGCTTCGTGAACCTTGTCGGTTAACTGACGAACTTGTTGGAACGATTCGTCTCGCGATTGTTGGGCCGTCCGAACTTCGCTCCGCAACTCAGTAACCCGTTGTTGAAGGTTTTCTAATTCCAACAACCTGGCGGTGATGTCTGCGTAGATCTCGTCGTTTCTCTCTTGAAGGTTGTCTCGCTCTCCCGCCAAGTTTTCTCGGCGAGTACGTTCATCCGCCAGCGAGGTCTCAAGTCCAGCAAGCGCTTTCGTACGGGCTGCCTTTTCGTGAGCCAATTGGTCTTTCGTTTTGTCAATCCGATCTTCCAACTGCGAATTCTCATCACCCAAACGACTAACGTCAGTACGCAGTGTTTTGACGAGATCCTGCCAGTTGCGATGCGTGTGATACACCGAGATCGAAAAAGCCATGAAGAGAATGCTCATGACCAGGATTAAGACGATGAAAATCTTTCCGACTAAATTCATTCCTCGTTCCTCTAACTCTGTTCGAGGCAATGCGTCTGTAAACAGACGACAAAGGTGTCCCATTGAGGGCGTTTCTGCTAGGAATCCTCACCAGGTTCGCGAATAGCAAACAGGCAACCCAACTGGTGATGAGCACGAGAGATACGCTGCAAGAACCCAGTATAATCAGGTGAATTTCGGACTGTCAACGAAACCAGGAGGAATAGGCAAGACTGGCAACGTTCACAACATCAAGTCGCTACATTACTTGCAGACGATCCAGACCCACCTGGATTTCCCGTAGATTCTACTGGGAACCCAATCCACTCTCGCCCATTTCGAGGGATGTTTCGACCGAGTGATTCGTTGATTTAACGCGGAATGCCATCCCCCAGACCGCAGCCACGATCACCAGCAGAGCACAAATCGCGGCAAAAACATCCCCCATCCATTCATAGACACTCGAGAGCGACGAGGGAGCCACGTTGGCAATCACGATCTCTTCGGCTCGCCGAGGTCCCTTTTCGATGACGCGGCCCTGAGGATCCACGTGTGCCGAAAACCCGGTATTGGCAGCGATCAGCAGCGGTCTTCTCATTTCAATCGCTCGAAAAATTCCGCTGGCCAAGTGGATATCAAGCAGGCTCGACCCCCAAAACCAGCCGTCGTTCGTGATCGTCACCATCACATGCGGATCGCGGCCCTCTGCTTTGAGCGTATTGATTTGTTGACGTATCAGGTGAGGCATAAAGTTTTCAAAGCAGATATTGGGCGCGAAACGAACGCCCTGCACTTCGAAGATGGCGGGAGCTTCCCCGGGTGTCAGGCCTGCGCCCATTGGGCTGAGCGTATAGAGCCAGGGAATCCAGTTTCCAAGAGGTAAGTACTCGCCGAACATCACCGGATGCATTTTGAAATAACGATCAACGATTTGACCCTGCTCATCCATAAAAACGGCTGAGTTATAGCTACGCGTTTTTCCTTCTCCGAGATGACTCCACATTCCACCCACAATCATCGGAGCTTCGGCGTCGGTCGCGAGACGTCGCCCCCTTTGGCGTGTGTAGTTGGCAATCGCATCAAGATTCTGCTGTAACGTCTCCAGACTATCCGTCCATCCAGGGAACGGCTGCAAAGGTTGATCGTAGGTGACGATCGGTTGATTGGCGGTAAACATAGATTCTGGCCAGATCACCAGATCAAGATCAGGATTTTTCTCGGCAGCACGTTGAGTCAGTGCGACATAGTCTTCGTAGGCTTGCTCATTGCGACTTAGATCACCATCGAATTGCGTATCGAACGAACCTTGAATCAAGGCAATCTTGAGCGTCTGTGAGGAAGTCGCAACGGAGTCTAATCGATAGCCACCGTAAGCCAGGGTACAGAAGAGAACGACCGAGGCGACCAGGAGAGGCTGAACCGTGGCTCGCTGCCGACCCTGCATAGGCACCAATCGTTCGCAACAGGCGGCAATCAGCATGACCACAAAGCTAACCCCATAGGCTCCGAACAGGTCGGCAATTTGAATAACCGGTAACACGGTTACCTGTGAGTGTCCGAGGAACAGCAGCGGGAAACCTGTCAAAAATCTTGCTCGAATTAATTCCAACCCAGTCCAAACCAACGGCGCTGCTAACAGGAGCGGCCAGCGCCAGCGGTGAACCATGACCCGAGCGATGGCAATGAACAACGGCAAATACACTGCAAGGTAGGCTGCCAGAAAAAGCCAGGCGATGGCGGCGGTCCAATGAGGCAAGCGAACCCACTGCACCATCAACAACCAGTGTAAGAGGCCGATCACGTACAGTGACCGATAAGGACGGTTACCGGGTAACGTCGGCCAGCCAATGATCCGGATCCAGCCTACCGGCGCAATCCAGGCTAGCGGCCAAAAACCAACGGGCGGAAATGCCAGCCAGACCAAGAGCGCTGAGGTGAGACCGAGAATCCATACCGAGCCGTGCGCCTTCGCCAAAGCTCTTGTCGACCAACTCGCCTCAGACGAGGTTCCCGGTTTTTGTTTTGAGTTAGCCAAGGATCGTCCCGCAGATTCATCGGCGATTAGATGGAGGGCAGCTTCCGTTGACCCTGGTGAATGGTATTTAAGCCAGTGATTTTAGAGGCTGGGGGACGACTGCCGTCAAGGTCGATTATCGGAGAGGCAACACGGCAACAGCTTCACCCGCCAAGTATG
>Ga0163179_10001725_pt1 | contig 15289 bp, 13 predicted proteins | sample AtlANTMetagenome_FD_109643 | JGI IMG/M metagenome (GOLD analysis project Ga0163179, IMG submission 109643) | Marine eukaryotic phytoplankton communities from the Atlantic Ocean - Atlantic ANT 2 Metagenome | ecosystem: Environmental > Aquatic > Marine > Oceanic | place: North Atlantic Ocean... | reverse complement strand
CCTATCCCTTGGCTCGTGGACTCTACATCTATCTTCTCGGCGAACCCGAAGGTGCAACGAAGCATTATCTCAATTGGATCATGTCGCCTGAAGGACAGAAAATTGTTGAGGACATTGGTTACGTTCCGATGCCGGCTGTCGAAGTCACTGACGAGACTGCTCCTCCAGAAGCAACCATCAAAGTTGCAGGGTCGGACACGATGGTCAATGCTGCTCAGGCGTGGGCTGAGGTCTACATGAAGAAGTATCCTCAAGTCAGCATTCAGGTTTCCGGTGGCGGTTCTGGGGTAGGTATCGCAAAGTTGATCGATGGTACCGTTGATCTAGCTAATGCAAGTCGTGACATGAAGGAAGAAGAACGTGAACAAGCCGCTAGTAAGTCCGGCGGCAAACAGGTTAAGGAGATAACGACGGCTTTGGATGCGTTGGCGGTTTACGTTCATAAGGAAAACCCTTTGAATGAGATAGACATCGTGGATCTGAAACAGATCTATGGCGATGGTGGTACGATCCAGAAATGGTCTCAAATCAAGGGTTATCCAGCAGATGACGCCACAAACTAGGCAAAACCAAATTATCTCTGGCGGATCGAAGTCCTCAGTATCGCTGTCGCAGTTGCTCAACCGCATCTCCGATAAGCTCGAACCCGTTATTGAGTGGACCATCTGGTTTTGTGGGTGGAGCTCAATTGTTTTCGTCGCGGCCATCTTTTTGTTTGTCGCGGTTGAAGCCGGGGGTTTCTTCGAGCAGGTTCTTAACGAGGAAACCAGCAAGCTGGAATACCGCTGGAAGGGCTTCGAGCCAATCAAGGGCTTCACTTTCAAGGAGTTCTTTACGAGCGTTAACTGGCGACCGGATCGGTACGATAAGCCGGAGTACGGGATTTTGGCGTTGCTGGTGGGAACGGGGGCAGTCACCATTGGGTCGATGATCTTGGCCGTGCCACTCGGTCTCGGGGCTGCCGTCTTTATTTCCGAGTTCTGTACTGGGCGAGTTAAAGAGACGCTCAAGATTGTGATTGAGCTACTCGCGGCGATCCCGTCCATTGTCTGGGGGTTTATCGGGGTAGTCGTGCTCGGACCGCTTATTGTCAGTGCGACGCAGCAAATGAGTCACATCATTCCCGGTTTTCAGCCAGCTTTTGTCGGTGTAAATGTTCTCAACGCGAGCATCATTTTGGCGTTGATGAGCGTTCCCGTCATTGTTTCTGTCGGCGAAGACTCACTGAAGGCGGTGCCGGATTCCTATCGCGAAGCCGCTCTTTCATTGGGAGCCTCTCGTTGGGAGATCGTCTATCGCGTCCTGTTTCCTGCTGCCAAGAATGGATTACTGGCCGCTGTCTTGCTCGGGGTGGGTCGAGCCATTGGTGAAACAATGGCCGTGTTGCTCTGTACCGGACACGCGGTGAATATTCCGACGAAATTGACCGATCCTGCTCGAACCCTTACGGCGACGATTGCTTCAGAGCTTGGGGAGGCCGTGCGGGGCGGTGATCACTACCGTATTTTGTTCTTCATTGGAGTTGTTTTGTTTGCCATCACGTTCGTTGTGAACTTAATCGCTGATCTGGTCGTGAAAGGCATTAAGGGACAAGACAATGCCTAAACATGATAATTTAAGATTTGATGCTAGTTCTGTACGCTCCTTCGTCGTCTGTGCGAATGCCAGTGACGATAGTGAAAACGCGTTTCCAACCTTTGAGAAAGCGGTCGAAGGAATCGTTGCCGCCTGTTCGCAGGACGACGCTCATGAACCGGTTGTTGAACGCATTGAGATTAGCGTGCAGGAATCTGTGAGTGATTCCTCAAAACGGAAAAAGCCGTCTCGGCACTTCTACTACGATACGCATCTGCTTGGTGCCTGTGGTAACGGTACTGAACGCGATCCATGGCCCGATATTACATCGTCACTGAACAGTATGGGCGAGATGTATCGTCAAGGGGAGCTTGCGGCGAAGCCAGGTGAACTGATTTGGCTCGATCGCCGTGAGGTCTTCACAGCGACTGAACACGAAAAAAAGAAGCAGCGTTCGGAGACCGTTGCGAAAACCATTTTTCTGTTGATGTCGCTTAGCCTCGTCACGCCATTGGTGCTGATCTTGAGCTATCTCCTGTACAAGGCCATGCCTGCTTTGACGATGGGGTTTGTCACGGAGAATCCTCGCGACTTTATGACCGCTGGCGGGATTTGGGCTCCTTTGATCGGGACGTTCTTCCTCGTGTTTATCTCGCTGATGATTGTCGCTCCGATCGGGATTTTGGCGGGCGTTTATTTGAATGAGTACGCCCGCGACAATTGGTTAACCCGTTTGATTAATCTGGCCGTCGTGAATTTGGCAGGCGTCCCGAGTATTGTTCATGCGTTATTCGGTGTCGGAGCGTTCGTGCTCTTTGCCAACCTTGGTGAATCTTTGATTGCTGCCTCCTGCACATTGGCGGTGATGACCTTGCCTGTGATTATCACGAGTACCCGTGAAGCACTGGCTGCCGTTCCCATGTCGTTCCGTGAAGCCTGTTGGAATATGGGGGCGAGTAAATGGCAAACGATACGCACGATCGTGCTGCCCAACTCAATCAGCGGGATTTTGACCGGGGTGATTCTGCAGGTCGCACGTGCTGCGGGTGAAACCGCTCCAATTTTGTTTACCGGGGCAGCGTTCTTCATGAGTGTTGCCGACGAAGGCTGGGGGTACTACTTCCCCTATTCACTCACCGATAAAGTGATGGCGCTTTCGATGCACCTCTTCACCTTAATGACTCAGGTCAATAACGCACCGGAACATTTGGTTTACGGTACGGCAGTGGTCCTGATCGGACTGGTGTTGGCAGTGAATAGTTTTTCGATCGCACTCCGCGTTTATCTCCGTTCGCGAAAGAAGTGGTAAATGCAACAGGAAATGATGGTTGATTTCGATCAGGTCAAGGTCAAGTATGGCAATGATGTCGCACTTGATGTGATCTCGTTTCAAGTACCTAAGAATAGTATTCTCGGCGTCATCGGCCCGGCGAACTCCGGCAAGACAACGATGCTGAAATGCATCAATCGGACGATTGACTTCATCGATTCAGCCAAAGTCGAAGGTACCGTCAAGGTGAATGGTGAAGATGTTCGCAAAGTGCGAAGTGTTTACCAGTTGCGACGCAACGTCGGGATGGTCTTCCCGCTGCCCGTCGGTCTCCCGATGTCGATCTATGAAAACGTGGCCTATGCACCACGCCGAAAAGGAATTCATGATCGAGACGAACTTGATGAGTTGGTTGTTCGATGTTTGAAACAATCGATGCTCTGGGACGAGGTAAAAGATCGATTAGATTCGCTCGGGACGAAGTTGTCCGGAGGGCAGCAGCAACGACTGACTCTCGCGAGAGCACTCTCAAATCAGCCGGAGATCCTGTGTCTCGATGAATTTTCCATCGCGATCGATCCGGTGACGACCATGAAGATTGAGGATGTGCTTCTTGAACTCAAAAACGAGATGACAATTATTCTTGTCACAAATCTAGTTCAACAAGCCCATCGTTTGGCCGATAATACTCTTTTCCTAAATGATTCCCAGTTGATCGAGGTTGGTGAAACTGAAAAGATCTTCACTGAGCCCGACCAAAAACTCACCTACGAATACGTCACGGGAGGTTTCGGATAAATGTTGCAGTCGAATTTACCCATGACGGAGGGTCAGAAAAGATTGTCGATGGTAGCTAAAACAGGATCACGGTCCTACAGCGTCACCGCGAAAGACGTTGATCTTTGGTACGGTGATTTTCAGGCTCTGAAGAAAGTAACCTTCAATGCCAAGCAAGGTATTATCACAGGTTTGATCGGACCGTCCGGTTGCGGCAAAACAACTTTGCTCAGAAGTTTCAATCGAATCAACGAACGCTACGGCAATGTTACGACCGAGGGCGAGATTCGCATCCTGGATAAAAATATCTACGATGATGATGTGTCACTGAGCGAATTGCGAAAAACCGTCGGGATGGTCTTTCAACGCCCGAATCCGCTACCGATTTCGATCTACGAAAACATCGTGTTTGGAGCGAGAGTTCACTCCGGCCGTGGAGAACTCAAGCGATCAGATCGTGACGAGATGGTTGAGTCCTCACTGCGGGAAGTGCAGTTGTGGGATGCCGTCAAGGATAATCTGCAGCGACGTGCGACCAGCTTGACGCTGGAACAACAGCAAAAACTGTGTATCGCTCGGCTCCTGCCCCTCAAGCCGCGTGTGATCCTGATGGATGAGCCTTGTTCGGCCTTGGATGCAGAAGGTATCGAACGCGTGGAAGAATTGATCGCCAGTTTTCGGGATCGCTACACGGTGATCATCGTCACCCATAATATGGCCCAGGCTCGTCGCGCAACCGATGAATGCGTCTATATGCTGTTGGGTGAGATTATGGAGCACGCTGATACTGCCGAACTATTCTTGAATCCCAAGCGTAAGGAAACGGAGATGTATATCGAAGGACGCTATGGTTAATGTCAGCCATTAACTGGCAGCGAGCCAGCGTCCCACACATCACAGCCAACGATTGAGAGCTTGGTGCGGTGAGGGAGCTTTTCTTTTGAGCAAGGAGAGATTGGGACGATGAAAAAAATGGAACGTGAGCTGGCCGTACTCCGCCAGCAAGTCATCGATATGGGGAATCTCACCGAGCAAATGGTGCTGCAGGCCATTGATGCCATCACCGATTTCAAGCATCAAGAGATTACGGAACGGGTGATGAAGGAGGAAGAGCGGCTTGATCAAATGCAGCTCGATATCGATAAGGAAGCGATCCGACTGCTGACCCTCTACAGCCCTGTTGCCGGTGATTTGCGACTCATTATGTCCGTCTCTCGGATTACCGCGGAACTTGAGCGAATCGGCGATCACTCCGTCAATATGTGTGAGAGTTTGCAGTTGACGCACGCTGAAAAAGAGATCGTTTGGTTGCCGGAAGTCGAGAAAATGGCCTCCGTTGTCAAGGTGATGGTCAGCGATGCTCTCAACTCTTTTGTGCAAAGTGATATCCGCAAAGCCCGAGCCACCATCGCCAGCGATAATATGGTGGACGCCCTGAATGATCAAATCGTCGGTGAACTTCTGAGTATCGAAGTCGTGCGTGAAATGTTGAAAGGTCCCACCGATTTGGCGAGCGCCCTGGCACAGTTGCTCATTGCTCGTTCGCTGGAACGGATTGCAGATCAAGCAACGAATATTAGTGAAGAAGTTGTCTACATGGTCGAAGGTGACGATATTCGCCACCAATCGCTTCTTGGTGAGTCTGCCGTAACTGAATAGCTCACAACGGTTGACAATGATTCTTCAGTTCTGTTCGGTATCGATTCGAGGGGAAATGGGATGGCGAGTCCCAAGCAAATTGTTGTCGTGGAGGATGACGAAGCGATTGCAGAGATCGTTTCCTATAACTTGCGGGAACAGGGATTGAACGTTCAGCTTGCCTATGATGGGCAGGAAGGTCTTGAGCTGATCCGGAAAACGCTGCCCGATCTGGTTGTACTTGACCTGATGCTGCCGTCGCTCGATGGCACCGAGATTTGCCGAGAACTTCGCGCTGAATCTGCGACACGTGACATGCTCGTGCTGATGCTCACTGCGAAGTCCGAAGAGACCGATCAGGTGATCGGATTCGCCGTCGGGGCCGATGACTATGTGACCAAGCCATTCAGCGTCAAGGTCCTCGTGGAACGGGTTAAGGCGTTGTTGCGTCGGAAGGGCACGAAAGAAGAAGACCGAGATGTCGTCGAGCATCTCGGTGTTTCGATCGATCGTCACAGTCATGTTGCCAAGGCCGGAGATCTCGTACTCGACCTGACTCCAAGTGAATTCTCGTTGCTCGACGCACTCATGCGCCAGCCTGGACGAGCCTTTACACGGCACGATCTCATCGATGCCGCACTCGGAGGCGATGCGATTGTTCTGGAACGCACCATCGACGTCCACATCCGCTCGCTGCGAAAAAAACTCGACCAGTCCGCCGATGTCATCGAAACCGTTCGCGGTGTTGGCTATCGGCTTCGCAACGCCTGATTCAGGGTCTGCTGTCTGCAAGCAAGCATCTGCTAGCGCTTGTGAAGCTCGCCCAGTTTCTCGCCTCTCGCTCCGTCGATCTTGGTTAATCGGCGGACACCTGCTACAAAATCGCCTCTGTCGATAGCAGCTCAATCAAGGATGAACGATGAAGAATTTTTCGCGAGTGCTACGGATCGCACTCCAATTCCGTTGGACGGTCGCTGGAACCTTCGGCTTTTCGCTGCTTGTCGCCATTCTTTGGGGAGGCAATATCGGTGCGCTCTACCCCGTCATTCAGGTTGCCTTTCAAGGAAGCTCATTGCAGACCTGGATTGATGAGGAAGTGGACAAGTCGCGTGATTCGATCGCAAACTACGAAGAGACAATCGACAAAACTCAAAAGCAGCTGGAGCATGCTCAGCCTGAAGACGTTCCAGTTTTGGAGCACCGTCTGCGGGATACTGAATTCGACCTGATGGCCGAGCAGAAGGTGTTGGCAACTCAGGAACGTGTGCAACCGTGGATACATCGCTTGTTACCGAACGATCCATTCGGGACCGTCGTGGCCATCGTCGTGTGTCTTGTCGTTGCCACCGCCGTGAAGGGACTCTTCATCTTCGCCAGTTCCATGTGTGTGGCACGGCTTGAGCAGAAGACGATGTTCGAGTTGCGACGACAGTTCTACCACCAGGCCTTACGGCTTGATCTGACGGCGTTTGGCGAGGAACGTACGAGCGGCATGTTGAGTCGCTTCAATACCGATATCGCCTACACCACCGCCGGTTTGAAGAATCTCTTCGGTAGCGCCCTCCGAGAACCTCTGAAGATGATCGCCTGTTTGATCGGTGCATCTCTGGTGAGTTGGCGTCTGTTGGTCTTTTCTTTGTTTCTCGCACCCCTGGTGGGCTATCTGATTCGTCGTTTAGCCGGTTCGATCAAGCGAGCCAATCGGCGTGTGATGGAAGAGATTACTCAACTTTACGGAGTTCTGACGGAGACCTTTAACGGAATCCAGACCGTTCAAGCCTATACTCTCGAACACAACGAGAAGAAGAAATTTCATCGAGTTGCCAAGGAATGCTTTGACAAGTCGATGCGGATTTCGCTCTACAGTTCCTTGACAAAACCCATCACCGAAACGATGGGAATTGCCATGATCTCGTTGGCGTTGGTGGCAGGTGCCTACCTCACTTTGAATCAAGAGACGCATCTCTTCGGGATCCGAATCTGTGAGCGGCCTCTCGACGTACCCTCGCTACTTGTCTTCTATGGTTTTTTGATCGGAGCGACGGAGCCGGCTCGAAAACTGTCTGAAATCTTTAATTCCATCCAAGCCGGATTGGCTGCCTCAGATCGACTGATCCCATTGCTTGACATGAAACCATCGATTCAGGCCCCTCAGAATCCCCAGCCGCTGCCCGAGCGACATCGTGAGATACGCTTTGAAAAGGTGAACTTCTCGTACGAGAAAGGGTCGCCGATTCTCCACGAAATTGATCTCTCGATTCGTTTTGGTGAGACCATTGCGATTGTGGGGCCCAACGGCTGTGGCAAATCGACTCTGGCACAGATGATTCCTCGTTTCTTCGATCCGGATGAAGGCGTCATTCGCTTTGACGATATTGATCTGCGAGAGGTCGCTCTTGATGATTTGCGCGGCCGAATCGGGTTTGTCACTCAACAATCCATCCTGTTTGATGATACGGTCTTCAATAATATTCTGAGTGGCCGACTCGATGCCTCTGAAGCAGATGTGCTTGCCGCAGCAAAGCGTGCACGAGCCCATCGATTTATCAGCGAACAGCTGACTCATGGCTACGAAACCAATGTGGGATCTGGAGGCGGACGCCTGTCAGGTGGCCAGCGACAACGGATTGCCCTGGCGAGAGCTATCCTCAGGGACCCCGAGTTTCTGATCCTCGATGAGGCGACGAGTCAGATTGATCTCGAAAGTGAGCAGTTAATTCATCAGGCACTTGAAGAGTTTGCTCGTGATCGTACTGTCCTGATGATCACACACCGCCTCGCCTCGTTAGATCTGGCAAATCGAATTCTAGTGATGGAGGAGGGGCGAGTGGCCGACTTTGGCACCCATGAGCAGCTGTTATCTCGCTGCGGCCTCTACCAGAGACTCTATTCGATTCACTTCCAGAAAAGTGCCTAGCTGAAAGTGGCAGCAACCTTCTGCTAATGAGAATCTGCGTATTCGACGTCAATCGAATTGACCAGCGGATAATCATTCAGCACGGTTCGGACGACCTCTTGGGCTAACTGCTTGTGGTAAAACGTCTCGACACGACCTGACAAAACGATCGTTTCTGCAGTCAGTTCAACACTGACCTCCCGCAAAGCGTGAATTGAACTATTGCTTAATGCTATTCTCGCTTGTTGCGGAATATCGTTGGCCTCAGAGCTGGCCATGATGTTCCCTCCGTGGACCCTTTTGGCGTGAGTGATCATGTAAGTCACAACTTGAATACCCGCCAACAAACAGGGTCGCGACGAAATGATGAACTCAAGTTAATGCTGATTTGTAATCTATGTCAATACCGTGCGGTTGTTTCCCAGCGTTGTCTCTTGCCACTGCCGTACAGAACTCGATCATCGGGAAGAGTGCGTTGCCAAATTATGCTTTCGGAATCTTGCCGGTGCTTTCGAGGAAGGCGACAACCTGGTCGGCAAGTTTGTCGGGTTGAGCGGATCCGGAGTTCAGGATCAACTCGGGTTCCGTCGGTGGCTCGTAAGGGTCATCGATCCCGGTAAAGTTCTTGATCTCTCCTGCGCGAGCCTTCTTGTAGAGGCCTTTGGGATCCCGCTGCTCGCAAACTTCCAAGGGGGCGTCTACAAAAACTTCAACAAAGTCGTCGGGGCGACCTCGAGAAACGACTAAACGGCGAGCGAGATCTCGGTCCCGCCGATAAGGGCTCACAAAAGCCGTTAACGTGACAAGTCCAGCGGAGCAGAACAGTTCAGCGATCGCGCCGATGCGACGGATGTTCTCTTCTCGGTCCATCGCCCCGAAGCTGAGACCGAATCGTTCGGCAAAATCTTCGCCATGTTCGTCACTCAGCATCGCCGGACCCGCATTGAGACCGTGCCGAATATTGTCGCCGTCAAGCAGAATGGTGCGGACTTTTCGGTCAAATAGCTTGCGATCGACCACGTTTGCGACGGTACTCTTGCCGCATCCACTCAAACCCGTGAACCATACGACACAGCCACTGTGGCCTGCTAATTGTTCTCGGTCGGCACGGCTGACGTTGTGATCATGCCAGGTTACATGCGTTTCGCCGCTCATATCATTGCTCCAATCGATCAGCGAAGTTTCTAAATCATGCGGTCGACGTCGGTTCCGAAATCCGTTGGGTTAACTCCCGGAAATAGCTTTCGGCCACCGGACCCGGACAACTCCAGACAAGGAAGAAAAGTGCTTCCTGGCACCAGCGACCCGCCGGGTGCCCCTGCACGTAGCCGCTCCCTTTGGCGGCTAGCAATGCGGCCTGAGTCGCTCGTAATACCAAACTGTTGGCACGGGAGCGACAGCCCAATGCGTCAAATTCAGCCGCCCCCGAATCCGCTCCCAAAAGGAGCTCCGCCGTAATGCTATCGTACTCAGCCTGTAATGCGGCAGCATGCGGCTCGAGCTCAGGACGTTCCGCGGAGGCAGCTTGAAGTTCACGGATGGCGATACCGGCCAGCCCCGCTGCCAAAGCGGATGTTTGCAGGCCTCCGGTCTGCCCGCCACCCTGCGACATGAGATCCTCTGTGGGCCCCGCCAAAAGCTGCTGGTGGGGAATTCGAACCCCCAACAGATCCACTTGGCTGGTCCGGCTGCCTGTTAAACCAACCAGAGCAGGGGCATCCTGAATGACCATCTTGGAATCCCGAGCATCAGCCAGGCAGAGCAGCTGTTCACCGGTCGAAGTTACCGCTCCCAAGACCAACCAATCGGCAAAACGAGCTCCCGTGACCCACGGACTGCGCCCACGCAGGACCCACGTGTCGCCCTCCTGGGTCGCCAATAAAGCGGGTTTTCCCAAGTGTCGTTGACTGGTGGTGAGTTGAGAGATGCCCAGAGTTGCCATTTTTTGGCCGGAGATCAGATCGGGTAAAACTTCGTCGCGCAAGCCATGATTCTTGCTGCTTGCGATCCGCTGGCAGGCCCCCATGCTTTGCGTAAGGACAAAGGCGGTCGTTAGGCAGCCGGCACTCAGCTCCAGATAACCGCGAACGATATCTTGTTTCGACCATTCGCTGCCGCCCAGCGACTGGCACAGAAACCAGCCAGGTACCCCCGCCTGTCCGCAAACGGCGAGCTGTTCGGACGGCCAGGCATCATCCGCCTGCTGGTCGCGAATGGCGGTGAGGCGGTCTCGGAGCTCTGCCAGCGTCGCGGCTTCATATTGATTAATTTTACGAAGAAATTCTTGCATGCTGGGGTCGAATCAGGTGGGGAGAGATTTTTGTTCGTTGCTCAAATTGTAACGCGCCGATCGAGTTTCAGACTGCGGGGGTTACGCGATCTGCGATTAGACCCTCTTTGCCTCTTGCGACTGGGTGTTTATAACCCATTTGAGCGAAAGCAGTGATGTCATTGCAGTTCTTCTTGTGCGTCGAGCACCTATAATTTACCGCTTTGAAAACTCGACAAAAGTTGGTTGATATTATGGTCGATAGCAAACTGCACGACCAAGTCTCGCACAAAAGGCAAAAGCGTCATAAAAGGGAGCATCCATGAGTCAGACGCAGACGGTTTTACCGGAGGAGTCGTCGACGAATTCGCGTAGCCACGAAATGGGAGCTCAGACGCTCTACGATAAATGCATGGCGCTCGCTAGCAATCTGTGGTGGGCTTGGAATCCAGAGGTGATTAATCTCTTCCGAGATTTAGATCCCATCCGTTGGCGGCAACTGGACCACAATCCCATTGCGCTGCTGAAAGAATTTACTCCAGCCAGGTTGGAGTCGCGTGCCACCGAGATGGTGCTTTACAGTCGTATCCATCACGCCTATCGGCAGTTGAAGGCTTATGTTTCCTCCAACCGTCCCACGTGGGCGACGACGCACGCAGGCGTTCTTGGAGCAAAGCCGGTTGCTTATTTTTCGGCTGAGTTTGGGATCCACGAATCCGTGCCGATTTATTCAGGCGGTTTAGGCGTCCTCTCGGGTGACCACATTAAGAGCGCCAGTGGACTCGGTGTACCGCTCGTGGCCATTGGTTTGTTCTATGACCAGGGCTACTTCAAGCAACGTCTTGATGAAGAGGGTTATCAGCTCGAAGAGTATATGGACACTCGTGTTGATAATCTTCCGCTCAAGCCCGTGCTTGATGACAACGGGCAGCACTTGACGATTTCCATCGATACACGCACGGGCAAATTGTTGGCTCGAGTTTGGTTGATGTTCGTCGGTCGTGTTCGTTTGTATCTTTTGGATTGTGACGTCGAAGGAAACAGTCCGGAAGATCGTTCGTTGACCAGTCGTCTATATGGTGGCGACGAACGAACTCGAATTCGTCAAGAGTTGGTACTGGGCGTTGGTGGAGTTCGAGCATTAAAGGCTTTAGGCATTACACCGGGTGTTTACCATCTCAATGAAGGTCACAGTGCGTTCGCTCCCCTCGAAGCAGTTCGGGAGCGAATGGTCGAGGATGGATTGTCGTTCGACGATGGACTACGAGAGGTAACGCGACATACGGTATTCACAACCCACACGCCAGTGCCTGCGGGACACGACCGTTTTACAGCGGAATCGGTAGAGGAGCATCTCGGACCGGTGCGTGACGCATTGGGCATCTCGTATGAACAACTCATGGGGTTGGGCCGCGTTGAACCTCAAAATGTGGAAGAAAGTTTCTGCATGACCGTTTTGGGTCTGAAGCTTTCTCGAAGAGCCAACGCGGTAAGTTCGCTGCACGGACACGTCTCCCGTCGGATGTGGGCTCATCTGTGGCCTTGGCGAGCGGAAGAGGAGATTCCGATCGGCCATATCACCAATGGAGTCCATATTCCGAGTTGGTTGGCCTGGCAAATGAATCAGTTGTATGACCGCTACTTCCCAGCCGGTTGGATGCAACGAATGGGTGAACCTGAGGCTTGGCAGAGTATTTACGATGTCGATCCTGGCGAGCTATGGGAAACTCACAATTCGTTGAAGAACCTGATGTTGGCGTTTGTCCGACGTCGGATTAGTCGGCAATGTCGTCGACGAGGTGAAAGTGATGAAGCGGTTGAAACCGCGCGTAATCTCCTCGATCCCGACGTGTTGACGATCGGCTTTGCTCGTCGCTTTGCGACCTACAAGCGAGCGGATCTCATCATGCGAGACATGGACCGCTTGTGTGCGATCCTGAGCGACGAAGAGCGACCTGTGCAGATCATCTACGCCGGCAAGGCTCATCCGAAAGATGAACCGGGCAAAGAGCTCATTCGTAAGATTGCGAATGCTCGCTTTGAGCCGAGATTCCGCAATCGTCTCGTCTTCATTGAAGACTACGATGTAAATGTTTGTCGACACCTCATCCAAGGCGTCGACGTGTGGCTCAACAATCCACGTCGTCCTCTCGAAGCCTCAGGCACAAGCGGCCAAAAGGTCGTCCTCAACGGCGGTCTGAACTTTTCCGTTCTCGACGGTTGGTGGGCTGAAGCGTTTGACGGACGAAATGGCTTTGCGATCGGAAGTGGCACCAGCCATACCTCGGATGAGATTGGGGATCAACGTGATGCCGATTCTCTCTACGAGGTTCTGGAAAGCCGCGTCATTCCGTTGTATTACAAACGGGATATCGATGGACTGCCCGGAGAGTGGGTCCGCATGATGATGCATTCGATCGGATCCCTGGCGTGGAGGTTCAGTGCCCATCGTATGTTGATGGATTATGCACGAACCTGTTACGTGCCTGCTGCCGGTGGCCTCAGCTGCGATATGAATTTCCGGTAGTCATTGTCCACGGCCGCGCGATGCTTCTAGACGGCATCCGCGGCTGCTAATTATTTACCGAACGGCTCTCTCGGTGGTAGGCGTTCGGGATCGGGGTCGCCTTTCGACCCGCTCTGATGCGGCAAAGAGATGTTTTGCCAGTCAAGCGGCTCGAGTGAATCAGGCGTGTGACGCCAGATGTGTCTTAACGGATTGAATCCATTGATCGGGTTTCATTCGTCGGTGCGGGACACGAGCTCTGAGTAGCTTGTAGCGGAGCTTGGCCAGGCCACGTGGGGATTCTGTCTGGCAATGGTATTCGACCAAGGGCAGCAGTTGTTCCAAGAGGTCTTGCTTTTGCGGTGCGTAAAACGATGCGTCTTCTGGATTCGACCAGTACTGAGCCCAGCCGATGGAGCCGCATATTCCGGCGGCCCCAAAATGAGGCGACGTCAAAATGTCTTCCGTAAAGACGCGAATGCAGCCGTCGTATCTTGAGAGAACGTCATGCATCGCCAGCACGCCACCATTAGTAATATGAGGAGCATAGAGATCGAAGTCTTGCTTGGTCGACGGGTAACTGTGGTCTCCGTCGATCCAGAGAAGTCGCAGAGGGCGGTCCCATTCGGCGGCCAGCTCATAAGAATAGGCCTGGTGGAACTCAACTTCGTCGCTCACACCTGCCGTTTGTAAATTCTGTTCAAACAAAGCCCGTGCCGTACGCTTGCCATCGCTCCCCTTGGCCATCGGTTCCCCGTTCGGCAGCGGATCGATCGCGATCAGCTCCGAGCGTTTCGCCAGTTGTTTGGCCTTGGCTAATACAACGGTTGAGCGGCCTCGGTAACTACCAATCTCCAGAATGTCGCCCTCAGCGGTTGGGTGAGCTGCAGCCATGGCCAGGAAGGAAACCTCCCGGTCGGTTAACCAGCCATCGATATTCGTGATCGTCTTGCGAATGTCTTGCAGAGAAGCCGAGTAATTCTGAGCAAACATGTCTTGGATCCTTCCAGGCTTGCCCGTTCTTAAGCTACGTGGCGGATCGGGCGCGTTGTTTTCAATAAGTTGACGGTTGCATGAAAGACCTGATCGACGGTCAGTTCTCGCATGCAACGATGGTGTGCGACGGGACACTTGCGGTGGGCACATGGACCACAGGGTACGTCGCGATTTAAATGAATCGCATCTTCTTGATAGTTCTCGCTCCAGCGAGGATCCGTGGGACCAAAGAGCGTAATCGTCGGAACTTCGAAGGCAGCACCAAAATGGCGGGGGCCACTATCTGTCGAGATCAACAGCCGAGCACGTTTGACCATCGCCTTACTGAGGCCAATCGAGACCGACTCATTTGCCAGAGTGCGAACCCGGTCGCTGTTGGCGAGCTCCTCAATCCTCGACGCGCTGCCCGTTTCGGAGGGACCGCAGAGGACAATGATGTTTGCTTCCAACTCGTGGACCAGACGTTGTGCGAGTGTCGCAAAGTATTCGACCGGCCATTGCTTTGCCGATCCGTAAGCACCACCCGTATTCAACGCGATCATGGGGCGGCTGTCGCGAAAACCAAACCGCATGGCAATCGCTGCCGCCTGATCGTCATCCTTGGACGTTGTCGCCAGCTCTGGATGTCGAGAGTCAATTGAAGCACCAACTGCTTGAGCTAGATTGAGGTAGTAGTCAAGAGCGGAGATCGGAGTAAGCCGGATACCGCTGCGCGGTGGTTCTAGCTTTTCGGTTAACAGTGAACCGCGACCATAGCGTACATAACCAACTCGCTGAGGAATTCTACCAAGCCGAGCGATCACCGCTGATCGTAATGAATTCGTAAACAGAAGGACCGAATCAAGCTGACGGTTTCGAAGCTGACGAATGAGTGACAGTCCTCGCATCGTCTTGTCGCTAGAACGCCGGTCGTAAAGGATCGCGTCGTCCAGCCAATTCGTGCCACTCAGCACCTCGGCAACGTACGGCCGCATAATACCAATGAGCTGATGATGATTGCCGTAAAATTCTCGCAGAGTGCGAAGTGTTGGGGTGGCCATCACCACGTCCCCAACCCAGTTCGGCAAAAAGAGCCCTATCTTAATTGTTCTTCTCCCGTCGACATCCTCATCGGTGAATGGCAACCCGCTTAGCCAGATCTTCACCAGTCCCAGGACCGGCTAGACGCTCACCTTGCTCGGTCGTCCTTTCACCCTTGCCCCTAGTATGCGGACTATAAGGTCTTCGGCGAATTTGGAGAATGCCAACTTGAGTAAGTCGTGAGAGCCGTGACATCGTTGCTAGCGTCGTTGGCTTGATTGGCTTTGACCTGTCTCAGACGCGTGAGTATTCTCTTCTTCGCAAGTTGCCGTGGAAAAAATT
>Ga0163179_10001724_pt1 | contig 15289 bp, 15 predicted proteins | sample AtlANTMetagenome_FD_109643 | JGI IMG/M metagenome (GOLD analysis project Ga0163179, IMG submission 109643) | Marine eukaryotic phytoplankton communities from the Atlantic Ocean - Atlantic ANT 2 Metagenome | ecosystem: Environmental > Aquatic > Marine > Oceanic | place: North Atlantic Ocean... | reverse complement strand
CAGGAAGTGACCGAATTTGCTGAATACTTAAATACGACCCCGCCGCAGCCGGGCGTGGAACGGGTCTATTACCCCGGTGAGCCAGAACACATCAGAACTCAGCAAAAGCAGAAAGACGGCATTTTTGTTGAAGATAAAACATGGGAAAAACTAACAGCCCTTGCTGTTGAATTTGGCGTGGCCGACAAATTAGGGCTGGGGTAGATTTTTTGCAGTAACAATGCGGGTGAGCGCATTTGTTATGATTATCAAAAGGAATCGAAAAGTATGACAGGCGCAAAGGCTTGTCTGGTTACTGGGGGTGCGGGTTTTATCGGACGTCATTTAGTAACTCAATTGGTGGCGGATGGCCATAGTGTGCGCGTTTTGGACATTGCAACTAGTGGGCAATTTGATAAGGGCGTCGAGTTTGTCCACGGTTGTATCACCGACGGTGATTGTGTTCGAACAGCGCTTTCGGACATCGATGTGTTGTATCATGTGGCTGGCAATCCAAATCTCTGGTTGCCGGACAAATCCCATTTTGGGCTCATCAATTGGCATGGTACCGATGTGGTGTTGCGCGAAGCAGCTCGATTTGATTTGGAGCGTATTGTTTTTACCTCCACGGAATCGATTTTAATAGGAAAAGAACCCGAACCGGGTTCGGTGATTGACGAAACGGTTCAGCGAAAGTTGCAGGATATGCCGGGACCCTATTGCCGGTCTAAATTCAGAGCTGAATCTATTGCGCTCGCAGCAGCGGGCCGTGGTCAGCCGGTTGTGATCGTTAATCCTACATTGCCAATCGGCCCCGGTGACCTCGGGGTCACGCCACCTACAAGAATGTTGCTGGGTTTCCTGAACGGTAAGCACCCAGCGTTTTTGGAATGTTTACTCAATATGAATGACGTCCGCGATATTGCGCGCGGCCATATTCTGGCAGCGGAGAAGGGGCGTATTGGCGAGCGCTATATTCTTGGCCATGAAAATATTCATCTCAGTGATCTTTTGAAATTGTTGGAAGAGCTAACAGGCCTACAGATGCCTAAGCGGAAAGTGCCCTATTGGTTAGCCTATGTTGTTGCATCTGTTGATGAGACGGTTTCTGATTGGGTTACTGGCAAGCCCCCGCGCGCGCCGTTAACTGGCGTACGGTTGGCAGGAACCGAAGCAATATTAGACAGCACAAAGGCTGTGACGGAACTGGGTGTGCCACATCGACCCATCGTAGAATCTTTGGGGGATGCGGTTCGTTGGCTCAGGCACATGGGCTATACGTGCCGTCCAATGCCTAAACTCACTGCGTAATTCTGCTTACCTTGTTTTACCTGTAGGCGTGCCTTACGGTGCCGGTGGTAATGCGTCAAAGAGAACCACCTGAATGTCCCAGAGATACGAAACATTTGAAGAATTTTGGCCGGTTTACCTGCGCGCCCATAGCAAGCCCGGAACACGTGCCTGTCATTATTTTGCAACCGTGATCGGGGTGGGATGTGCCTTAGCTGCAGTTATCATGCAAGTTTGGTGGTTAATCCTGGTGGGTATTGTTGGTGGCTATGGCGTTGCAATCGTGAGCCACCCCCTCATCGAAGGTAACAATGCTCTGGTGCGCCCACATACGGTTTGGGCGGCGCTTTCAGATATGCGCATGTTTGCTTTTGCGGTGTCGGGGCGGTTAAAAGGTGAGCTGGATAAACACAATATAGGGAAGCTTGATTGATGGCTGATATGCAGTTTGGATTGATGATTCGTGGACAATTTCCGCAAGAAGAAGATATGCGGATTCGTTTCGCGGAGATGATCGAACAGGTTCGTCTAATCGACAAGCTCGGCTTTGCGTCTCTAACCAAAGGAATGCATTACTCCTCATCGCCTATGCAGGTTTTTAACCAGATGGTTTTTCATTCGCGCATGGCGGCGGAAGCGACGAATTTACGGCATAATTTCGGAATTATTCTGTTGGCGCTGCACAAGCCGCTCGAAATTGCTGAACAGCTTGCAACACTTGATGTGATGACAAACGGCAAAGTAATTTTTGGTGCGGCTCTCGGCTATCGCGAGGTGGAGTTGGCGGCTTTTGGTGTAAAACGGAAGGAAATCGTTCGCCGTTTAACGGAAAATGTGGAAGCAATCAAGCGGCTCTGGACAGAAGATTCAGTATCAATGAAAGGGACATTCTTCGAGTTACTTGATGCCAGCTGTTCGGTGAAACCCATACAAGACCCGCACCCGCCTGTTTGGATTGGCGCCAACGCTGACCCAGCCATTGAACGTGCGGCTAAAATTGGCGATTGTTGGTATGTGAATCCTCATAATCGAATGGATACAATTCGCCATCAGATTGATGTTTACAAGCGTGCCCTCGATAAGGAAAAGAAGCCGTTCCCGACAGAATTTCCAGGCCGTCGTGAATGCTTTGTTGCATCTTCCAAAGAGGAGGCCTTACGTCTCTGCAAGCCTTATTTGGCAAAAAAATATGAGGTCTATCATGCTTGGGGCCAGGACAAGGTTATGCCGGAAGGCGATAACAACTTTGATGTCGATTTTGATGAATTAATCAAGGATCGCTTTTTCCTGGGAGGCCCCGACGAAGTTGCCGAACAGATTATTAAATATAGCCGTGAGACCGGCATCAACCATCATGTATTCAGTGTCCAATGGCCAGGCATGCCGCAATCTATGGCGCTCGATACCATTAATATGCTCGCTGAAGAGGTGTTCCCTAAAGTTCGTCAGGGAATATAATTTACACAGCATACTTCAGAGAGGAGTGAAATGGCTGATATCCAACTAGGTCTGATGACCCGCGGGCAATTCCCGCAAGAAGATGACATGCAAGTGCGTATTGAGGAGATGTTCGAGCAGGTTAGGCTCGCGGATAAGCTTGGTTTCTCGTGTCTTACTAAAGGTATGCATTATTCAAGCGCGCCGCTGCAGGACATGCAGATGGTTCCGTATTTGTCACGCGCTATGGCGGAAACCAAAAATATGCGGCTCAATATGGGCATCGTGTTGTTGGCATTGCATAAGCCTCTTGATTACGCAGAACTTGCAGCGACCATGGATGTACTCTCCGGTGGACGTATCATATTCGGGGCCGCTCTCGGCTATCGTGAAGTAGAATTAAAAGCATTTGGTGTGCAACGAAAAGAGATCGTCCGACGTTTTACAGAGAATATTGAAGCGATCAAGCGCCTCTGGACTGAAGATAAGGTAACCATGAAGGGTAGGTTTTTTGAGTTGGAAGACGCATCCTGTTCATTGAAGCCGGTGCAAAAACCGCGTCCGCCGATTTGGATTGGCGCCAACGCCGACCCGGCAATTGAGCGTGCGGCGCAGATTGGCGATTGTTGGTATGTAAATCCTCATAATCGCAACGATACTTTGCTGCGCCAACTCGATGTTTATAAGCGCGCACTCGACAAAGCCGACAAGCCGTTCCCAGACGAATTTCCCATGCGAAAGGAAGTGTTTGTTGCCGAGACTCGTGAAAAGGCGCTTGAGCTCGCTAAGCCTGCAATCAGTTTGAAATACCAAGTTTATCATTCTTGGGGTCAGGACAAGGTAATGCCTGAGGGGGACAATAACCTTGATCTTGATTGGGAGGAGTTGATAGATGACCGGTTTGTGTTGGGCTCACCGGATGAGGTGACAGAACAGTTACTCAATCTCCATAAGGCTATGGGTGTGAATCATATTATTGCCAGCCCGCAAGGCGCGGGTATGCCTCATGGCCAGGTGCTGGAATCGTTGCATCTGCTGGGCGAAGTGGTTTTGCCAAATTTAAAAAGTGCTTAAAGACGTGCACAAAGAGAGGAAATACAGCTAATGGATATGCAATTTGGTGTGATGTTGCGCGGCCTGTTCGATTGGGATGACGATATGACTGTCCGCTTCGAGGAGCTGATGGAACAGGCGCGCCTTATCGATAAGCTCGGCTATGATTGTATCACTAAGGGCTCACATTTCTCTACCTATCCGCATCAGGAGATGACGCAGATACCATTTCTTTGTAGGGTCATGTCTGAAGCGCCTAATGTACGTCTCAATGCGGGTATCGTATTGATGGCACTCCACAACCCAATGGAAGTTGCTGACTATTTCGCCACGATGGATTTGATGTCTGGCGGGCGAATGATTTTTGGTTGCGCGCTTGGCTACCGGGATGTGGAATTCAAGGCTTTTGGCGTTAAGAAAGGCACTGGAGTGAAGCGGTTTGAGGAAAATCTTACTGCAGTTCGTCGGCTTTGGACGGAAGAGAAAGTCTCTATGAAGGGCTCCACTTTCGAGCTCGACGAAGCACGAATATCCGTGCCTTTGCAACAGGACCCGCATCCTCCAATCTGGGTTGGCGCGAATGCAGACAAAGCGATCCAGCGTGCAGCGAGGATGGGAGATTGCTGGTACCTCAACCCTCATCAAAAGATCGAGACACTTTTGCGCCAAATAGATGTCTATAAGGCCGAGCTCGACAGGGTAGGCAAGCCATTTCCGACTGAACTTCCTATCCGGCGAGAAGTATTCTGCGCACCGACCCATGACGAGGCGGTAGAGTTAGCTGCGCCCTATATCAAAGGTATGTACGACGCCTATAAAACTTGGGGCCAGGACAAGGTGATGCCGGAAGAAGACCGCGATATTACTCAGGAATATGCTGAGCTGGCGAAAGACCGTTTTATTGTCGGCGACCCCGATGAGGTCGCCGCAGAATATATCCGCTATAACAAGGAGCTCGGCGTTAACCACATAATTATGAGCGTGCAAGGTGTAGGTATGCCGCAAGGCCAGGTGCTTGATACGCTTACCCTGGTTGCCGAAGAGGTAATGCCGAAGGTTCGTGCCGCTTAAGTCGGATAGGAAAGAAATATGTCTGACATTCAATTTGGTTATATGACGCGGAGCCAGCATACCCGCGATGAGGATATGGGCGAATGTTTTGCCGATCTTATTGAACAGGTCCGTTTATTAGAGAAGCTTGGCTATTCTTCTTTTGCTAAAGGCAATCACTACTCCAGCGATCCATTTTTCGAATTTCAGCAAATTCCGCTTTTGTGTCGGTTGATGGCGGAGGCGCCGAGCATGCGGTTGATTGCGGGGATTGTGCTCTTGTCGTTGCACAAGCCTTTGGAGATCGCAGAATATTTTGCAACCATGGACGTAATGTCTGGTGGCAAGGTAGTATTTGGTGCAGCGCTTGGATATCGCAATGTAGAATATAAGGCTTTCAATATTCAGAAGGGCACCGGCGTTGTTCGTTTCGAACAAAATTTGGAAGCGATCAAGCGGCTCTGGACCGAAGATAAAGTTTCCATGAAGGGAGAGTATTTTGAGCTCGACGGTGCTTCGGTATCCATGCCCTGCGTGCAAAAGCCGCATCCACCAATTTGGATTGGCGCCAACGCCGACGTGGCGGTCGATCGTGCCGCGCGCCTGGGTGATACTTGGTATATCAGCGCCCACCATCGCAAGGATACTTTGGTTCGCCAGGTTGAGTTCTACAAACGCTGTTTGGACAAATACAAAAAGCCCTTTCCTGCCGAATGGCCTCTGCGGCGTGAGGTTTTCGTCGCTGAATCACGGGAAAAGGCAATAGAATTGGTGCGTCCCTATCTGGGCCTAAAATACTCCACTTATCACGCTTGGGGGCAATCGGAGCCTATGCCCGAAGGTGACACACTGGGCCTCGAGTTTGATGACCTACTAGAAAATAGGTTTATCTTCGGTACTGCCGATGAGGTCGCCGCGGAAATCGTAGATTATTGCAATGTCCTCGGCACCAACCATTTTATCACGAGTTGTCAGTGGCCCGGCATGCCACATAGTTTGGTGATGGAAGGCATTCATCGCTTTGCCGAAGATGTGATGCCCCGAGTTCGTCAGGGCCTTTAGGCAATCTAAAATAGAGGAAGGAATATTGGAATGAAATATGGCCTCTTCATTCGTGGGCAGTATCGCCAGGACGAACCAGATCTGAAAGCGCGTTTTGATGAGCTGATGGAGCAAGTGCGCGTTATCGAAAAGCTAGGCTTCAGCGATTTGCTAAGCGGTATGCATTATGCGGGCTATCCGCTGCAGCAGTTTCAATTAATGCCGTTTTTATCTCGCGCTATGGCAGAAACGGAAAAGTTACGTCTTGTCACGGGCATTATTCTTCTGTCTCTCCATAAGCCGCTTGATATAGCTGAACAGATGGCTTCCCTCGACGTCATGTCCGGCGGGCGTATGGTGTTCGGCTGCGGTCTTGGCTACCGGGATGTTGAGTTTCAGGGCTTTGGTACTAAACAAAGCGAACGGGTGCCGCGGCTGATTGAAAACTTGGGGGCTATTAAGCGTCTCTGGACTGAAGAGCATGTGACCATGAAAGGTTCTCATTTCAATCTGGTCGACACTACGCTCTCCATGCGACCTTATCAAAAACCACATCCACCGATTTGGATGGGTGCAAACGCGGATGGAGCGGTTCGGCGCGCTGCAGAATTGGCTGACACCTGGTTCATCAACCCCCATCAACGCATGGATACGATTGAACGTCAGCTGAATGTTTATAAGAGTGCACTTGACGAGTTCGGCAAACCTTTCCCGAGAGAACTTCCGCTCATGCGCGAAATTTTCGTAGCAGAAACCCGTGATAAAGCGAAGGAAATCGCCCGGCCTTATTTGGAAGAAAAATATAAGGTCTATCATCAGTGGGGCCAAGACAAGGCGATGCCGGAAGGTGATGATAATCTTGATCTAGATTTTGACGAACTAACGCGCGACCGTTTCCTGTTCGGCTCGCCTGACGAAGTTGCCGAACAAATTATCGGTTATGAGAAACGCCTTGGCGTTACCCATATGGTACTCGGCATGCAAGGTGTCGGTATGCCACAGAGCCAAATGCTTGAATCTCTCCATTTATTTGCTGATGAAGTGATGCCTAAAGTGAAGAGTGCTTAAGCATTATTCGGCAGCGCTAAGGGTCCGCTTGGAGGACCGGGCGTATTTGGTCGCGCCATTGTTAACTACCGGCTCTAACGGAATGGCCTGACGCGCGGCGGCACGGCGTTCACTGGGAGCTAATCCGTAAAGGGTGGTGCGTTGTTCGGGTGTGCGCCCTAATTCGTTGATTGCTGCCTCTAGCGCTATCGGCGACATTTCTTGGCCGTGTTCCGCGCCGGCGGCGCGGGTGATTGTTTCGTTCATCAACGTTCCTCCCACATCGTTGGCACCGGCCTTCAGACAGGCCTTCATTCCATCGATTCCCATTTTGACCCAGGAAGTTTGAATGTTTGGGATCAGTGGATGAAGTGCGAGGCGCGATATGGCATGCATGAGAATAGCTTCGCGGTAAGTAGGGCCATACCTGGCGCGCCCTTTCAGATAAATCGGGGCTTCCATAGGAACGAAAGGTAAAGGTACTAATTCCGTGAAGCCGCCCGTGCGTTCTTGGAGGTCGCGCACGCGCAGCAGATGGCGCGCCCAATGTATTGGATGGTCTACGTGGCCGAACATGATTGTGGCGGTCGAGCGGATACCGAGGTCATGCGCGATTTCCATGACTGATAACCATCCGGCGGTATTGATTTTATCGGGACAGATGATGCCGCGCACTTCGTCGTCGAGAATTTCTGCCGCTGTGCCGGGTAATGTACCAAGACCCGCGTCTTTCAATTGCTGGAGGTATTCCCTAATTGGCAGCCCTAGTGTGCTGGCGCCTTGCGATACCTCCAACGGAGTAAAGGCATGGATATGAATAGCTGGGGCGGTTTTTTTAACCGTCTCGCAGAGTTTCAAGTAGGTGGCGCCGTTATAGTCCGGATGAATGCCACCTTGCATACAGACCTCTGTCGCTCCTCTCGCCCAGGCTTCACTAACACGACGAGATACTTCCTCTAAGTCGAGATCATACGGTCGTCCGCGTAAATTTTCACTAAGCTTACCTTTAGAAAAAGCACAGAATTGGCATCGATACGAACACACGTTGGTGTAGTTTATGTTTCGGTTGGTGACATAGGTGACCGTGTCGCCAACGGTTTCTGTGCGCAACTGATTTGCCGCCTCACAAATTTCATAGAATGCTCTGCCGCGTGCGCTAAATAAGCTGACAATATTATCGGTGGTCAGGCGCTTGCCCACGACGGCTTTTTTGATGATTGATGAGAGTGCGATGTTTTTGCCACCTAAATATGGGAGAGACGGGACCCCTGTTTTTGCACCAGGCGTCCAGTTCTCACTCCGGGCAAACCCCTCGCTGTCACTTAGAGTCAGAACGCTGGGCATTAATTTTTTATCGACCCACCGATCCTGTGTTTGCACATAAGCGGGATACAACGCTAACCGTTCGGTCAATCGCTTGCCAGTTTTGGCGGTTTCCCGATCCAGAGCATCCAAATGGGGCCATGGCGCTTCTGGATTTACATGATCCGGGCTGACTGGAGAAACGCCACCCCAATCATTAATACCCGCGTCTATTAATTTTGGTAAAACGCCAGGGCTAAGATTAGGAGGAGCTTGAATATTCATTTCCGCGCCGAAAATGATGCGGGCGGCGGCTATGGTCCAGACTAACTCGTTTAAATCCGGCTCGGCCGCTGCAGCCATTTTAGTGTTTGGCTTGGCGCGAAAATTTTGAATGATAATTTCTTGAATATGGCCGTATTTCTGGTGGAGATCGTTTAGAGCTGCAAAAGAGTCCAGTCTTTCGGCGCGAGTTTCGCCAATCCCGATCAAAATGCCAGAGGTAAAAGGGATATTAAGCTTTCCCGCGACAGCTATGGTCTCTAAGCGACTGGCTGGATCTTTGTCAGGCGATCCCCAATGTGGTCCACCCTTCTCACAAAGGCGTGCGGAAACGCTTTCCAGCATAATACCTTGCGAAACCGATACTTTTCGGAGAGCTGTCAACTCTTGCTCGGTCATTATACCCGGGTTCACATGAGGCAATAGGCCGGTTTTTTTAAATACCAGGTTCGCCATTTCTGCGAGATAGGAAAGCGTTGATTCATGGCCTAACGATTCTAATTCTTCGCTTGCTATCCGATATCGGTTTTCTGGTTTGTCACCCAACGTAAAAAGCGCTTCTTTGCACCCTGCCTCCCGTCCGGCCTCTGCAAGGGCCAATACTTCGGTGGCATTTAGGTAGGCTCGTTCGCCTTTGCGCGGGGATTCCGCGAAAGTGCAATAGTGACAGACGTCGCGGCAAAGTTTTGTCAGTGGAATGAAAACCTTTCGCGAATAGCTCACCAGTGGTCCATGCGCCTGATCTCGCAGAGCGCCAGCATGCTCAATAAGAGTATCTATGGGTGCGCTAAGGATATCTTGGTGGTTCATTAAGCGGCTCCTGCTCGTCCAGATTCCGTCTCGAACCGTGCGGCGATGCCGCTTTCGTTTAGATAGGTACGTGCGCGAGTTTGATTGGGGGTGTCAAGCAATGTGGCGAGGTCGGCTGGTGTGTCGATATCTAGTGCGATACCGGGCAGATTATCAATAATGTTAGGCGTAATATTCCGCGCGTCGGCTTCTGTAAGATGAGGGGTGAGGCTGTCATGACCAAAATGAAAGGGGATGAGGTTTGGTGGCGATAGAATGACGCAGTTTGAACCGCGCCCGTCATGGGACGGTACAATACTCATGGCAGGGGCATCCCCGTGCCGTTGAAGAATGGTTTTGATTTCTGATGCAGAAACGTTTGGCGTGTCTCCGGGTAGCGTTAGAACGCCGTGAACGCCATCGGCCAATAAGATATTAGCGGCGCGTTCGACCGCAGCACTTTGGCCGTTATTGGCAGGCTCCCTTTCCACGCGCGCTCCATAGGTTTGTGCGAGTGCCACTGCTCTTTCATCACGCGTTAAAACCAAAACGCCCTCCAGCATGTCTACATCAGTGGCCACTGCCAGAACGTCTTCCAGCATGGCGGCGAAAAGCGCCTGACGCTCCACCGGGGTCAATGATGGTGCAAGACGCTTTTTCGCGTGGTTAAAGTTCTTCGCGGGCAGGATAGCCCACATGGCTCGCTCCTTGATTGTTGGAGCCTATTGCGACGAGGCCGCGACTATAGCAGAGCAATTGGCCTTGTCACACAGTCTGCGGTGTTTGGATTTGTGAGGCAAATGCAAATGTTTCCCGGGCTAACGTCACCCGGTCTTCAAGCGATTTCATGATGGTATTTGTGGCGTGCACGCGCCGACTTTTGGTTTCTAATTTATTCGCTAAATCTATATCCTGCGAATCGATTACGAAGCCCTGGAGCAGGTCGCCATAATGATCAGCAATGGCAGCGGCGCTTGTATCGAGACCCAGTTCTCGCAGCATCTTTGCGGCCGGGCCTTTCAAAGCCCTATTACCGATAATGGGAGAAACAGCGATTATCGGCGCTGAGCACGCGCGTAAATCTTCACGAAGGCCGGGGATCGCCAAAATTGGGTCGATACTGATGAACGGATTCGAAGGGCATATAATGACAGCCTCAAGGCGTGGGTCACGTAATGCATCCATCAGTAATGGGTTTGGTTTTGCATCGTTGACACCGGCAAATTGAAACCCGGTTACTTTTGGTGCGCATTGGTTTTTAACGAAATACTCTTGGAACGGTAATTCGCCAATATCGGTCCTAACCATGGTGCGCACTGGTTGATCGCTCATGGGAACAACTGGGTGTTTTAGGCCAAATGATTCGGCGATATTAGCGACGGTGTCGCTTAAGGTCTTGCCTGAAGATAGCTGCTGCTTGCGGGTTAGGTGGAGTGCTAAGTCTCGGTCGCCGAGCCGAAACCATGTTTCGCCGCCAATAGTTTCAAGTGCTTTCATGGTTTTCCAGCTTTCGTCTGCTCGACCCCAGCCGGTCTCGGGGCTGGCAATGGCGGCAAGCGTGTAGAGCAGGGTGTCGATGTCGGGACAAATGGTTAGGCCAAGATGTTCAAAATCGTCGCCGGTGTTGGCAACAATCAATAATTCGTCGGGCGATAAGAATTTTGACAGGCCTAGCGCTAATTTGGCGCCTCCGACGCCTCCGGAAAGCGCAATACAGCGCGTCATCGAAACAAATCCTCACTGGCTGGCCGAACAAGTTCAGATACGGGGGATTCCCGGTCAAAAGGGTCGAAGCCGCGCACCAATGCGACCGGCCTGCCTTCGGCTCCTTGACCTTGAACAAGTGACCCGGCGGCAGCCAACTCATCGGCGAGGCCGACAATGCTGGCTTGCAGCGTACGTCCATGTAGATCGAGCTTTTGCCTGAGATCTACCAAGGCCGGCAAACCGGCCGCCCCGAGGGCGATACCCGTTGTACCGTGCCGCCAAGCGCGGCCGAGACTATCGTTGATGATGATGGCTACTTGTGCGCGGGTTTCTGAATGAATCGTGCTACGGATGTCAAGGCAGGTTTGGTCGGGGTTAACCGGAAGTAACAAGACATGGTCATCGCTCTTGCCTACATTGGACGCATCAATGCCGGCATTGGCCAGTACAAAGCCCAGCCGATGCACGGCAATGATGACGCCGGGCCGATGCCGTGCGATTTCTGTTGATTCCGATAAAATCAATTCGACCAGCCGAGGGTCTTTTTCCGTTTTAGAAGCAAGAGCCTTGGCTTCTTTCGATGGTGAAATACACTTTAGGTTGGCGAAGCGCCCTTCGGCTTTTGATATAATTTTTTGTGCGATGATCAAAATATCGCCGTCGCGATAACCGCCGTTTGGTGCACGGTCGATGAGGCGTTGAGCGATATCGTCTCCGGGCTCCACCAACGGAAAATCTTCCAGCGCGATGATTTCGAGCCGCGCTGGTGTCACGGTTTAGGATCGCCGGTAATTCGAATACCGGCATGGGATACCGGACCGTTTTTGTTGATGAATATCAACAGTGAGGTTAGCGCCTCGGCGGCAGCGGAATTATCGATAGCCCCCGCATGCCAAGCCTTCATTCCCGCAGCCTCGGATAGCGCGATCACTTGAGTACGGGCATCCCTTTTATTACCACACACCAATACTTCGCATTCGATCTTGGCAGATAAGTCTTTTAGTAAATCGGCGGCAATGTTTTGGAAGGCAGAAACGACATGTACATCTTCTCCCAAGAAGTCCTGTGCGGCTTTAGCCACAGACCCCGCTTCGGGCATTTGTACGCGCATAACTTTGGGCGGAACCAATGGAACTGTCACATCCACTAATATCTTGCCTTGAACGCTACCTTTGATTGTCTCTAACATCAGTTGATGATTGGAGAATGGGACTGTGAGTACGACAATATCCGCTGCGGCAGCAGCACTCCCGTTTTCGGCGCCGGTGATCGCTCCGCCAGAAATTGCAGCAATATCTGTGGCTGCTTTCTCGCCATTTTCCTTTGACCTAGAGCCGATTATGATCCGATACCCAGCTTTAGCCCAACGAAGCGCTAGTCCCGACCCCAAATCGCCTGTGCCGCCTATTACGGCAATCAATGGTTTTCCATCACTCATTTAGTATCTCCAAAATTATGCTACGTTCGTATCCAAGTGAGCCCGCAGTGCATCGTTGAAGGCGCCTTCCTGCTCTACGTTTGATAAATGTGCGGCGGGGTCGAGAATGACGAGTTTTGAACCGGCGATATTGTCATTCAGGAACTGCGCCCCCTCGATCGGGGTGCTCATATCTTGCTTGCCGTTTATGATCAGTGTAGGTGTTTTAATTTTGCCGAGGATATCTACCTGATCCATCACTTTGATAGCTTCGCAACAGCCGATAAAGCCATCAAGTGGTGTGGCTTCGATCATTGCCCTTACCTTATCCAAGACCGGGTCATCGCTCGCAACGAAGGCTTCGGTGAACCATCGGTTTACGGTTGTTGGGCTAATATCGGCCATGCCGTTCTCGCGGGCCGCCTGAATACGACCGTCCCACAAGGACGGGTCGCGCATTTGCGATGTGGTGTCGCAAATCGTTAAGCTATGGAGCCGGTCGCCATTAAAGGCACCGAACCGCTGGCCAATCATGCCACCCAGGGATAAACCGCAAAAATGTACTTTTTCGATGTTCAATGCATCTAGCAAGCCGAGCGCATCTTCGAGTAACTGCTGAACCGTGTACGGGGGAGGGGTCGTTTCGGTTTTGCCGTGGCCACGTGTATCGGCACGCAAAATCCGATATTTGTCCGAAAAGGCGGCAGACTGGCCGTCCCACATATGCAGGTTTGAGGCAAGGCTGTTGCTAAACATGAGGACCGGTAAATCGGCGGGCCCTTCGAGTGTGTAGTTTATAGCGATGCCATTTGCTTGAATAATTTCATCCATGTAGGTGCCCCCTATTTTCCCGGTGTTGTGAGTCCACGCTTGGCGCGAGTTGTACACCAGAATTTAAACTTTTGTACTTAAACGAGCTGCGGCTTGAGATTCAGCCTCTCCTTGTAGACTATCGTGCCGCCATTTGATGAAATTTTTGATGTCATCTGAAGACAATGTTTGATGGTTGGTCGAATCTGGGAAATGTTGGAGCATACGGCAGAATCCCGCCAGGAGCGACTCCGTGTGTGTGGTCAAGTCAGCCGCCACGACGACACCTTCACTAGGCACGACTAAATAGCCCGGCCGTTCCCTAAAGCCTTTTTCATGGCGCAAACCGGTTTGCCAGAATTTCTCACCCGGCTCGGTGACAGGAATTTTGAGGCCTAGTGACATAGCTTGCCAGCCGGTAAGTAGGCCTTTTCTGCAAATCTCGAGCGATATTGGATCGCAGCCCATCGTGTGGATCTCTTGGTGTTCCGGCAAACGCCATTCTTGTTCTTGTGTAAGACGTTTGATCAGGCTGGTGATATCGGGGGGCGGGAGCGGTCTGGACGGCATTCGTAAACGATCGACCACATCCTTGAGCCGCGCGTATATTTCATCACAGCTGTTGCCCGCAATTATGACATTCCAATGTGCAACAATCACAATATCAGGCATCTCGGATTGCCCTCCCAAAGTGCGAGCAATTGCGTCGTTAAGTGGTGCACCGGGAGGGGCGAAGGGGGCGACCGCGAAGCGTAAACCGTCTAATCGTTCGCTAATTGTTTCAAGTCCGTCTTTCATGGTCGAAAGCGCGAGAATGCTCGGAGGGGTTACTTGGGCAACAATGCGGTGTGGAAACAAGGCATCCAGTGCAGTGATGGGCAGCGGCTGGACGACCTTATCGATTTCCAGCCCCATATCGGCTTCTAACGTTGCCAATTCAGTTGGGTTGCTCTTATTCGCGCGAATGCCGCTGAGCACCTTATCGATTCGAAGTGGAATAAAAATATCGGATTGATTGGCAATGGCCAAACTAGCCTCCTCTGCGCACGTCCACATAAGGCCAGCTTCTTTTACAGAGACTGCACCACTTCTGCCTTGGACAATCTCGCCGTCGGTGCCGAGCCGAACAGCTAACTTCTGAACGTCTTCGAAAGGGAGCGGTTGAGTACCCATATGCTGTTCTTAGCGAGAATTAGTCGGGTATTTCGATATCTAACAAAGGCGCATGCTGTTGGGCTCCGTATATATCGGAATCATCTGGGTCGCCAGATTTGTGCAGACGAGGAATGGTAATTTTTATGGCGTAGGCGACATCGTAGGGAATGATCGATACCTCGTTGTCAGAAACTCCATACAAGCCCGCAATGTAGCTCGGCGTGATTACACCACTATCGCGTACGTGTTTATACGTGGCTTCCTCTTCGAACATGAGATCCAGTGTACATAGCAGGGCACCGGCATTTTTTGAACGCAGCACAGACGTCAATTCTGCGAGTGTTGTCATAGTTTAGACCTCTACAATTTCAATTGGGAACGGTGCCAGTGGATCATCTATCTCCATCCGGTGCCATATATTGAATTCGTAGGTTTGCCCGACCGGCATGTCAGACGGCGAAAAAGGAATTGCGAGATTGCCGGAGATGCATTTGCGGCCCGGGAAGTCTGTGTGCAGCAGGGCATAACGTGCTTTTGCCATGATGGCTTTACTGGTTTCGGGATCATCAGCCAGGACGTCCACTAGCAAGCCGATTTCATGGGGTTGCGGCGTCTTCACCGGCTCTCGTGGCCCCATAGTGGCATCTTTTCCATAGATGCGAATATTAAGCCGATATTGGTCCTTCGAAATATCGAGATTACGCGCTTCACTGGTAACTCGCTCGTGGCATGAGGCAATAAATTCGTCGATTACGGAAATTAAAATTGGGTCGCGGACACCGGCCATGAAAACCGTTCGAAATCCCGACGATTTTACGCCTTCCAGTTTTACCGTATATCGATTGGATTTCTCGAAGCGGCTGCCACTTACTTTAACAATTCGCTCGTCAAGCTGTTCGTATTCTGAATCCGTCGTCACCAAAGTGCCGT
>Ga0163179_10001722_pt1 | contig 15297 bp, 13 predicted proteins | sample AtlANTMetagenome_FD_109643 | JGI IMG/M metagenome (GOLD analysis project Ga0163179, IMG submission 109643) | Marine eukaryotic phytoplankton communities from the Atlantic Ocean - Atlantic ANT 2 Metagenome | ecosystem: Environmental > Aquatic > Marine > Oceanic | place: North Atlantic Ocean... | reverse complement strand
CCCCAAAATTAATAGGACCATCCATGGCTTCTATATTTCTTTCTTTCAACCAGGAAATAGCCGTGTTAAATAATAAATTAGCCGCATCTTGATTATTAATACATTCAAAAAAACCAATCCCACCAACCTTCAATAAATCTTTTTTTATTTTTTTTCTACTATAGAATACCGCTATCCTTCCTGTTGTTTTATTGTTTTTCTTTAGAATAAATCTTTCAACTTCACCATGTTGGTGATATGAGTTTTGTTTTGGATTAAACACAGATTCTACATCTTGTTTTAGATGAGGAATCCAGTTTTTTTGATTTTTATATAGCGTATATACTATTTGATGAAATTCAGATATCTCAAATTTGTTTCTTACTTTTATAATATCCATATTTTGGTTAAAATAGAATTTATTGATTATGTGAAATTAATAATTATTAACTTGAAAACATATAATCAGTTTAAATGAATTATTGGTTTGTGAAAAAAAAAGTTGTTATAATAACAGGTGCTTCTTCTGGAATAGGTAAGGCTTGTGCGTCAGAGTTCTTTAAAAGAGGTGCTCGTTTAGTTCTTGTGGCTAGAACAGAATCTAAATTAATAGAACTTACAAAATCTATTAGAAATTTAGGAGGAGAAGCTATTTATATTGTGGCAGATGTTGGTAATGAATTAGATTGTCGTAATATGATTGATAATGTAATAGATGTATATGGTACTATTGATATCTTAATTAATAATGCAGGTATTTCAATGCGTGCGCTTTTTTTAGATTTGGATTTAGCGGATTTTGAAAAAGTGATGAAAATTAATTTTTTTGGAACAGTATATTGTACAAAATATGCATTAAAATATATCTTGGAGAGTAAGGGGTCAGTGGTTGGAGTTTCTTCGATTGCGGGGCATAAAGGTCTACCTGCTCGAACTGCTTATTCCGCTTCAAAATTTGCTATGACAGGTTTTTTAGAGGCTCTTAGAATTGAAAATTTTAAAAAAGGGTTACATGTTTTAATAGCATCTCCTGGTTTTACATCTTCTCGTATTCGAGAAAACGCACTTAATTCAAGTGGTAGTTCTCAAAAAGAAAGTCCTAGGAATGAGAAAAAAATGATGTCTTCAGAAGAAGTTGCTCTAAAAATAGTGGATGCAGTAGGAAAAAGAAGAAAGAGTATTGTTCTTACTTCTCAGGGTAAGTTAGTAGTTTTTTTAAATAAATTCTTTCCAAGCTTGGTGGATCGTCTCGTATTTAATAGTTTGTCGAAAGAAAAAAACTCACCTTTTTAAATTATGCCTATATTTCTAATAGGATATATGGGTAGTGGTAAATCTACTATTGGTAAATGTTTGTCAAAGGTTATGAATTTACCGTTTGTGGATTTAGATAATTTAATAGAGTCAGAAATGGAAATGTCAATTACTCAAATATTTAACGAAAAAGGAGAATTGTTTTTTAGACAAAAAGAACATGATTTATTAAGTAATTATCCTTTTAAGTTGAATACTTTAGTGGCGACTGGTGGAGGAACACCTTGTTTTTTCAATAACTTGAATTTAATGAATTTAATAGGTCACACTATATATTTAGAAATTAGTAATAATGAACTTTTTAAACGTTTAGAATTAGATAAGAAACGTCCTTTATTATCTGATAAAAAATTACCTTTGAAAGATTTTATTAATAAACAGATCAATGCTCGAAAAAAATATTATAAAATGAGTAATTATGTTCTTAAATCAGATAATATTTCAATTAATGAAGTCCAAAAATTAGTAAATAAAATAATATGAAAAATATTTCTATAGATTTAAGAAGTGACACCATCACAATTCCAACAAAAGCAATGTTGGAGTATATGTTTAGTGCTAAAGTAGGAGATGATGTTTGGGAAGAGGACGAAACAGTCAAAGAACTTGAAAGTTCCTTGGCTTCTTTATTTTCAAAACAATCAGCACTTTTTTGTCCTTCAGGTACAATGACAAATCAAATTGCTATCCGGGTTCATACTAAGATAGGTGATGAGGTTATATGTGATCGTCTTTCACATATATATAATTATGAGGGTGGTGGAATTGCTGCTAATTCTGGTGTTTCTGTTAGATTGGTGGATGGCGATTTTGGTCGTATATCTCTTGAACAGGTGAAAAAAAATATTAATCCTGATGATGTCCATTTTCCTAGAACACGTTTAGTGTGTCTTGAGAATACTGTTAATAAAGGTGGTGGAGTTTGTTATGATTATGATGAGATGAAACGTATTTCTAAGTATTGTCAAAAAAATAAATTAATGTTTCATTTGGATGGGGCTCGTGTATTTAATGCATTAGTTGCAAAATCAGATTCTTCTTATGAATATGGTCAATTGTTTGATAGTATTTCTGTTTGTTTATCGAAAGGACTGGGGGCTCCAATTGGTTCTGTTTTGATAGGCGATAATGCTTTTATTAAAGAAGCAAAAAGAGTTAGAAAATCGTTTGGTGGTGGTATGAGACAAGTTGGTTATTTAGCTGCAGCGGGGATTTATGCATTAAATAATCATATTGACCGTCTTGCTCAAGATCATAATCGAGCAAAAATCATAGTGGATAACTTAAAAAGAATGAATTGTATTGAAAACTTAAGACCTGTAGAAACTAATATTGTGTTATTTGATGTCAAAGAATCACATCTCACTAAGTTTAAAAAAATATTAGAAGAAAAAAATATACAAGCTTCATTCATGGGTGGAAACACAATCAGGTTTGTAACTAATTTAGATTTTTCTGATCCCCAATTGGAGTTACTTTGTTTAGCACTTAAAAAGTTAAATTAAATACACGATTTCTTTATCTTTTCTAAGTATTACTTCAATATGATCCTTTAGGGTAGTAGATAAATTCAGTCCAACATAATCAACACCGATTGGAAATTCATTATGATTTCTATTTACTAGTATAATTGTTTTTAAAGTCTCAATATTGTGTTCAAGTATTTCTTTGATACCATAGATAATTGTCCTTCCAGACTTCAATACATCGTCAACTAAAAAAACATGTTTTGGATTATCATTTTGTATTGGTGGATGTATTTCATATTTATCTTCAGTCTTATTTTTGATTTTATGAAGAGAGATTTTCAATTTATATTCTTTTTCTATATTTTTTTTTAATTTTTCCGCAATGATATATCCGTTTTTTTCAAATCCAATTAGTGTTATTGATTTTTTTTGATAATAATCTTCTATAATAGAGAAGCCAATTCTTTTTATTTTATTATTTATTTCTTCTTTATTTAGAATAATTTGTTTCTCTTTCATCTTATGCTAAGATACATTATCTTTTGACTTTAGTAAAACAAATATTGTTTCTATATGGTGTGTATGTGGAAATTGATCGACTATTGAAAATTTTTCTATTTCATATCCATTATCAATTAGTATTTTAATATCTCTTGCTTGTGTACTTGGATTACAAGATACATATATAATTTTTTTTGAATCTAATTCGATTATTTTTTTTATACTCTTTTTAGCAATTCCAGCTCTAGGAGGATCTAAAACAATTACTCCTATCTTATTTTTTAACTCCGGTTTTTTAAATAAAAAATTTCCTATATCAAGGTTATAGAATTTTACATTTTTAATCTTGTTTTCTTGTGCACTTTTTTTTGCGTTTTCAATTGCACTTGAGACGATATCAACACCTATTATAGAAGTTTTTTTTTGTTTTATTGCTATCATTTGTGCAATAGTTCCCGTTCCACAAAAAAGATCTAAAATAATTGACTTTTCATCAATCTCATTAATAGAAATATATTCTATAACTTTTGAATATAGTTTTTCAGCACATAATGGGTTTGTTTGAAAAAAACTACTCATGTAAATTTCAAAATTTAGATCGAGTAGTGTCTCAGTTATTTTATTACTTCCAAAAATAGTTTTTGATATCACATCTTGATAATTGATTCTATCAGAAATATTATCATTTATAGTATGAATAACCCCTTCAATTCTTTCTCCATGTAACTCTATTATTTTTTTTAAAAAAAGACTGGAATTAAATTTTTTTATTTGCTGAGAACTTGTGACAAGTTCAATTAGTAGTTTGTCATATTGATAACTTTTTCTAATATTTAGATTTCGGAAAAACCCTTTCTTTTGTGGTATGTTCCATGCGGGTAAATTTGTCTCACTACAAAATTGTTTTATTTCTGATAAAGAATCTTCCCATTTTTTATCAAAAAGACCAGAGTCTTTCTCAAGATTTTCAACCATCCACCACGTGTTTTGTCTTTTAAAACCAAGTCCAAACCCATCTATATCACATTTTTTCTTTTTATCATATATTATAGAGGAAAAAGCATATTCCATTTTATTTCTATAATGCCATGTTTTTGGAGAATTTATAAAACTATCATACAGTACTTTAATATTTTTTATTCCTCCTATTTTTTGAAATACTTCAAAAACAAAATCTCGTTTTTTTTCTCTTTGATATCTAATATCTAAGTCATAGTAAGGAGCACCAGAAATCTTTTGATAATTTCTTTTTTTTTGCAGATGACTTTTTTTGAGAACTTGTATGATTTTAGCTTCTGCATAATTAGGTTTTATTTTTGTGATTTCTACTAAAACTCGTTGTCCGATGATACCATTTTTAATAAAAATTATAAAGTTATTCGAGGTTTGATATTTTTGTCTGCTAATTCCATTCCCTCCATATACGATGTCATCAATAATAATTTCTATTCTTTCTTTTTTTTTAATGAGTTGCATAGTACAAAAATAATTATCTTTGTGGATAATGAATTCAAAAGTAATCATAGATATTGAACATAAGTATGGTGCTCATAACTATCACCCCTTACCTGTGGTGTTAGAAAAAGGTGAAGGGGTATTTGTTTGGGATGTTGAGGGTAAAAAATACTACGACTGTCTTTCTGCATATTCTGCTGTTAATCAAGGACATTGTCATCCAGATATTATTAATGCATTAAATAAACAGGCAGATAAATTAACATTAACATCCAGAGCTTTTTATAATAATATTTTAGGAAAATTTGAAAAATACGCAACAGAATTATTTGGATATGATAAATTACTTCCAATGAACACTGGGGCAGAAGCTGTGGAAACAGCTATTAAGTTATGCCGAAAATGGGCATATGAGAAAAAGAATATTAATACAGAATGTGCCAGTATTATTGTATTTGATGGTAATTTTCATGGTAGAACAACTACTATTATTTCATTTTCAAAAGATCCAGACGCAAAAAATAATTTTGGACCATATACTCCAGGATTTATTTCCATTCCATATAATGATAAAGAAGCATTAACCTCCACTATAAATAACAATAAAAATATTGCGGGAGTTCTAATAGAACCAATACAAGGAGAGGCAGGTGTGATTGTACCTGATGAAGGATTTTTAACTACTGTTAAAGAATTGTGTGTTACGAATAATATACTATTTATTGCAGATGAGATTCAAACAGGAATTGCAAGAACAGGAAAAATGCTTGCTTGTGATCATGAATCAATTAAACCAGATGTCTTAATATTAGGAAAAGCATTATCAGGAGGTGTATTCCCGGTTTCAGCTGTTTTAGCTAATGATGAGGTTATGTTATGTATTAAAGCTGGAGAACATGGCTCAACATATGGTGGCAATCCACTTGGATGTCAAGTAGCTATGGCAGCATTAGATGTAGTGAAAAAAGAAGATTTATCTGCTAATGCTTACCGGCTTGGTTCTTTATTTAGAGATGAATTGAATGTGTTCATAGAATCTAATCATTTAGTTACAAAGGTCAGAGGGAAAGGTTTGTTAAATGCAATTGTTATTAACGATTCTCCAGATAGTACTACAGCATGGGATATTTGTCTTCAGTTAAAGGAAAATGGTTTGTTGGCAAAACCAACACATGGGAATATCATCAGGTTGGCTCCACCACTAGTCATTAATGAACAACAATTGTTAGATTGTTTAGATATCTTAAAGACTACTATTAATAATTTTTAACACCATTCTTATATTTTGTAACTTTGTATTATGAAGTTATTGGTGTCTATATTATTTTTTTCAATTTCCATTTCTTTATTTGGACAAATTCAAAGATGTTCAACAGATGAATATAGACAAAGTTTAAAAGAACGTGGTCTGTATAATTATAATAAAAAAGAAATTGTCAAAAGACAATCATATGGTGGGAATTATACTATTCCTGTTGTAGTACATGTATTATATAATAATGAAGATCAAAATATATCAGATAATAGAATTTACTCACAGATAGAAATTTTAAATGAAGATTATAATGCTTCAAATCTAGATTTAAATAACGTCCCAGAAGAATTTCAACCTTTTATAGGTAATGTCGGTTTGTCTTTTTGTTTAGTGTCAACTGATACTCTTGGTAATCTTTTTTCAGGTATTAATAGGGTTTATACTGAAATCGAGTCATTTCAAGGTTTTACTGATAATATGAAAAAAAGTAGTGAAGGTGGGGTAGACGCTTGGGATACACAGAGGTATTTAAATATTTGGGTATGTGATTTAAATGGAAACACATTAGGGTTTGCAACGATGCCAGGTGATGTTGATGCCACTGAATTAGATGGGGTAGTTATTGATTATGAGTACTTTGGAGTTGATATGTCTTCTAGTAGCCCTTATAATTTGGGAAGGACTGGTACACATGAAGTTGGACATTATTTCAATCTTGAACACACTTTTTATGCTGGTTGTTCAGATTGGGATGATTGTGATGATACACCTGCCATCTCCAGCCCAACTTATGGTTGTCCAAATTTTCCGCAGGAGTCTTGTCAGTCCAATAACATGACGATGAATTATATGGATTATACTAATGATGCCTGTATGTATATGTTTACTGTTTGTCAAGCTGAACGTATGATTGATGCTTTACTTGATTATCGTCCCAATCTGATTACAGATTCTGATTGTTCAGTTAATATACAAGAGACAATGTATTTAGAAAATAGTTTTATTTATCCAAATCCAGTAACAGATTTTTTACATGTTGATACTCAGAATAAGATTATTTCTTTGTCGGATATTTATGGAAGACAATTATTTTCTAATTATTTTACTTCTGTATCTAATTTGGATCTTTCACACCTGTCTTCAGGTACTTATATCTTGACTGTTGGAAAAGAGACATATAAGTTAATCAAGAAATAATTTAATTTTTCGTATCTTATATAAGAGTTAATTTTTAAATGTGGAGTTATGAGGTTAGTGTTTGTTTTTTTAGTTTTATCTTCTTTTAGTTTACTCTCACAAACTAATATTGTTGGAGGTGAAGATGCAGAAATTCAGGATTATCCTTATCAGGCAGCATTATTATATACTTCAGGAAGTTGGACTTATGCTTATTGTGGAGCGTCCATCATTAATGAGTATTGGATATTAACAGCGGCACATTGTGTTGAAGGAGAATCTGCCAGTAATACAATTGTTAGAGTGGGCTCAGATAATTTCTATGCTCAAGGTGGAGTCAGTTATACTGTGGAGGACATTATTATTCATGATGATTATGATAATAATACTATGAATAATGATATTGCACTTATTAAGTTAGAGGATCCAATTAGTTTTAATAATTCTACTCAACTTGTTTCTCTTATATGTGATGATCAGGTAAATTTAGGTGTTCAAGATCCAGGTGAAATGTCTTGGGTTTCAGGTTGGGGTGATACAGAAGGAACAACTACTTCTTCACAATTACAAGTAGTTGGAGTACCAATTACAACAGACTCAAATTATGGTTGGGGACAAATAGATACTGATATGATTATGGCAGGTTATCAAGATGGGGGATATGATTCGTGTCAAGGTGATAGTGGTGGTCCAATGGTTGTGTTAGCCACTGATGAAGAAACATATCTTCAATCTGGTATTGTTAGTTGGGGTTCCGGTTGTGCTGACGCTACATATCCAGGGGTATATACGAGAGTGTCTTATTTTATTGATTGGATTTGTAATAATACAGATGGTATTGTATGTACTAATGAAAGTGGTTTTTGTTCTGAAAATAGTATATATGGATGTACTGATATAACAGCGGTAAATTACGATTCTAATGTAACGGTAGATGATGGGTCTTGTGAATACTCTTGTGATCAAACAGCATTATTAACACTAACATTTGATTGCTGGCCAGAAGAAATAGGTTGGAGTATTATGAATAATAATATCGTTGTAGCATCACAAAATACTGGTTATTATTCCGATTCCTTCATTTCAGAAAGTATTTGCTTATCTACAGGTTGTTATGTGTTTACAATTACTGATAGTTATGGTGATGGTCTTGGAGGGTCACAGTGGAGTAGTTGTGATATTGATGGAAATTATCAAATTAGTGTTAATTCGGAGATTCTTATTAATGGCGAAGGTGATTTTGGATTTTCTAATAATAATGAATTTTGTATTTCAAATATTATATATGGATGTACTGATGATACAGCATGTAATTATAATTTTTTAGCGACAGAAGACAATGGTTTATGTGTATATCCAGATAATAATTTTGATTGTAATGGTAATTGTATTGTGGATATAGACTGTAATGGTGAATGTGGAGGTGACACTTTAGATTTAGGTTGTGGATGTGGTAATCCTGAACCTTTAGAGGGTTATGATTGTAATGGTAATTTGATATTTTCAACTCAATATATTCCATTGGAAGTGGGGTGGAATATTTGGTCAACTTATATAAATACAACAGCAGATATAAGTACTATATTTAGTGATATTAATACAAATGTTATTATTGTAAAAGATCAAAATGGTGATGTGTATTGGCCAGAATATGCTTTGAATTCTATTGGTAATTTATCAATAGGTGAAGGTTATCAAACAAAAATGAATAGTACGACAGAATTAATGGTAGAAGGAGATATCATTTCTAATGATTATGAAATTGATTTAGAACAGGGTTGGGGAATTATAGGATATTTAAATTCATCTCCTAATGATATTACCGAAGTTTTTGAATCATATAATGAATCCTTAGTTATTATTAAGGATGAAGATGGGAATGTGTATTGGCCAGAATATGATTTGAATTCAATTATTAATATGTCCCCAGGCGAAGGTTACCAAATCAAAACATCTAATTCTTTTTCGTTTTCTTCTATAAATTTCAAAACTGAAAGAATTTCCTCTAATGATTTATCAAATAATAAGTATTTTGAATCACCTAATATCACAGGAAATAATATGACTATTTTATTTCCATCTCATTATTTTAATCAAAATAATGAGATTGCTGCATTTGATTCAGAAGGATTATTAATAGGATCTTCTATTGTTACAGCTAATTATACAGTTTTAACTGTTTGGGGTGATGATTTGACGACAGATATTAAAGATGGGATATCGATAGGTGAAACAATAAAATTTAAAATGTGGGACTATTATACTAATAGTGAATCTATATTTGAAATTATCTCTTGGAAACATGGTGGTCATATATATAATGTAGATGGAATTAGTATTGTTGACCGTATTTCTTTATTGTCATCTCCAAATAAAGAATTAATAGGAACATATGATTTAATAGGAAGAAGTGTTCCCAAACATAATTTTAAAGGTATCGTATTAGAATTCTATAACGATGGAAGTTATTTAAAAAGATTTGTTAAGTAAATTTCAATTAAAACTTTAGATTTAATTTGAGATTCAACAATCTTCCAGTAAGATAATTAGGAACTGCATAATATCTATTTTCAGAGTCACTAACCCAAATATATGACGCGGTATTTTGTATACCTATTAGATTAAATATTTCTAATCCAACCCAAATTGATTTGAAATTATTTATAAATCTCATTTTTTTTATTTCTCCCTCCTTTTTTATGGATTTTGAAAATCCTATGTCTAATCTTTTGTAAGATGGAATACGTAGAGTTTGTTGATATCTTTCTGAGTTTGGTGCACCAAATGGTAACCCAGTACCATAAATTAAACTGAGTTGCATTTTATAATTAGGATTGTTAGGGAAATAATCTTGGAAAAAAATGGAGGTGTTTAACCTTCTATCAGTTGGTCGAGGTATATAACCATGACCATCACCTTCAATATCTTCTTGTGTTTTTAATAGAGAGATACTAATCCAAGAGTCTACATTTGGAACAAACTCTCCAAATAGTTTTAAATCTAATCCTGTCGCATAACCATTTGCATTATTTTCATTTAAATAGATAAGTCTTAAATTATCTATTTCAAAAGGTATTATATCTAAAAGTTTTTTATAATATATTGAACTTGTGAATTTAAATGGTCTTCCTAAGTATTTAAAATTATAATCTGAATTAATTACATAATGTATTGATTTTTGTGATTGTATATCACTGTTTAAATGTCCTTCACTATTTCGATATTCTTTAAAAAAGGGAGATTGATTATATGACCCAATCGATAAATTAAAAACAATGTCTTTTTCCCAATATGGTTGTATACTTAATATTCCTCTTGGACTGACAAAAAATTCTTGGTTAAAATTCCAATAATTTAATCTTGTCCCTAAGATATAATTTATGTTTATTTTATCTGTTTTTAGATTATTACTAATTTGGCAATAAGATGAAACACGATTTGATGAAACGGAAGCATTTCCAGTTTTAAATTCATATAAATGTAAATCATTATTGATAGGAGATATAGAATATCCAGCAGAATCTATCATGACCCACTCTCTTACTTCATCATCAATTTTTTCAAATTGATATTTGAGTCCCCACTCAATTTTAATTTTTTCATCATCTAATTTCAAGTTATATTTTCCATCATGATATAAATTAAAAACTGTTGCGTTAAAAACATTTCTTGCGTGATTCATATATCCACCAACCCCTCTATTGAAAACTACTTCACCAAATTCATCATTCCCAAGGTTCCCATCCAATTCACCTAACCAGTATTCTCCTAAAATATCATAAAATTCTTGTTCTTTGGTTTTAAAAAATGAACCAGTTAATTTTAGATTTAACAAATCATTTGGTTCATAAATTGATGAAATTGCAGTTAGATTAGTTTCATAATTGTCAATTTCTTTCCCTTCAAAATAAATTGTTAATTGTAAGGCTTCACTTACTGTACCAAAACGAGCTTCTCGAGTATAAGGTATCATCTCGTATTTATTTTGTGAATAATAATTCAACAAATTCAACTGTAAGTCTGGGTGAATTTGATATGTTATATATGTTTGTAAATCCTTAAATAAAGGTTTGTAATTTCCTTCGGTGTCTAAAGAATTAAATAAAAAATCATTACTTCGTATTCTTGTTCCAATTAAATAGGATATTAGATAATTCTTACTATGTCCCTCTAGATTTACTTGTAGTCCAAGTGCACTCATTGAGAGAATGGTATTTTTTTCTTTAGGTTGTTTATACTCTATATTAAGTACGGAGGATAACTTGTCACCAAATTTAGCTTCAAACCCACCAGCAGAAAACGTAATGGATGAAATCATATTTGGATTTATAAAACTCAGACCTTCTTGTTCTCCGGTTCGTACTAAAAAAGGTTTATATATCTCAACCCCATTTACATAAATTAAATTTTCATCATAACTACCTCCTCTCACAGAGTATTGACTACTCAATTCATTATTTGATGATATTCCTGGTAATAATTTTATTATACTTTCAATTCCACCATTTGTTGGTAGTTTTTCTAGATTCTTTGGATCTATTTTAGTAACTCCTTTAAAACGATATTCTTGTGAAATTAAGTTAATATTATTCAAAAAATTATCAGCATTTTCCAACACAATATTGTTTTGAATTATTTTAGGATTTTCATTTAAATTAATAAGGATTGTATCTGATTTATAACTTACATGTGAGACTATAATGTTTATTTTATCATTTCCTTGAATCTTTAATTCATATTCACCTTTTTTATTGGTGATGGCACCATTATTTTTATATTTTAAATTAACATTTTTTATGGGTTCTTGTAAGACATTCTGTATAATACCTTGTATTACATATTCTTGAGGTTTTGATTCTTGAGCATGAATATTAAATATAATTAGGATTGTTATATATCGGGTTAATCTAATCATTGTTAAAGTGGATGTCTAAATTTTGAGTGTTACCTACTTTGTCAGTTACACTTAAATTTAATATTTGATTTTCAATCTTTCTATCATTTCCTCGTTTATATTTTAATATATCAGTTTTAAAATCATACTCCATCAAGACCCATTTACCATCAATTTCCCCCCGATATTTTTTTATACCAGATAATTCATCTTTTATTTTCACCAAAATAAAATCATTTGATATTTCTTTAATAGTGATAATAGGTTTTATAGAGTCTATAAGAATAGTAAATTTCCCAAAGTTATTAGATTGACCTATTATTTTATCTTCTTGCCATTTACTTTTTATATAATTCATTTTGTCATTTTCTAATCTTACGATTATCGCCTTCCTTCTTAAATCACTTTTTAAAGAATCAATCTTTATTGAGATTATAAAAGGTTTATGTGAAGGTATAGAGTCATCGAATATCTTATATATCGGATAAGTTAATAATGAATCTATATCTTTTTGATACCCAAAAGGGTAATCTTTATATAAACTATTATTAGGGATATATATTTCAATTTCATCATTTTTAAATTCAAAAACTTGTTGTGAATTAATATAATCCTTGGGTTTTTCTTTTTTTATTTCTTGATTTTCTTTTGTTAAGTTTACTTGAAAGGTCAAAATTGTACTATTCAGATAACTATCTTTGACTATAATTTTTATATTATGTTTCCCCTCTTTTAATGATGTACCAATATAATCGTATTTTACTGTTTGATTTGTACTTAATTTATTATTTTTCTCCAAAAAACATTTTTGAAATTTTTCACCCTTATTAATATAATACTCATAGTCAATATGTGAGTTAATATATTTTGTTTCATTAAAACTAAATGACTCCATTTTATTACGGAAAAAAATCGTATCATTTACATATAGTTCTATACTATAGACTCCACATTTATTAGGAGCGGCATCTAAAAAATCAACTGTATTGATACCAATATTAAAAAAATCTTTTATCTGAATATCTTCAAAAATCTGATATGTTCCAGATTTTATTTTTTCGGTTTTGAGAACTTCTTTAGTTCCATTTTTGTGATAAATGAGAATAGAGTTAATAACTGGATGTGTGATGTCTAATATTGGAAATCCAAATAACATTGGATTAATTATTTTTTGTGTTTTTGTATCTCTAATTTCAAAATGTAGATGAGGAGCAGTTGAACTTCCCGTATTTCCACTGAAACCAATTAACTCTCCTTTTTCGATTTTTATCTCATTTTTTGGTAGATGAAAATTGATTTCAAAGTTCTCTTTTTTGTAATGTTCTTCCTGTACTCTGTTCTCAATTATATCCGCAAAATTTTCTAAATGTGCATACACTGAGGTAAATCCTTGTTCATGATTTATATATAATGTTTTCCCAAACCCAAAAGATGAAACTTTTATACGTGATACATATCCATCTTGTATTGCATAAATAGGAATGTTTATTTTTTGTTTAGTTTTGATATCGATCCCAGAGTGGAAGTGATTTTTTCTTAATTCCCCAAATGTTCCAGCTATTGCAACTTTAATGTCAACAGGTGATCTGAAAAAGTTTTTCGGATATACTTGACTATATGTATATATAGGAAGAAAAAAAAAATAGAGTACTAGAAAACAACATTTTTTCATGTATATAAATTTATATAAAAAAAAAATATTTATGATTTTGATTTAGGATTTTTATTATTGAATGTGAAGTTTTAAATACTTATATTTATTAAAAAGATTTAGTTTGTGAATTCTACATTGAATCATATTATTGACTTGAAAAAGAGAGTGTTGTTATTAGTTTCAAAGTATGTTAAGATGAAACAGAAGGTGGTGGTGTTAGAAGAAGAAAATTTAAATTTGGAAACAAAGTTAAAGAGTTTACAAAACCAAGTTAAAGATTTAGAAAAACGGGTAGAGGTTGTAGATGTGGTGAGAGGTATAGATTTGAACAATAGTGATTCCATATATTTGGCAAGAAAACGTGTTAATGATTTAATAAGAGAAATAGATAAGTGTATATCACTTTTAAATAATTAAATATGGAAAAATTAAATATAAAAATTCCTTTAGCAAATAGGTTATATCCTATGAAAATAAATAATTCAGAAGAAAAGACAATTCGTTTAGCTGCATTTAAAATACAAAAAATGTTGGAAAATTTGAAGGTGAAATATTCTGTTAAAGATGACCAAGATTTGTTAGCCATGTGTGCTCTTCAATTATGTGTGAAAATAGAAAAATTAGATTTGAAAAAAGATGGTTTAGATAAAACAGTTGTTGATAATATATTGGAGATTAAAAAAAGTATTTCGAAGATTTTATAACCTAATACTCTCTTCACTCGTTTAATTTTATAGATCATATATCAATAATCTAAGATTCATAAATATTATTGAATAATACTGATAAAAATTAATATTTTTTTTTTCTGATTAAATTTATTAAATTCGCACTTCATTTATTGAAATAATTATGTCTAGAATATGTCAGTTAAGTGGTAAGAAACCAATGGTAGGGAATAACGTTTCTCATTCAAATAAAAAAACTAAACGTCGGTTTGATATTAATTTAATTAAGAAAAGATTTTATATCCCCTCTCAGGATAAGTGGATTACTTTAAAAGTAACCACTTCCACATTAAAAACAATTGACAAAAAGGGTATTTCGGAGGTTTTAAAAATCGCCAAGAAAAAAGGAGTACTTTAGTTTTTATTTTGTTTTTTCCTCTCCCAATCTCTCTTCTTTTCTTCTCGTTTTTCAATTTCTCTTTTACAGAAAAGGCTGATTTTGACAATAAAGAAATAGACAATAGGTTCTGTTATGACGCAACGTATAGTCATTTAAATTTAGAAATTTTCTTATCTGAAAAAAAAATTAAAGGATTCAATAAAATGGTTTTTCATAGTAGATGTGATATGAGTCAAATAGCAATTGATTTAACAGAATCTATGATTGTTGATAGTGTTTATCTAGCCGGTGAAATAATTGATTTTTCTCGAAAAAAAGATAAAATATTAGTTAAGTCAGATTTTTCATTTAATGATATATTTGAGGTAATTGTTTTTTATAGAGGAAAACCTGTTATATCAAAAAATCTACCATGGGAAGGAGGATTTGTTTGGAAAAATAAATTAGACAGTTCTACTCAAGTTGGAGTTGCTTGTCAAATGGATGGAGCAAGTATTTGGTGGCCAAATAAGGATGACTTATCAGATGAAGT
>Ga0163179_10001721_pt1 | contig 15308 bp, 12 predicted proteins | sample AtlANTMetagenome_FD_109643 | JGI IMG/M metagenome (GOLD analysis project Ga0163179, IMG submission 109643) | Marine eukaryotic phytoplankton communities from the Atlantic Ocean - Atlantic ANT 2 Metagenome | ecosystem: Environmental > Aquatic > Marine > Oceanic | place: North Atlantic Ocean... | reverse complement strand
CTGCGTCCACATCCCTCAGAAGAAGACCAATCCGTATGAATTATTGGTTTGCCCCTGGGATGCGATTGAAATGGTGAAGACCGAAGACGTGGCCCAGGTGGTGGCCCAGATCGGCGGTCCTCCCGAATACATTCATGAAAATTGGGATCGTCTCGTCGGGACCGCTCAGCATCTGGCCGAACTCAAGGCAAACGCCTAATCGTTCAGCTGTTTGAGGCAATTCTGCATGTAGCTCAGACTGTCCCGTGTGAGCGCTTCGATGCCGGGTTCATAGTCGAAGACTTCCACTGAGACCCATCCGTCGTAATTGATTTCTTGCAGCGCCTGAAAGATGGGCACGAAATCCACGTCTCCCATGCCGGGGCCTCGTTTGTTGGGGTCATTGGCGTGGAAGTGAGCCAGGTATTCGCGACTGTCCTTGATGATGTCGGGGATCGGTTTCTCTTCGCTCGACATCGCTTTGACATCCAGATGGAGGCGTACCTGGGCCGAGTCGATCATTTGGGCTAACTGAATGCCGCTTTCCGCGGTCAGCAGGAAATCGCCTTCGGCAGGTCCCAGCGGTTCGAGCGCCAGGGTGACCTGGTGATCTTCCAGGGCGGGCAAAGCTGCACGAATCACCTCGGCGGCATAATCCATGGCCTGATCAAGTGTGACATTCGGTAGTAGGTTTCGCTGCAGAGGGGATCCGAGAACCATCACGCTGCCATTTAAATCTCGGCACAGCCGCGCCAGTTCGCGCATGTATTCGCTGGTTCGTTCCCGTACGGCGGCCTCGGGTGAGGTGAGGTAGTAGCCTTCTGTTTTGGCCAATAGCCAATGCAATCCGATCGATTCGAGCTGATATTTTTCGAGCAAGTCACGAATCTCAGCGCGACGGCTTTCGGAAACGTCCATGGCGTCGGTCCCCAGCGTAAAGGGGGCGAATTCGATGCCGGTGTATCCGACCTCACGCGCATGCTCAAAGGTTTTTTCGAGCGGCCAGTCTTGATAGGTTTCGTTGCAGATTGCGAACTTCAATGTTGAACTCCTTGAGTGGGAGAGTTTTGATCGGGGGATGAATCTACAGGCCGGGGAGGGAAGGCTGGTCTGGGGCTTCCTTCGACTTTTGAGCCCGTTTCTTCTTCGCCGAGGAAGCATCTAAACGTCTTCCTTCCGCCGTGCTCGGCGCGCTGGTCAATGGCTCGGCGGCTCCGTCCAACGGATCGCCCTCCTGAATCCCTGACAAACGTTGGCGAATGTTTTGAGCGTATTCTTTGGAAAGTTCGAAGCCGAGATATTTTCGGCCGAGCTTTTTCGCGACTGCCAGTGTCGTACCGCTGCCGCCAAACGGATCGACGACAAGTTCCCCAGGGTTGGAGCAACTGCGAATAATTCGACCGAGTAACTGTTCTGGCATCTGGCAGCCGTGCCAACCGGCTCGCTCCTTGAAAGTTCCGGCAACGCGGGGAAAGTACCAGGTATCTTCCTCTGCCGAAAAACCTTCCGGCAAGTCCTGCGGCCTGAGGATCCAGGTGTCGTCCGGCAAGCGTCCAGCTGGATTTGCTCGCCGATCGCCGTAAACCAGTTGGCGTGCCGAGGGGACGCGGATGGCGTCCACGTTGAAGGTGAAGTTTTCGGCATCCTTCACCATGTGGAACAGATGTGCATGGGAACGGCTGAATTTGTTCTTGCAATTAACCCCGAACGTGTAATACCAGATTACCCAACTGCGGCAGCTCATCCCGAACTTCTGCTGCATCATGACTTTCATTTCGGCAGCATATTCATCACCGATGGCGAGCCAAAATGTGCCGTCGGGGCGTAACGTTCGATGGATTTCCGTCAGCCAGGTTTCGCACCATTCCAGATAGTCTTGGCTCTCACGACGGTCATCGTATTCGTCGTAATCGTAGCCGATATTAAAGGGGGGATCGGCAAAGGCCAACTCGACCGAGTCGGATTCGAGCTGCCGGAGTCCCTTGACGCAATCACGGTTGTATATGGCATTTAAGCGGGGCACGGGCGCGACACCTCTTCTGGGCCCTGCGGCAAACGGTTGCCGCTTCCTGGCAAGTCGACAATGTATCACAAGCCGCAGTCAGCGACGACCACTTGCCACCTCGCCGATCGACCTCGCAGGAACCGTTGGACAACAGGACTTGGCCACGATCTCGCCGGAAAACACCGATCCGAATTATTGGCGTGTTGACGATTTTGATCGGCCGCCGACGACGAGCGAGTCGAGCTGGCGAGTTGGGGCTTGGCCGTTGCCTGGCTCATTCGGCTGGAAAACCAGGATAATTCTCTCAACCTTTTCGATTAATCACCTGATGCAGCGGCCGTTTTTGATCTGGCTCACTCGGGGTAGCAGCTCGCCTACCGCCGGCTTTCAGGCGACGGGATAGAGTTGAATGAAGCATGGTTATCGGATTCGAGTCTGGAAGGGGGTCGAAAGATGGATTGGAAGCGTTTTGCGGTTGCAGCCAACGATTATGGGACGCTGCCGTGGCGGCAGCTGGCCAAGCGAAGAGCTAGTGAGCAGGGAAGAGCTCCGATCTGTGTCCTCTCTTATCGTCGTGTCGCCCGGAGCTTTCCCTGTGAGTGGTCGATGGTGCCGGACGTCTTCGAACAGCAAATCGATTGGTTCCAGTCGAACTTCGAATTAATTTCGTTGTATGACGCTCAGCATCGTTTAAGCTCCGGCTGCAATCAGCGTCCGGCTGTTTGTATTATTTTCGATGATGGATATTCAGATAATTGTAACTTCGCCATTCCCTTGATCGTTGAGCGGGGCATTCCTTGCAGCTACTTTGTCGCTTTGAAAAACGTTACGGAACGCCTTCCCTTTCTGCATGATCTGCAACGCGGCGTCCCTTTAGAACCGAATTCGGTGGAACAGTTGAAACGGATGGCGGGTCAGGGAATCGAAATTGGCGCTCATACTTGCAGCCATGCCGACGGCACGAACATTCAGGATTCCCGACGATTGCTGGATGAAATCGTGACGGCTGGTCAGGAGTTGAGCATGCTTATCGAGCAACCGGTCAACTACTTTGCCTTTCCCCATGGCAGCTTCACTCACCTGACCGCAGACGCATTCCGTATGGCCCGTGAGGTCGGATTTTCCGGAGTCGTCTCGGCGTACGGTGGGTACAATTTTCCCGGTTCTGATCCGTTTCATCTGCAACGGATTCACGCAGACGCTGAACTGCTGCGCTTTCGCAATGCGGTCACCGTTGATCCTATCCGAGTTGATATGCTCGGAAGCTCGGACTTCGACACTCTCACCGTCGATCTCACTTCATAAGAAGCCTAGCACGGCGGTGAGCCGCATTTCATATCTGGCTGACTTGGCTGGCTTGGCTGAGTGTTCGGATCAGGCTGAGTGGATGGGCATGGAAGACCAGTTGCGAGCTGTGAATTAGCGCCCATTCCGGTCGCTTTCCTCTTGCGGTGGTAGTCTGGGGATAGGAACTGATTTGTTTAGGGGATACCATGTGTGATGGGGCGGTCGACTGGCACCGGGCCCTTTATTTGACGATGCGGTGGAAATCATCTTTTCGGCGACGCTATGCGATTGACGGTCGAAGTATTGTCGTGGGTCGCAAAACTATTGAGCGGGGCGAGTGCGCGCTGGGTTAACTGTCATCCAGATACGTGCCAACGAGTTTACTTTGCTAACCACACGAGTCATCTCGACGTGTTGGTGGTGTGGGCATCGTTGCCCTCCCATGTGAGACGGCTGACCCGACCTGTGGCCGCCAAGGACTACTGGGAAAAAGGTTCGATTCGACAGTATCTCGCCAAGTCATTCAACGCGTTGTTGATTGACCGCAAGGAGATCAAGGTTCATCGAAGTCCGGTGGATTTAATGATTCGAGAAGCGGGAGATCAGTTTTCGTTAATTGTCTTCCCGGAAGGAGGAAGGAATACCTCCGGAGAACTGGGTGACTTCAAAAGTGGTCTCTACTACCTGAGTAAGAAGCGTCCTGACTTTGAGTTGGTACCGGTACACATCGACAACATGAATCGTATTTTGCCGAGAGGCGAGTTTTTACCGGTGCCCCTGCTGACGTGCATTACCTTTGGAGCTCCCATGTGGTTGGAAAAAGGCGAGTCGAAAACTGATTTCCTGCAACGAGCTCAGGATGCGGTGCGACGACTGAAGGAAGTCTAGCAAGAGATGCACACGTTCGAGTACGCCATCACGAATCTGTTCGCCTGGGCCGAAACGCCGCGGCTGAGCAGATCCACGATCATCCTACTGGCGACGATCCTCATCGGCCTCGGGGTGACCTATCTCATTGGCGTGCTCATTCGTCGCCAGCCCGATTCGACGATGAATCCGGCGATGGTCCAAGCATTCAATTCGAGAGTGCGGGCCTGGTGGTTGATGTTTGTGATTCTGACCGCAGCGTTCCTGTTAGGGAATACGGCCACCGTCATCCTCTTTTTCCTGATCTCGTTTTGGGCGTTGCGCGAATTCATCACGCTCACGCCGACACGAATGGGAGACCACCGTACACTCTTCTGGATATTCTTTCTGTTTGCCCCGTTGCAATACATTCTGATTGCCTGGGGTAACGACTTTTACGGCTTATATAGCATTGTCATTCCGGTCTACGTCTACCTCTTCATTCCAGCGCGGATTGCGCTGGCGGGCGACTACAAGCGGTTTCTCGAGCGAGCGGCCAAGATTCAAGCCGGCATTCTGATCTGTGTTTATGCGTTGAGCTACGCTCCCGCCTTGCTCTATTTGAACTACCAAACGACCGCCAAGGAGCCCTGGCTCGGAAGCAGTGCGGGAGTCCTGCTATATCTGATCCTCATCGTACAAATCGGCGATGCCATGCAGTATGTTTGGAGCCGCTATCTTGGCAAGCGACCGATCGCCCCGGCCATTAACTCGAGCCGAACCTGGGAAGGCTTTTTCGGCGGGACGCTCACAACAACGCTGGTGGGAGCCGTCCTCTTCTTCGTGACGCCGTTCAATCCCTGGGAGTCCGCTTTCCTGGCGATGATCACCGCCGTGATGGGCTTTGCCGGAGGGATGACCATGTCAGCCATCAAGCGGGACCGAGGCGTCAAAGACTATGGCACGCTTGTCGAAGGGCACGCTGGGATTCTTGACCGGATCGATTCGCTCTGCTTTGCCGCTCCCGTCTTTTTCCACCTGACTCGCTTTTGGTTCACCGATGCAGTCGCGATCTAGTCATGCACCGTGATCCTAGTCATGCACCGTGATCCTAGTCATGCACCGTGATCCTAGTCATGCACCGTGATCCTAGTCATGCACCGTGATCGAATCAGTTGACAGTCACCGTTGGGGCTTCGTGTTGCCCAATGATTTCGCACTACCCAACGCGACCGCTCAGCGAATGATGCGATCTTGCATGGGGGCATCGAAGTAGATGGGCGGAGGTGACGGCGATTTTGCAGTCGGAGCTGGGGCTTCTAACAGTCGGCGGGCATACCAGCTCTTTCCCGTTGGGAATACCTGGTCCGGTATGCGCGCCGTTAGTTCGCCTGCATCGGCATCGATGAGTGGACGAACCGGTTGTGGTTTCGGTTGAGCCACCGGCCTGATCGGGCTCACAGGAGCCGCCACTGCCGAACCCTGAGAAGACGATACGGTCGTTGCTGAGTTGTTCGCAGAAGCCTGAGTTGCAGAAGCCTGAGTTGCATTGCCTGTTGAGGCAAGCAACGCCGGGCTGGAGCTGTTCGGGGAGACTGGCGGACTTCCTTGTTTGACCCACTCGATCCAGGTCAGTTGAAGTTCACCCAAGGTGCGATAGCCATAGAATTGTTGGACGGCGAACGTCCAATTACCAGTATCCATGCCGCTTCCGACGAATTGCACGAACTTGGGTTTACCACCCTGGGCAATCAGGTAGCGTGCGACGGAATAGCCTTGTGAGTACAACGGCAAGATGTCGCCCGGATACTCCGTCATGGCGAACATCTTATTAAAGGGGATTCCTCTTTCAGTCTTGAGGAAGCGGATGAGCCATTCCTCTTGTTTACGGCGTTCTTGATGATGTTCCACCGTGGTGCAAGCGCCTTCATCCGCCCAACGCGGTAACGGGCGTCCAAAGTGCGTTGCAAAGATTGTGTGTGTAATTTCATGGGGCAGGACCGAATCGAGAATTCGTTCTCGAGAGCCCTGGACTTCCATATCCCAGCCATACGGGACCCGCTGTTCAAACATAAAGCTTGTGCGGCCGCCGGCACCCAGTTGCGGGTTGACTTTGGCGACGAGAGGGCAGGGGCGATGCCAAGGTGGTAGCTCTCTTTCGAGCCACTCGTAGGCCAGTTCACGACGAAACTTTTCAGCGGCCTGTGCGATCTCGTCCGCCAGAGCCTGAGTTGGGGCAGTCACGATAAAGTTGCGCGTACGAGCACTTGCTCCTAGCGCAGGGAGAAGCGCAATCAAGAGGATTAGACAGCGAGCGCGAGCTTCCATGCTCTCGGATCCCTCCATGGTGTCAGTTGTCTCGGTTCTCGCATCCGTGCGAGAGTGGCATGGCCAACAGACGGGATGTTCCGCAAACTCCGGGCCAATTCGTGGCCTTTCGGGGGTCGCCTCAATGGAACAGAGGTTTTGAGTTTGCGAGACAAGTTGGGGCTTGCCAACCGGACTCTTTCAAAGACCGTCGTTGTAAATGTTTCAAGCGGGGCGAAGAGTAGACGAAACCTTTATCGACAACTAGACCGGTTTTGACGATCTTTGCCAGTGCGAGAATGCGATCACGGGTTGGAGCGGTTGGGCTGCGTCAGAAGCTCCAAAAGACCGTCATTTCCCGCAGGGAATGAATGCTCGCTCAGGTTTTGGCGAGCGACCCATCGAAACGGAGCATGAGGCTCGTTCGCTATCGTTGCTGGCACGCAACGATAGAAATTTAAGACGAGAGTGTCGTGATCATACTGATGACGCGTTGTCGGGTACTCACCGACCACCGAGATCTGGATACCCGTCTCCTCCAGGCACTCACGAACGGCTGCATCCGCCGGGCTCTCATCGGGCTCGACCTTGCCACCGGGGAATTCCCAGTACCCCGCCAACGCCACGCCTGCTGGACGTTGGCCGATGAGAAAGCGATCGTCGTGTTCGACAACAGCGATCGCAATAATGGTCGGCATCAGATCCGCCTTGGTATGCAACCGGGGACAAGATCAGGGATAGGACGATTTGCTTATTGGGCTGCTTGGACTTCGTCGAGCAGTCTTCCAGGTGAGCCCATGATGTTATAGCCGCCGTCGACATGAAGAATCTCGCCCGTGATTCCATCGGACATGGAGGACAGCAGATAGCAACCGGCCTTGCCGACCTCTTCGTGCGTGATGTTGCGACCGAGCGGCGCCATCAGCGAATACAGGTTCAGCATCTCTTCGACGCCGGCAGCGCGACCGGCGAGCGTGCGAACTGGACCGGCGCTGACCGCATTCACGCGAATATTGCTCGGCCCCAGATCGAAGGCGAGGTATCGGACGCAAGCGTCCAAGGCTGCCTTGCAGATGCCCATGACGTTATAGCCGGGGACCGCTTTTTCACCGCCAAAGTAGGTCATTGCCGCGATCGCCCCGTTTTCATTCATGATGCCGCGGGCCGCATTACTGACTGCCAACAAGCTGTAGGCGCTGATGTCCATGGCCAGCTTAAAGCCGTCTCGGCTGGTCTCGACGGTATCTCGATTGAGATCATCACGATCGGCAAAGGCGATGGAGTGCAGCAAAAAGTCGATTTTGCCAAAGTGTTCGGCGGTGACGCTCATCACCTCGCGAATGTTCTCGTCGTTTTGGACGTCCAGAGGGACCAGGAATTTGGCCTGCTCATGTTTGTCGGTCAGGAGTTTGACGCGGCGTTTATTTCGCTGGCGTTCGTCATCGGGACGATCTGGCAAGTGAGAAAATCCACATTCGCCGCCTTGCTCCATGATCTGTTTCGCAATCGCCCAGGCGATCGAATGGTCGTTGGCGACACCGAGAATCAAGCCTTTTTTGCCTTCAAACAATCCCATAACTTAAATCTCCTCACTAGCCTCGCGTATCCGCCGAGGCGATTTCCGACACGACTGGTTTCGCTCTCTTACGTTGGGGGTGCGACAACGATGCGTGCATTCTAGATGGGTCCGCCCAACTTGGGAAAGCCAATGTAAAAGCATATCGCCCCACGATTCTGTGTCCATTGCCCCTGTCTAAGTCGCCTTGTCCCCAGAATCCGTCCTTTGTCGCGGCGGCCGCTATCGCCTATGATGTCAGCGTTTGAATGTCGCTTTGGTCTCATTGCAAGGATAGCCGCAACCGCATGGAGCTGAGCCACGAAATAAGGCGTATTCGGTCGTTCTCCCCGGCCCTCCCGATCGCCCTGGAACTGCTGGTCGAGCAGGCTCAGTACGCGGATCGCGACATCTTTTTGAGCGACGTACTACCGGTCATTGGTGACGCGGTATCGGCCGGCCGAGTCGAGCTGGTCGAGGCGCAGCAGGGGCGCTGGCAGCAAATCGCATCGGCGGGAGCTGCTGAGCAGAGTGCGCTACCTGATGCGTTACTCGGAGATGTGTTGGATGCCGAGGAGATCCGAAGTCAGTCTCCCTGGTTGGCGGCCCCGCTGCAAACTCGGCCCGCCACGGGCGAAATCCTGATCGCCAACTTTCGTGGTGAGATCACCGAAGAAATACGCAGCAGCTTCGACGTCTTTGCCGCCGCTTTGGGCGTCTCACTGAAACGCCTTTTGATGCGACATCGAAATCGGCGTCGTTTGGAAAGGCTTGAGGCGATTCTCGAGATTGCCGGTCAGTGGAACCAGAATCTGGAGACAGAGTCACTGTTGCAGCAGATGGCGGAAACCTCCACTCGACTACTTGGTGCGGAACGAGCCAGTATTTTTATCTGGGATCGACCTCAAAGGATGTTAATCGGCCGACCTGCGCTAGGCGTCGAAGAAGGCGAACTTCGGATTCCCGATAATGTTGGCATCGTAGGAGAAGTTGTGCAAACCGGTGAAGTGCGACGCGTCGACGAAGACGATGCCACCTCTGCCATTCATCGAGAGGTTGATCGGGAATTGGGTTTTGAAACGAGGACTTTACTTTGTGTTCCCTTGACGGGTCGCAAGGGCAAAATTCTCGGCGCGTTTGAAATGATCAACAAACGGGATGGCAACTTCACCCCTGAAGACGAAGCGGGCTTGATTGAGTTGGCCGCTCACGCAGCTATTGCGTTGCAAAACAGTCAGCATGTTGAAAAACTATTAGAAAGTCGCAAACAGATAGCTCAGCAAGCTGCCGAGTCGGTTCAGTTGATCGGCGACACTCTCGTCATCCAGAAGCTACGCGATACGATTGCTCGAGTTGCTTCGACCGACCTTGCTCTGTTGATTCTGGGCGAGAACGGAACGGGAAAAGAGGTCGTCAGTCGCATGGTGCATTATCTGAGTGATCGGCGGGACGAACCGTTTATCGCCGTCAACTGTGCAGCGTTAACGGAGACCTTATTGGAGAGTGAGCTGTTTGGGCATGAGAAGGGCGCTTTCACCGATGCTCATGAACCGCGGGCTGGGAAATTTGAATTGGCGTCAGGGGGAACCTTGTTCCTCGATGAAATTGGCGACTTGAGCCTGAGTGGTCAGGCCAAGCTACTGCGGGTGCTTGAAGAAAAGGTGGTCGTTCGTGTGGGTGGCTCGCTCCCGATTCCGACGGATACGCGAGTGGTTGCCGCAACCAATCAGAATCTTGGCGAAATGGTGCGGGACCGTACCTTCCGTGAGGATCTTTTTTTCCGATTAAATGTGGTAACGGTCGAGATGCCGCCGCTGCGCGAACGAGTCGAAGATATTGTGATCCTGGCGGAATTCTTTCTGCACGATTTTTGCACCCGAGCCCATCGCACTCCACCGCAACTCACAGAGGAGGCCAAATCTCGCCTACGAAGGCATGCCTGGCCTGGTAACGTGCGGGAGCTTCGCAATTTGATGGAACGACTTGCCTTTTTGACTCAAGGCGAGAAGATCGATCGCGAAGATCTGGCGTTCATCATTTCTCCGGGGAGAACGGGGGAATTGGATCCGATCTCACTCGATTTGACGCTGACCGACGCGACGAAGCAGTTCCAAACCGACTATATCCGTAAGCACATTGATGTGGCGGGTGGCAATATGAGCGATGCGGCGCGTCACCTGGGTCTGCACCGTTCGAATCTCTACCGAAAAATGCGTCAACTGGACATGCCCACCGGCGACGAAGAGCCAACCTAGCGGTTCGATCGTTGGAGGTCAGGCAATCGTTGAGTTCCGATAGAACAGAAATACTTGATGGGTGAATGGATAGCGGCCAGCTAGGTCTTTAAATCGACGGCTCGCTTCCGGGGATTTCCTTGCCGGCGGAGTGAGATCGGGCATCCGGTTCCTGGTACGGATCGCCCAGCAGCTCTGATCGACTTTTTTTTTGATGGTTAGCAACGGCTTGATGAGTAAGGACGGTGTAATTTTTTTCATCGAGGATTGTCGATATTGAGATGCCCCTTCTCGTTTGCGGCTGACTGTGATGATTAGGTAGTCTGTTCTTGCTTGGGAGCGACAGGAATCGCGAGATTTCATCCGGGTGAAATGGCGATTGGGGGTGTCCGCTTTTCTTCGTCCTCGCAATCCACTAAACTTAGCGACTCGCAGGTGGCGATTTGCCAGAGGCGACCGGAGATGACCAGGCAGGGATCAGCCTTTTCTGGTTTCCGGATTTGACCGTTCTGGAAATTGCACGAGCGTTCGCCCCCTTAGCTCAACTGGCAGAGCAACTGACTCTTAATCAGTAGGTTCAAGGTTCGAGTCCTTGAGGGGGCACTTCTTCTCTCAGCACCGAACGGCGTGCAGCAGCATCAAGCGGCAATTCTTCGGCAAAACCGCTGTCTTTCAACACTGGCTTAGGGTTAGAGTCAGCTCCTCAGACCCGTTCTAACGCTCTCGCAAGTGATCCAGGGAGGCTCGTAGATGGTCAATGAACCACTAGAGCTAACGATGAGACTACAAAAAAAGCCTACCAGCTGTGGAACTGGCAGGCCTTGCTGCTGATCGGTTCGGTCGATGTGGCATCAGTCCTGCCTCTCGCTGGTCAGCAGTTCGGCGAACCGGCGGCAGTCGTCCAACGTCAGAGAGTCGCGGAGAACGATGGCGAGCCTTTCAAGCCACTCAGCGTGCAGCGATTCCGATTTGCTGGTGCAAACCGCGGAGAGCAATTCGCGAAAGTCTTGCGGAATCAGCGTTCGCGATTCATCGCTCGCACGTTCGGGACGCAGAAGTCGCTGGTTCAAATCCAGTCGCCCCGACTTCTTAAGCCCCTAAACAGCAGTAGTTTATGGCTTCTAAGTTGATCTTATCCATTTTGATGCCATTGCCATCGTAATGTGGCACCGTCTACGGGCTCTATGGGTGAGGACTGATTATCATGTTGGTCCTAAGTTCCACCTGGAGGGAGGCAGACGATGTTCTGGGTTCGACTTCGCTTCGACATTGGTTGGCGAGACCTCGCGTCTGCTCTCATGGGTTGCTGTTTACCTCGCGGGAAAGCGCAGTCTTATTCGAAGTCGGAATGTGAACCGACCGATTCAGTCGCCTGTCTGTCGGTACGTAGTGGATTCGACCTGTGGCTAAGTGTACTGCGACTCCCCAAGAACAGCGAAGTATTGATGTCTGCGTTGACGATCCCGCACATGGCTCGGATCGTTCGCGCCCACGGCCTTGTGCCGGTACCGATCGACCTGGAACCCCATGGAGTTGCGCCTTCCCTCGATTCGTTGCGACAACAGGTAACTCCTCGCAGTCGTGTGCTGATTGTGGCCCATCTTTTCGGCTCAAGATTGGACGTCGAACCTTACTCAACTTTTGCACACGCCCATGGAATGCTGTTTGTCGAAGATAGTGCCCAAGTCTTTGACGGTACGCTGTCAATGCATCCTCAGTCGGATGTTTCCATGTTCAGTTTTGGGGCGATCAAGAGTTGCACTGCATTGGGAGGCGGAGTCTTACGGATTAGAGACCCAGAATGTCGTGTTCAGGTTGCCGGGCGGCAATCACAGCTGCCCATCCAACCGAGGCGGGAACACTTCTTCAAAGTCATAAAATACGCCATCTTGAAAATAGTCTCCTCGCGCCTCCTGTACTCGGCACTCGTTCGCGCAACGGAATCGCTTGGACAAGACATCGATCAATTGGCATGCCGAGCGTCGTCCGGCTTTCAAGAGGACGAGCTGTTTCGCCAAATCCGGCGACAGCCGTCGGCGCCGTTGCTTCGATTGGTGTACCGCAGACTGATGCGATTCGATGAACGGAGGATGCGAAGGCGAACCGTCAACGGGCAGATGTTGGTATCAGAGCTACCCGCGTGGCAGATCCCGGGTACAAAGCAGTGTGTCTCTCATAGCTATTGGGTGTTTCCGGTTCTTAGTCTTTGTCTAGAGCGAACGGTGTCCCGGCTTCGCGAATCAGGGTTTGATGCGACCGACCACTGCCGACTGGCGGTCATCGACAACAGCGACCCGACACTCGCCTCGAACGCCCGACGAATGTTCGATCACCTCGTGTTTTTGCCCTGGTATCCGGAACTGCCGAGACGGGCTCGTGATAGAATGCTGGCGATTCTCAAGGATGAACCGGAATTCGAGCTACCCGGGTGACCAGCCCCCACGAACGATACCCGTTTCTAAGTTAAGTTTCGAATCACGGATATGCCAGCCTCCCAGGTAAGTGGGAAGACAATTCTGCTTACTTGTCCAAAGCAAAGCGGTAGAGCTTCTTGCCGTCTTTAAGCTGAATAGTCTTCGTGATTTTCTCACCCGTCTTTTGCTATGCCTTCAGGTGTATCACATAACGGACTATATCAAATGAACTCCGCTATACTCTTGGCAGACGATATACACGCATTGCTGTGTCGTGAAACATGGCTGCTCGTTCGTCTTTAGAGAAATCTTTGGTGAGCTTTTTAAATTGGTTCCAGAGAACCGTATAAGAACAGGATAGTTTATCTACCGGGAAGTTACTCTCAAACATACAGCGGTCAGGACCAAACTGATCGATGGTGTAGTTGTACCAATCTCGATTAGCTTGAAGTAACTGGTCAGATGTCGGCGGCCGATCCCGTTTGTGCCAATCGTAACCATTGACAATCATCTGCATGCCGCCAAGCTTGGCAACGACGTTCGGACATTTCGCGAGTTCGGCGACCGACTGCTTCCATGCGGCGAACACCTCGTTGCGGCGTCCCGTGTAGGATTCCACTCCTATAGGTCCACCAAGGTGATTGAAGATGATGGTCGTATCTGGAAAGGCTTTCGCAAGGTCGGTCAGATCGTCGATATGGGTGTGAAACACCCAGCCTTCAAATGTCAATCCATAGGTACGTAAGTGTGCATATCCTTTACGAAAATCCGGATCCAAAAGGATGCGTTGAGGTGCATCGGCAGGTTTAGATGGCCACCCGCCCAGTGCCCGAATGTAGGCGCTATCGCCCCAAGCTGCTCGATGCCGTATACCACGAAATCGCTGCGGGCTGGCAGCGATTTGGGCTTCGAGCACTGCAGCGACACGGTCGCCCAGACGCAGATTTGCGGAACCAACAATGCCTGTTGCAACCCGCATCTCACCATAACCGCCGCTGGCGCTCTTGGCTGCGACACCCTGCACAAATTCTGTCTCACCGACTACTTTAAATTCTTCAGGTCGTCAGCGCGATACATCGCACTGCACTCCACGAAAACCGTCTGGCGTACATTGTGGTCTTTCGTGTCCTCGATTAACTCCTCGAGCATATAGCGGTTTGCCAGTGGGCTTCGGTCCCACAGGTGGTGATGGGGATCAATGATAGGAAGCTCTGGTTCAATTGCCGACTCCCTGGTCTGGGCGAGCCAGTCAGGCCTGGTTATCCAGTTGGCCACCGTTTCTGCTTGGAGGTGCGTTGATAACAGTCCTGGTAAGGTGATTCCACCTGCTGTGACTGCACCTGCTTGTTGGAAGAAATCTCTGCGTGTGATTTTGCTCATAATAAAATTGATTTGTATTGAATAATTGGAAATTCAAGCGAATAAATAGGAAAGACAAGTCTTCTTACTTGTCCAAAGCAAAGCGATAGAACTTCTTGCTGTACAGCCATAAGACCAGACAACATTACCACTGTTGTCGGAAATCGTTGCGCCAACGATGTTGACCGTTCCCTTGGAACCGTAAGCATGTTCGGATACGGCATTCCAAGTGTCAGCATCGCGGTGAATCGCTGACGATTGCACCACTCGCTGTTTCGCAAATCTTGACACTCACTCCCCGACGCTGTTGGCAGTGAACAGCTTAGAGCTCCTCACCGGGCCGATCGTAAGTCCGGCCTTGACTTCCTGAAGTTAGGCTACCTATCTCGAAAGGGGGCGTCAAGGAAATCAGGTGGGGCAGACGTCTGGTTTTATCGAGCTTTGCGTGAAGATTAGGACGATTGCGAGAGAGTGGAAGCAGGCAGTCACTTCGCGTTCATTCCGAAGCCCTTGGCAGCTGTCCTGACTGATCAGATTTAAGACGTTTCGGCTCCTGGGTTATCTCAACGTTCGAATGCTCTCGGCCGGGCGAGTCATACGGGGGATCCACTAAACGTAAAGACAAAAAACAACCACGAACACATGATTCCCAAAACAAACAGCTGGGACAACGTGATGATCAGCGTGTTCGTGCCCGTCCGGATCCGCTGTATTGTGAGCCACACAGCAAAAGCTCCATAAACAGGCGTTGCGAGCAGCATGAAAAGCCCGCTGTACAAAAAAGCACCGAATCCGTCGCCGGCCTGTGCAGCCAAAATCAGCCACAGGAAACCAATCGCCATGAAACCTATCGCACCGGCTGGCAGTTTCCAATTCAGTGGATTGAGTTTGGCTCGTTCTCTTTCAATTGCTTCATTTGACCTGGAGACTGAAATGAAGACTCAATACACGATCGGCATAGGATTAGTTTCTTTATTATTACTCGGCCTTTTCCCACCTCGAAGTGCGGACTTCATTGATGTTGGAAGACTCATTTGTCACGGTTTTGTTGTCGCTGGACTGACAGGCCTGGCAATCCTGTTCGGTCCATGGATCTCTATACAATCCATCAATCCGTTCGGGAGACATCCGTTCGGGGATGACCCACCCAAAGATTGAGCGCGCACAGAGAGTAGCCGTAGGAGTTAGAGGATTTCGAATGTTTCGATTTTTTTATGGACTGACTTCTGCTCTGTGCCGTCTGTTGCCGCAACCTTCTGCGTCGTTTTTTGTACCGCTTCATCCACCCCAGAAGCCGGATTCTGCACTGCCTGCTGGAAGTG
>Ga0163179_10001719_pt1 | contig 15317 bp, 15 predicted proteins | sample AtlANTMetagenome_FD_109643 | JGI IMG/M metagenome (GOLD analysis project Ga0163179, IMG submission 109643) | Marine eukaryotic phytoplankton communities from the Atlantic Ocean - Atlantic ANT 2 Metagenome | ecosystem: Environmental > Aquatic > Marine > Oceanic | place: North Atlantic Ocean... | reverse complement strand
CTCGACAGCCGCGCCCTCGGAAACGGTCGAGCCAACGGCGTCAGTTCCCATAGAGCGTCCTCCAAGAAACCCTTGGCCACGAAGCGCTCACGCTCGTAAGCCATCGTCACTAGCCGGTCGATAAAAATGCGCTCGTGTTCAGCCGGCATAGCCGGAACGTAGTAACACAGATCGTGCTTAATCTCGACGAAGCGGCCACCACGAGGAACGGCCTCATCCAACCGAAGCGCCTCTACCTTCAGGTCAAACCCCTTCTCGCCCTGGCGCATCCCAACGCGCCACGACGCCTGAATCGACTGCACCTGGTTATCGTCGAACAGGACACCTTGCGGGCCCACCAAAGCATCGATCGTAGGCTTCAGCACGTTGTCGAGATCCGCAATCGAGCTTGTTCGGTAGCGGCGCCGCTCCGAAACAAACCACGTAAGGGTCACGCTCACGTCGTGATCGAAGAACCGAGTGGTGTTCGCAGAAACAGCCGCCGACAACGCGGCCCGGTACAAATTCTTGACCGTTCCCGAGGCCTGCAAAGAAGGCGGATCCACCTGCGTTGACACTCGCATCTGGGCAGACCCGACCAACTCCTCCACCAGGAATTGGTCCGGCGAGTACGCCACCGTCTGCCCTGCCATCACTCGCCCCTCTTCGCCAGTTTCATCGAGCGTCCTCGCCGCTTCCGCATTCGTCGGTGCCTACTACTGGATATCACCGCTGTGTTTGCGCGTGGGCTTCTCGATGTGGGTATCGATGAGAAACCCCGCTATCGCGAAACCCGTGTTCACGGCCAACTTGGCGTGACGCGGCGCTGGACTAATCGAAGCCTTGCCACGTCCGTGCGCATCGCTGAGTGCATTACGCATCCCGGCCAAGCCACCAACAACTGTCGCGGCCCCACTCAGGATTTGCTTGATGATCTTCTCGGTGTGCTGATCTGGAGATATCTCCATGGAGTTCGCCGCGGCCTTGTACAACTTCGTGAGGTCCCACCCGCTGTCGTAGCTGACCGCCCGCTCATCGCAGATGTGCTTACACACGCTCTCCAGCGTTGTGCGGGTGGCAGTAATAGCGCCGTCGGGATCTAAGGTCACCTTCTCGATTGCGGCAGTCCACGACTTCGTAACTGCATCCCAGTCGGACAGTTTCGTCAATCCCTCGCTGGCAACCGCCGCCCCAGGGGCTGCGTCCGCCAGGAGCAGCGCGCGCAACCTCGCGATCGCGGAATCAGACGGCATACCGTGGCGGCAGCCGTCCTCGTAGCCACACAGTTCGAGCAGGAATGCTTGCTGGCGATCGAGTTGCATCGATCTCAGTCCAGTCTGGAAAAGTTGCCACCGCGACTCGCCACCGCCACCAAACCCCTTGTACGCCCCGAGTACATCGGTGTGTTCTGCGAAAAGGTCGTGCAGTTCGGGGCCGCTAAAGCCGGTCTCACGAGCAAACATGTCGGTCGCAAGTTTGATCACCCGGTACGGCAGTTCCCCATTAGCTTTAGACGGCACTTCTCGACTCTATTCCGTCGTCCCCGCTGCGCGGTCGTGTCGAGCTGCGGCGGCATCCTGGCGCGATCCTCATCTGTGGGCACAAGGGATGATCCTCCTCCCGCATCGGACACCCGCTGCCTTGTTCAGACGGTCCCATCGGCACCGTTGGTGTCGAGGATCGATCCGATCAATGGTGCTTCGGCTGATGTGCGTCAGCACGGTGGGTGGTCGAGCAGTACCTCAGCTGCGCGATCGCCAACCTGACCTGTCGGGAGATCGTGGCCAGCCGAGACGGTGTTTGGGGTGAGAACTGGTGATGCTGCGCATTCCCCCTCACCGTCAGGACGCCGGCCGATACCTCACCCCGCAACGGCAGATTCCTGAGCTGTGGTGATGCGGTCTAGAGAATAAGTCCAAAACCGATAAAGGACTTATCCAGTATTGGCTTGAATGCCCTCGTGTGCAATGTATTTCAAGTATTGAAGCGGCGTGACGACGAACGTATCGCTGCCGAACGTGACCCGACGAAGACAGGGTCATTCGGCAGTGTGTCTCGTTGACTGACCGGTCCGAACGAGTTGTAGTTTCCGACGCACCTATACGCCGTCGACCCCGGGATTTCCTCACTGGCGCGGCGGCTCTATGGATTGACGAGCCTGCACTGCTGTGCATGGTGACGCGAGCCCGCAGCATCTCCGCCTTTCGACAATAATGACTTATTTGTCCGATTTGAGCGCTTTTGAAGTACAGTCTGCTCAACGAACAGACCGGTTCGTTTTGGCCACGGAAGGACCCCGGAGAGCTCTGACGTTGCAGCGTGCATCGAAAAGTATCGACTGGCGAATTCGTCCCCACCCGACCACGTCGTAACCGACCTTGCTGAACTCAGAGAGCAGCTGACGATCGAGAATGAAGGGACCTCAAACTGATGACCTCGAAGAGGGAAAGTAAGTCGACACAGACCGGCACTGGATACCTCGTCTTCAGTGCGCTGTGCATCGTTATTGCAGGATCAGGACTAGTCAGTCATGTCGCCGGCGACGGGCTGCCAACGGAGCAATGGTCGGTTTGGCCGCGATTCTCCTACTAGGCATCGCCATGGCAGGGCTTGCGCTGCGTCGTCGTGGAGAGCTACGGAAGCAGTGACTTCTGTATTCGTCCGTAGTCTTCTGTAGCTCCTTCACGAGCCGGTCGTTGTCAGTCGATGGTGCTGCCGGTTCGGGCATTCGGGTTCCCTCCGGTGGGTGGTACAAGTATGAGCTGCTTCGGGCTGGACGATTTTTCGCCGCTAGTGCCGACTGCTGAACGTGTGCTTCTGAAAACCGAACGAACATTGCGGCGTGCCCATCCACCTGTGGCAGGGGGTTGCAGCTCGGCGGCTTCTTTGTTGGCTAAGCTGGGCATTTATCGAGTTCGTGGCATTGCGTGATGGAAAGGTATTCCGGCTGTGGCCAAACGAGTGACAACCCAATTGGTGGACGATATCGACGGGTCGGTCATCGACGACGATTCCGGCGAAACGATCGAATTCGCGGTCAACGGTGTCGAGTACGCGATCGATCTGAAAAAGAAGAACGCCAACGAGTTTCACCGGAAGCTCGATTACTACATCGAGCACGCGACGCGGGTCGGTGGCCGCAAGCGTAAGCCCACCTCGGCGGCCGCTGCAGTACCGGTGACATCCGGGACATCGGCCAAGCGTGACCCGGCGCAGACACGGGCGATTCGGCAATGGGCGGCCGACACCGGCTACGAGATCAGCGATCGGGGCCGCATTCCGGCGGCGCTCGAAGAGGCGTACAACGCGGCGCATTGACCTGCACTCCCGTGCTTCCTACCCACCCGTGTGTTCGGGCAGGGGTGCCGTCGGCTTCGGGTGTGACGGGTGGCGTGGGCGAATATTAGGCTGCGTCCATGGCCGAAGCTGTTGGACCCGTGCAGGAGACCTCCGGAATTGTCGAGGTCGACCATGACCAGTTCGTTGTCTCGAATGACGACGCGGACACTCTCGACGTGCGTGCGAAAGGCACGTTGATCGAGGTGGGTCCGGGATTTCTGTCCACGTACACGGGCGTGTCCTACGGGCCGGCTCGCGTGACGGTGCAGGTGTGGCAGGCAGAGCCTGAGGCAGAGTACGACGAGTGGGAGGTGGTCGAAGAATCGGTCATCGCCGCGTCGGCCGCGATCGAAGTGCGTTCACTGGACGGGCGTTCGACGGAGGGCGTGGGGCAGATTTCCGCTGGGTCCTACCGTGTTCGTGCCCACGCACGTGGCCGCGATACGTCGACCTCGCAGGAGGTGACAGAGCCGGTCGAGGACTACCTGTTCCAATTCTGGCCCACACCGCTCGATGACCTCGCCGAACCACCAGTGGTGGCAACGCTGAAAAAGACGGATAAGGCGTGGTCCGACGAGCCGTCGAACGACACCGAACTGTGGCCGGACACGTCGATGATCTACGTCCGTGACGAGAACGGTGTCACTCGAAAGGTCGACCCCGAGTCAGATCTCGGCCGCGCTGCCAGGGCACTGAAGCTGGCCTATGGTGGTCGCCCGCTCGAGGGCAAGCTCGCTGACCAAACGTATGCGAAAGCGTTGGCCTTCCTGGACCGACCTCTGGTCGACTGGCTGGCGGAGCAGGACGATGAGACGTTCGACGAGTTCAAGGCCTTCTGTGTTAGAGCATCCTTCGCGGTGAGCGGACTCGACAACTACCCTTGGGTCAACGAGTGGGCGGATCGTGCGATTACGCAGCGCCGACTCGACGAGAGCTATTTCGATGTCGCCGAACGTGTGAAGTGGGACCCGACCATCCCGAAACGGATCGTTCCCGGCGTACCGGCCAGGCGCGAGTCGCTTCAGCAATACGAGGCAGTGAAGACAATGGCCGGGTTCTACGAGCCGGTCCCCTACGATTCGTTGCATCGCGCTCTGGAAACCTACATGTGGGCTCTGGATACATTCGGTATGGACGGATACAAAGAGTTCATCGCAACATTGAGGGACCGCTTCGCAATTCCAGCCGAATGATCGGCCTGCGGCAGTCCGAGGCGCTCACTGCAGGCGCGCCGACCGCTTTCCTGGGCAGAAGTGGTTCGGTCAGAAAGCGCTTCGGGGTCTCGGTCGCACGGACCGAGACCCCGAAATGCTGATGTTGTGCGTCAGTTCACGTAGAACTCCTCGGAGTTGCCCACGCGCTGTTTCTTGTAGAACCAGCTCAATATTCCTCCGCCACTCCGGTTGTCCGAGCGGTTGATGTAGCAGATGCTGACACCAGTTCCCTCGTTTGTGATGTTGTCAGGGTCGATGACAGTCAGTCCGTCCAGGGGCGGTTGGCATCCCTCGAACGTCCGGAACGTTTGACCGGCGCTGAGTCCGCCTTCCTCGGTGGATGCGAACGGGTATTCATCGCAGTCGATGTTGTTCGGACGGGTCGCGCGCACCTTGTTGCACGTCGCGTTCCTGTTGTTGGTAATGCGTGTTTGATCGGTGGTTCGTCGCAACGGAGTTCCATTCACAGCCGAGCCGGGCAAGCCGGACTGCTGAGCGCGCTGAATGTGCTGCGAATGGGTCGTCACGGTTGATCTACCGGACATGTTGAGCACCGGATCTGCTTCGGGAACGACGCAGCCCTTACCGGTCAGCCCGTTCCACGCGTTGTCGCATCGAACCCCGGGGAAGCGGGCTTGGGGCCCATCGGTAACGGGGATATCAGCAGTGGGGTGAGTGAAGCGGAAGGTGAAATAGGTGCTGATGTCACTTTTCGTACCGGCTGTGATGGTGCCGGGGTTGATCGTGAAGTCGGCGACCGTGTCCCTTTGTTGCGAGATTGGCGTTGATCCGATTCCCCCTCCTTGTGGTGTGCAGGAACTGCTCGAGGTCGAGGTGCACGTAGGGACCAGGCTGTAGCTGGTACCGGTGCCGTTCCCGCCTGCGGTAATGATATGAATTGCCGCGCGGGCAGCCCAAGTTGTGCTGTTGTATGCAGGCTTTGCCTCGAATTCCTGGACGTATTGCACGAATCCCGCGGGGCCACCGCCGGGCGTACCGTTGGGGTTCTGGCGGTACACAAGATTGGCCCAGTCCATGCGCCACATGCACTGGTAGGTGCGGGTGCCGGTCCATTTGCGCTGCGGCTTATCGAGGCAATCGGACTGGATGGCCGGTGTCCAGTTCGAGTTCGTGCCTCCTGTTCGGGCGGCGGCATCGCCCGAAGTCCGTTGCTGTAGCTCCGTGGTTTCCTCGGCAGTGGGAGCGCACCACGCCAATGCGTCGGGTGCGGCCGCTGGATCCGGAACGAGCTCATTACAGGGCTGCATGATCTGTGTGTCCGGCTGTGCCGCGAGCACCTCTGCCTCGGTGGCATCTGAAACCGGAGCAGCCGACCTGGCTCCTGCACTCTGTAATGAAGTGGCGGGCGGTTGCGGAACATCCATGTATGCCGGGCTACCGGTTACCTCGACACGAGCATCGTCTGTGCATTCGGAGCAGGTGGACTCGTATTCGTCCCAGTCGCTGCTGACATCGGGCGCGTCTGTCTGCTGCGTCGGCCATCCGAGGGTGCCGAACTGAAACGCTTGTTTGACGTCGCCGGGAATGCCCGTGTTCTGTGCGACCTGGTCGGCGATCGGATATCCCTTCGAGCCCAGTTCAAGACCTGTGGCAGTCCATTTGCCGAGAATTTTCCCGGTCACGAGATCTGCGGTACCCAACACCGGCCACGCGCCCGTGGCGGGTGAATAGTAGATGACACCGTTCTGGAAACGGGCCATCTGACCTTGACCGTCCGGGAGTGTGCGTTTGTGGTCCTCGGTGAGGTATCCGAGCAGAGTGCCACCCGGTGCAAGTCCGCCGACCGAGTTGTACTTGTCGCGAAGTGGACTGTTGGCGATGGCGGAACCGATGGCGTTCTGGAAGGCGGCCGCAGGCCATACAGTGACGCGTGTGAGCGAGTACGAGTCCGTTGACGCGGCTGCGGTGCCCGATCGCGTGCTCGACGAGCTGGCCGAGGTTCTGATCGACAGGCTCGATCAACTTCTCGATCGGTTGACCGACCGGGCGTTGGCCGCGCCGACCCCGGGGTCGGCTGCGCGGGAGTCGGAATGGTGCGACCGCGAGACGGAGACCGGACGAGCGCGCGCCCGCGAACGGTCTCGTGTTCGAGCGGAATTGGTGCGACGAGCAGGTGCCGGCCTCGGCATGGTCGGCTCCGCTCCCCCGGTCGCTTTGCCACTCCTCCAGGATTCGGTGGCCCGACCACGCAGGGTGCGGCCCGGTCGCTATCGTGTCGACACGGCTCAGCTGACTTTCTTCTGAAGGCAAGTAAGATGTTGCCTGTCTTGCTCTTTCGCGCAGCGAGCCAGTGGTCGTGGTTATCGATACTGCCTGATTGTCCGCGAGACACCCCAGTCGCCAGCCCTTGACCACGGTTGGCGCATGTCTCCGGCACCATTGATCGTCGTCGTTTGCGTGTGAGTCGAGATGATCCGAGCCAACTCCCCCGGCGTGCGAGTCAAGTCGGCTATCGGCTGGCGTTCTCGAGGCGGTAGTTCGACACTTTCCAGGTGTCGTCGGTGCGTTGGAGGTCGACCGTTGCGGTGTAGGTGGTGTACGGGGTGATCTCGCCGCTGGTGTGCTGCACGGTCTGCGAGATGATCACCGGGACAGTGGCTTTGTCGGTCCCTGTGCTCGGCTCTCCGTCGACGGTGGTGACGGCGGTGACGATGTCGCTGCTGCGGGACCACGCGGACCATTCCGACATCGGTTGCGGCTGAGGATCGGGGCGTGCGGCTGCGGCGGTGGCCATCGGACCTGTCAGATGTGCTTGCTGTTCGTGCAGGGCTTCCCACGGTGAATCCTGTACTGCTGGTTGCCATGTGTACACACCGGACATCACCGACGTTGCGACTCCGGCCGGGTCAGTGGCGGTGGGGTCGATGGCGATGCCGGCGTCGGTACCAGGAAGTGGTGTGTCCGAGTCTCGGGTGAGGAACACAATTACGGCGGCGACGGCCACGACCCCGACGATGCCGCAGCATGCGAGAACGATGGATGCTGTGCGGGTCATCTCGTGTGGTCCTGTGCATCGGGTGTATCCGAGGGGTCGGTGGAGGAGATTTGGCCCAGTGCAGCGGCTTTGGCGATGACTTCGAGCCAGCCGGTGACCGGTCCGTGTGGGTCGGTGCGGTCGAGGATGTGTGCCATGTCAATGCTCCTTCGATTCGATGAGGGTAAGTGTTGCAACGGGTACCGACACATCTGTGCGGGTCGGCGACTGCTCTAGCCGATGCTCTGGACTCCCGCAGCGGCGAACACGCTGACGGTCCAGATCGCCCACATCGCCAGGAGAGTCGATGCCACAGCGATGGCTTTCTTCAGGGCCGTGACTGTCCAGTTCCTACCCCGCATGTAGTCGATTCCGACGGCATACAGGCTTGCGACAGCTAAGGCGACGGTGATGATGATGATCGCCCACCATCCCAGGGAGAGGGCGGCCCGTGTGCCAGCAAGGCGGCCTGCGTCGTCGAGTGCGGTGACGGTGGACGGAAGGGCCCAATTCGCGATCGGAACGGACCAGGCGAACCAAACGGCGGCGGTGGTCACAGCGAGCGCTACGAGCGCTCGGAGGACGTCATGGGGACTCAGCTTGTGGGTGGTCCTCGGTGGGGTGGTCATGCGTGTCTCCTTCGGTTCTCGGTGGGTTATTGCGCGAGTTCGTAGTCGGATGCGGTTGCGGTGATGGTGGTGACGTAGTTCTGGGTTTCCGAGTACGGCGGGATGCCGCCGAACTGCTGTACCGCGCCGGGGCCTGCGTTGTATCCGGCGAGCATCAGTTCCACGGGATCGCCGGTGATGGCACCGGATTCGATCCCCGGTCGTAAGGTGTCGGCGACGGCGCAGTTGTAGCGGCCCTGCGCCATGACGGCGTCGCCGATGTCGTTGGGGTCCCCCTCCCCCGCTGCCCCGGTGATCACGCCTTGATCGTCGACGGGGAAACCGAACGAGGCCCATGTGCCGGGTAGGAACTGCGCATACCCTTCGGCACCGGCAGGGCTGGTGAGACCGGGTGTGAAACCGGATTCCTGTTTGAGCTGCGCGGCGAGTACCGCGGGAGACACTTCGCGGCATTGCGTGGCCGAGAGGGCGAGCCACGGCTCGAACTCGGGAGGGATCTGGCCGGCGGCGAGGTTCGCGTGATCGCCGAGACCGGCACCGGGTGCGGTGGTGCAGTTGCCGGCGGCTGCCGGTGCGGATCCGCCGCCGCCGGGGACGGGCCCGTAGGTCTGACCGGGCGCCGGTGCGCCGTGGCCGACGGTGGTGACGTGGACGTGGTCGAAGTGGTTCTGGGTGGGAGATCCCCTGTCCTCCATGGTGTTCGGTTCACCTTGGGAGGGGATGTATTCCTGTCGCCAGATCATGTATTCGATCTGGAGATAGTCGCGGTTCGCCCACAGGTAGTCCTTGACCTGGTCGCCGAGTGCTTTGCCTTCCTCGGAGGACCAGTTGTCGATCATGATGTCGGCCGCACGGCCGGAGGGGTGGTCGTCGAATCCCCCACCGTCGGCGCGCCATCCACCGATGGTGGTGATCTGAGGGAACTTCGCGTGCACGGCGCGGGCGACGCGGACGGTGTCGACCTGGAAGTGCTCTTCGGAGCCGACGCTGGCGGGTAGCGCCGCCATCTCGGCTGTACTGCCGCCGTTCGGGGCGGGTGAGGTCGGTGCGGTCGTCGACGGCGACGGCAGTGTGCTTTGGCCGGTCTGTCCGCTGCCGGGTTCGGCGGCGGCTTCGTAGAACGGTTGCGGGTCGATCGCGTTGTCGGGTGACCATGGGCCGGTGTGGTACTCGAAGTGCAGGTGCGCGCCGGTGGTGTCGCCGTTGTTGCCTTCGTCGGCGATGTGCTGACCGGCGGTGACTCGCTCGCCTGGCTTGACCAGGACACCGTCGGGGAACATGTGCCCGTACACCGTGGAGACGGTCTGTCCGTCGATGTTGTGCTCGAGGACGATCCACATCCCGAACCCGGTCGCGGGTTCGGCTTTGGTGACGATGCCGTCGGCGTAGGCGTAGATCGGTGTACCGACGGGACCGGCGAGGTCGATGCCCTTGTGCATCGTTCCCCACCGTGACCCGAACGGGCTCGTCAGCTGTCCTTCGGAGGTCTTCATCGGCTTGGAGAACGACCCGGCCGGAACACCACCTGCAGCAGAGGAGATTCCGCGACCGGGAACGCAATCGGTGGGCACTTCCTCGCGGACGCCGGTGGTGACGAACAGGACCACGAACAGCGACAGTGCGAGCACCACCGTCAGCGCGATCGCGCCTCCCTTCTTCACAGTGCTGCCGCCCCGAACGAGTGCGAGCCGTACGACTGGGTGGTGATCGAACGCGGCGAGCAGGCGTCGAGTCGTTCGGTGAGAGTGCGGTTCTCGCTGCGGAGCCGTCCGATCTCGGCTTCGGCCGCCCGTAGCTTCGCGGCGACGTCATCGGACGCCGGGGACCGGGAGGACCCGAATTTGTCTTTGACCCACCGTGCCACGGTGTTCTCGTGCGCTCCGATCGTGCGAGCAAGGACTGCAACGCATTCGGCACGCGAGGCGTAGTTCTGGCGTGACTTCTCGTACTCGGTCAATACCCATGCTCGGGTCTTGGCGGGGAACTCGGCGCGCCGATGCTCGCGGGGATCTTCGGCGCGTATCACCGCGCACCCACCAGTTCGGAGTCGTTGCCGTAGCTGTCTGCATCGTCGAATTTGTGGTGCTGGCCGGCGAAGTACTCGGCGAAGCGGGCGTTGGTGTCGTGGACTCCGGTGTCGTATTCGACGTCGGTGAGCACCGTCTGAATGGGGATGCCGGGGGTGTTGTCCTTGGCGACCTTGATCAGGAACTTCCCGCGCCCGATCGGATTGCGGACGGTGCGGCGTTCGGACCCGCGTAGCGCCGCACCCCGCGACCAGGAGGTGACCATGCCAGCTTCGGCGTCGGTGAACTTCAGCTCCCCGGACAGGCGTTCGACCTCACCGATCGGCAGTCCTCCGCACACGACCATGCCGGCGCGGTCGATGAATCCCTTCGCGGTCTTGATATCGGCTTCGGTGGGCAGGGTTTCGAGGTCGCGTCCGGTGTGGGTGATCATCAGCAAACCCGTGGCGTCGGTGCGGTTGAGGCGGGTGATCTCGTTGACGCGGGCGACCATGCCCGGTCCGGCACCGATGACCTGCCACAGCTCGTCGAGCGCCATCAGGAACAGGCGTTGACGGTCCAGGCCTGCGTCGGCGAGTAGGTGCGCCGCTTCCACGGTGCCGTAGGCGTCTGCCCAGCAGGAGAGCATCACGGCCGCTTTGAGGGTGGTGTCTCCCCGGTCGAGGGAGGAGACGTCGATGCAGATCATCGGTGCATCGAGGTCGATCGGTTCGGTGGTGTGGTCGGCGAAGATGTCCCCGAGTGGGCCGGAGGTCAGTGCGCCGAGGGCCTGCATCAGTTCGGTGATGGCTTCGCGGTAGCCCTCGCGATCGGTCTTGTAGGCCGCTTGGAGCATGTCCTCTGATCCGGCGTCGATGCGGGCGTAGAGGTCTTTGAGCAGCGGCGGGTACTCGTAGGTGAAACCGCCGTCGGCGTAGAGCTCGCGCAGCGCGATACCGATCAGGGAGTTCTCGAAGGCCTTCACCGAGTGCGTGTCGTAGCGGATCAGTTCCACCAGGGCGCAGACGGCGTTGATCTGGCGGGTGGAGATGGTGATGGTGGCGACGTTGATCAGCTCGTCGAGCTCGGCGATCCGCGTGGGGTCGGTGGCCTCGTCGCGGGCCGCGATCGCGCGGACGACGGCCTGCCCGAGGGCCCCGGCGGCCAGGGGGTTGAGATGTCCGCCGCCGTGGCCGAGGGTGATGACCTGGCCACCGAGTAGGCGGGTGAGCTTGACGTATTCGCCTTTGATGTCGCCAGCGACGATCGGGGTCTGTCCCCAGCCGCACGCGCCGAGGAGGATCTTGCGGATCAGCGTCGACTTGCCCAGGCCGGGCAGGGACAGGACGAACATCGAGGGGTTGCCGATGAGCTTGTCGCGGAAGTACGCGAAGGGATCGCACGAGACGGCGTTGCCGGTGATGGCGTGCTGACCGACGATGGTCCCGGACGAGGGTGCGGCCGCGCCGATCGCCCACGGGTTGAGCCCGCACATCTGCACCGAGGTCGCTTCGTACTCGATCGGTGCCGGGATGGTCGACATCCGGCCCCCGCCGGCACCTTTGAGGCCGCGCGAACTCGACGACAGTGCTGCCCGCCACCACGGGTCCCCAGCGGCGTCGTGGACGGCCCGCTCGACGTGAGGGTGGTCGTTGCGCCACCGCGCAAGGCCGATGCCGCGTCGGGAGTACGGGTTGGGCTCTTCGGCGTCGCCGGTCGCGACGGCTGCGGCGAGCTCGGCGTAGTCGGTGTCGCCGATGATCCACCGCACAAATGCCGACGGCCGTGCAGCGTCGGTCTCGACATACAGGTCATCTGCGTATCCCAGGTCGGGGCGGTCGTCGGTCATGGTCATCGGGAGTCTCTTTCTCACGCAGAGTGTGGGCCGGTGGGGCGAGCAGCATTTAGCTGCGGCGCACCAGGATCGAGGTGGAGATCTGATCGGGTAGCAGCACTCCGACGCCGAGACCGGCGGCGAACGCGGCGTCCTGGAAGGCGAACGCTCGGCGCAGTCGCAGCCGGGAGCGAGCGGCGAGGGATTCGGTGACGGCGGCGGCGTTGGCGATCTCCTCGACCGATCCGACGGTGATGGTCAGCAGTGCCGAATAGCGTTCGTATCCGGCTCCGGAGACCATTTCGCGGCGGGCCTGCTCGGCGATCTCGTGCCGCTTCTCCGACCCGGCGGAGGTGATCTTGTTTCCGCGAGAGTTGATGGCGTGCAGGGCATCTCGGTGCTGCTTGTCGACCTTCTTCGCTGCGTCCCCGGCGGTGTAGGGGCGGTAGACGAGAGTGAGGCGCTTGCGCGGGAGGTCGTCGTGCGGCTGCAGCAGCGGTTTGAGGACGGTGTCGGTGAACACCGATTCCGGTGGTGCGGCCATTTCCCAGACGACCGAGACTCCGCCGTCGTGGCGGTAGTGACCCCACTCGGTCTTCGCGCGTCCGGGTCCGGCGTCGTCCCAGTCGACGCCGTGCTCTTCGCCGGAGATCTCGAGTTCCTCGAAGTCGTTCTCGGTCGAGGGGTTATAGGAGCGGTGCACGGCCGCGGTGATTTCGGCGGCGGTCATCGGTTGTGCGTCGATCCCGGCACCGGAGAGCGACTCGTACAGATCCGGCAGACGGCGGGCCAGTTCGGTGGCCATCTCTTCGGGGTCCTTCTGTCGCTCGCGGGTGGTAGCGCGGAAGGTGATCGACAGTCGTGCCAGGGTGCGGTGCCGACCCGAGGGCATCCGGACGGCGGACTGCTCGACGAACGACGCCGCCAGCGGCGGTGCGGTGGAGACGAGTTCGTGTTCGGCACGCCGTGCCAGCCGCAGCCCGGTAGCCGGGATGTTCTCCACCACCACCACGGCACCGACGATGTCGCCGGGCAGCCCGAGGTCGGCGAGGTAGACGCCCCAGTCGGCGGTGTAGAGGTCCTTGTCGCGCTGGACGATCGCTTCGTCGCCGCCGGGCAGGGCGTCGAAGATGACGGTGTAGCGGTGATCGTCGGGGTTGTGGATCATCCCGAACTCGTTGCCGTGCCGGTCGATTCCCATGTAGACCTTGGTCCGGGCGAGAAGTCCTGGGAGCTTGTAGCGGCCACCGGGGATCCTCGAGTGCGGTCCGGCGTGGTACTCGGTGGACTTGTCGATGTGCTTGCGCCGAAACCATTGCATTCTCAGTTGTCCTGTCTCGTAGAGGGTTCGGCCGTTCGGGGCGACGACCAGAGGAGTGAGGATGAGTGCGCCGACGCCCATCAACGCGAGTCCGGCCACGACGCTGCCGAAGATCAGCACCGCGAACGAGACCGCGAAAAACCCTGCACCGTAGGCGATGACCTTCGTCGGTAGTCCGAATGCGAACGTGCTTTGCGGCCGGTTACCTGCCGAGTAGATCGGCGGCTCGTACGGGGCTTCGAGCTGCGTGGTCATCGCACGTCACCGCGTGCGATCACTGCCGCCCCCGCGACGGCTGCGCTGACGGCACGGCGATCGATGCCAGGGCAGCGGTACGTGCGCTGATGTTCTGCCACCATGCGCACTGCTCGGCGGTCCCCCAGGTGTGGGCGGCGGCAGGCTGCTGCCTGGTAGGGGTTCTCACTCCGATGGCGGGTGCGAGCTCGGCGGCGTGCTGTCGCCAGTCCGGTGCGCGGCGAAGGCGGGTGTCGGAGGTGAGGGCGATGGTGCGCGGGTCGAAGAAGGTTTTGACGGTGCCCTTGTGTGCGTGCGGGTCGAAGATGAAGACGGTGCGCTTGGGTGCGTGCGGTGAATTGTGTTGCGTCATCGTTGGATCCGTCCGTGGTAGTTGCCGACTGCACCTTCTGCAGCAGAGCCGAGAGTGGTCGAGACCGAGCCGGCGGTGCGGCCGACTGTGCCTGCGGTCTTGAGTGCCCCTGCCGCGCCGCGCAGAGTCGCCGAGGCACCTGCTCGAGATGCAGAGCCCACGGCCGCCCCGGCTTTGCGGGCTGCGCCCATCGGCCCGGAGGACGCACCCGCGTGCGAGCGGCTCGATCCCCCGTTGTAGCGGCCTTGAAAACCGGGAGTGGAACGTGCTCCGGTGCCGTTCCCACCCGAAGAGCCGCCTTTGCCGCCTCCGGTCGCGGACCCTGAGACGGAATTCGCTGCAGCACCGACAGCACGGGACGCGGCCATACCGCCGGCCCCCATCACTGCACCTCCCGCAGCACCGAGCATCCCCACCTCCCGGCCACCGGCAGAGATGGTGTCTGCCGCAGGAGCGACGATCTTGATCAGCGTGGGCAGTGCGAACCCGATGACCGCAAGGAGAACGGAGCCGATGATGACCGTCGCAATCTGATCCGAGCTCGACGCCGAGGACGCCCAGAACGCGAACAGGTACAACAACGTCGCGACCGGCTTGAACAGCAGAGCACCGAGAGTGAAGGCGATCATCGACTTGTACGAACCTCGACCGGTGCCAGTAGCCGAGGATGCGGCAGCGAGCGGGATGACAGCGACGACGACGCACAGCACCGCCTCACGGATGAGCAGAGCGATGAGCTGGGCGACGGACCCGAGGAAGGCGAATCCAGCGCAGGCGAGCGCGAGGATCGGGCCGAGGCCGGTCTTGTCGTCGAACGCGGTGATGGCGGTGATCTTCTCGTCGAGGTTCCCGCCGACGAACTTCTCCAGCGCATACGACGAGGCGATGTCGCCGCCTTGGTGGAACATCAGCACCAGTACCGGGAGCAGCGAGACGGTCACGACGGTGCGTACCAGCATGGTCGCGGTCTCGGTGGCCCCTTCCATCACCGCTTGTTTGCGGGCGATCGCGAGTTTGGTCATCGCGAGCACGATCGAGGCGAACAAGGCGACGACGGTGAATCCGGAGATGATGTTGCGTAGGCCCGACATGGCGTTCTCAGCAGCGAGGCCCGGGATACCCGAGGACATCCAGAACGTCATCACCGACCGGAATGCTTGGGTGTTGCCTTCCATCACCGATTTGGCGAAGTCCCCGACAGGATCGCCCCAGAACGCTGATGTTGCTGAGTCGACCGCGGTGGAGAACGCGTCACCGGGGTGATCACTGAACGCGTTGTCCAGACACAGTGCCTCGTCCATGAAGCCGCCCACCGCGGTTCCCTCGAGCGCATCGTTGAGCCAACCGTCACCGAGAACTGGCGAGCCTTCGGCAACGCACTCGCGGCGCTGTT
>Ga0163179_10001718_pt1 | contig 15323 bp, 13 predicted proteins | sample AtlANTMetagenome_FD_109643 | JGI IMG/M metagenome (GOLD analysis project Ga0163179, IMG submission 109643) | Marine eukaryotic phytoplankton communities from the Atlantic Ocean - Atlantic ANT 2 Metagenome | ecosystem: Environmental > Aquatic > Marine > Oceanic | place: North Atlantic Ocean... | reverse complement strand
TAATATGAGCACGGCTGGAGTATTTCATCTATTTAACATGACAGCTTCAAAAGATAGCTCTTATTCTTCTTTTGATTCTAGTGACTACAAAAATGTTCTAGATTCTGGTATCACTATCTTTGGGGCTACACCAGTTCCTAAATGGGATGATCCTGTAAGTATTTCTAGAGCTGTAAGAAGTATCGCTCAAAGCGGTAGTATGTCAGGGGGTATAGATGTATCTACAGCTAATTCAGCTGGGGCCATTCTTATTGGCGGTAAAGAGGTGTTAGATAATATTCCTCAGTCTAGCCTTGATGAAGCTTTTGACCAACTAACTAGAATTCTTAGGTCTGGAAGTGTAGTCCATAGAGGTATATACAGTGGAGATAAAAATAACCTGACAGTATTTACAATTATTGGAGGCATAGCTACTCCTCAAGAGAAGCTAGAAGAGCTAATGAAACTGGGAGATTTAGGAAGATCAGAAGAAAAATAAAATTTCTAAAACAGAAAAAAACAATGTAATTGATTATATAAAATAGGAGAAATTTAACATGAATAAAGACAACGCATTCATTCTAAGTAAGCATAGGAGTCCTTTAAGCTTTCTCACAAGTGGAGATGGTGCTGGGAAAATAAAATTTATAGACAACGCTAACTCACCGAAGTCACAGTCTGCAATTAACGTATCTAATACAGTACCTACTGGTATCGTTATACCACTTCACGGAGCGTCTATAGGGAATAATTTCCCAGATCCTGCTGGCGCAGCAATGGGTCATAGCTCAACTAACGTCATAGGTGATCCAGCCGTTGGTGACTACAGTCTAACCTCAGCTGATTTCTTTAACGCCGACGGTACCGAAAAAGACGGTGGAGCTCAGAAATTTGTTAATGCAATTTTGGACTCAGCCTACAGAGGGTACACCTCTGGAGTTTCTCAAGGTAGCGGCCTAAGTAGTATGACAGTGACAAGAGGAGATCTTAGTTTATCTAACACAAGTATTACGAATGGCACAGGGATTGTAAACACTTATTCTAGGTCTTATACTGTAAACTTTAAATATTATCAATCTGGAGTCATTCAGAACGGTAATAACGACACGCCCGCAAGACCTGATATTGCGAATGATAAGTCAGACGGCGTACCGTTTTAATCATTGAGTCGATAGTTTCCCTATTTAGAAGCCCCTCATTTATTTGAGGGGTTTTTTTATTTTTTTTATAAGTTTTTTAAAAATAAGTGTATAAACTTTTAGGTAACTTAATGGAATCTCATAGTAAAATGATGTCGCTTGATGTAGAATACTCTTTCGGTAAAAAACTTGCTCCAGTTTCTGGGGAAAAAGACGCGGCTTTGGAGTTCTCTAGCAGAGTAATGGAGTTACTAACTAGCAAAGCAAATGAATACAATTTCGTATTAGAAAACGAAGAACAAATCACATCTGAAAAATTAAAAGAAGTTTTTATAAATAGTTTTTCTGAATCTTTACAGACTACACAGGCTCTAGCTTCTGTTAATCTTTTTTTACATACTTGCTCTGCTGGTATTGTAGATGACGGGGATCACTTTGAACCATCAATGGAAGAAATTAAAGAAGCAGAAAGAGAAGTAAAAAGGCACAACCTGAGCAATTACGACTTTAGAGATGTAGATGATTTATACTTTCAAAGCGATGAACAAGCTAGAGTAGAGGCAAAAGAGTGGATAAATAGTGTAATATAAAAATAAGGATAATTTAAAATGGCCAGATCAAGCAATTCACAGCAGACACAAGGGGTTCCTACATATTCCAGAACAGTTAATAAAGCTGGCGCAGGGCTAATTCTTTCCGGAACCAGCGGAGAGACAGTAGTTATTACTGATATAATGAGTTCAGCAGCTACCATTCTAAGCACTGACTCATCAGGAGGGGGTACTATCATAGCTTATGTCCCTGCTGGTGCAACAAATTTGAATCAAGCTATTAGAGTACCAACCGGTGTGGATCTATACACTAGCGCTGGCGTCAACATAACAATTAACTATTATATAATCCGATGAAATATACAACTATTTTTAGCTCTAACGTAAAGCCTGTCGTTTCAGAAGAGAAAGACAAGTATCTAGCTTTAGCTTCTGCTGTTGAGGTGGCTCAATTTATTCCTGAAGTAGACGAGAAGCAAGTAGATCTTTTACCAATCGCTTTTAATGCCTTTGTCGCTAATAGGGTAAATAAAAATGGTGATGTAGTTGATACTGATACAGCAATGGCTTTTCATAAGGATTTTAAAAATAAACCTATTAATATTGAGCATAATAGAGATAGAGTTATTGGTACTATCTTAACTGCTGGTTTTTCTGAATTCGGTACAGATAAGCCCCTCACAGAAGAAGAAGTAAAAGAAATTAAAGGGCCATTTAATGTTACCTTAGGTGGTGTTGTATGGAAAGTGGTTAACCAAAGAATAGCAGATATTATAGAAGAATCTGCTGACCCAAGTAGCGAGGACTATATGAAAATAAGCGCTAGCTGGGAATTAGGTTTTAAAGATTATAATTTAGTGCTTTTAGAAGGAAGTGATAAGAACATAGAAAATGGACTCATTGTTGATAGTGAGGAAGATGTAGCATCTATGGAAAAAGACCTAAAAGCCCTTGGGGGAGAAGGCAAGACTAAAGACGGAATGTTCGTTTATAGAAAAGTAGTAGGAGAAGTTGTTCCTTTAGGAATAGGGCTAACAGAAACTCCTGCTGCAGATGTAAAAGGTGTTTCTACTAAAAAGAACACTGAAGAGCCCCAAGAAGAAAAGACTTTTGCTGGAGTGGAACAAGTTGATACTTCACAAAATGCAGAAAAAACTGTAATAATCCAAAACGAGGACAAAACTATTATGAAAATAGAAAGTATAAAAGACATTACTAATGATTCTTTGAAGGAGCTTTCTGCCTCGGCTGTTTCTGATTTTATCGAATCGGAACTCAAGGAAGCTTCCGAGAGATTTTCAGCCGAAAAACAAAAGGTGGAAGCTAATCTCAAAGAAGCTCAAGAGAAGATCGAGTCTATTAACGTAGACTATGATAAAGTCAAAGCAGAACTAGAAACTGTTACGGAAAAACTTAGCACTCTAGAAGTTGAAAAAGCGAATAAAGAAGCTGAAGAGTTATTCTCTCAGAGAATGGCATCTTTGGACGAAAAATACGCTCTTGAAGCTGAAGACCGCGAAGTTCTTGCTGCGCAGATTAAAGATCTCGACGTGGAAGGCTGGGACGCCTTTGCGAAGAACATTGAAGTTCTGCTGAGAGACAAGTCAAGAGAAGTCTTGGCTAAGAAGGAAGACGAAGCTTCTAAGGAAGCTGAAGTTGAAGAAGAAAGCAAAGCTTCGGAGGAAGTTGTTGAAGACGCTATTGATAGAGGCGAACAGGACACAGATGTTGTCCCTGCTTCTACTCAAGCTTCTGAAGGATCTACCTACGACAAGTACAAAAATGCTTTCACAGTTGATCAATTTGATATTAGTTACTAATTTACTAATATAAAAATTAAGGAAAGATAAAATATTATGGCAGCGTTTGTTAAAAACACTCAACGGCTGAAGCCTTTTAGGCAACATGCCGAAACGGACGTAGTAAATCTTTTTAGCCTTAAAGACGACGATGGAGACGTAATCGCTTCTTATTCTGATCTTAAAGCCGATGGCGCTAAGCTCAATAAGGGAGTTCTCGTTTCTGTTGAAGGAAATGGCTGGAAGAATACTGACGATCCTGTAAACAAGACTGGTATCGGTAACCCCGGTGCTAGCTACACGAACACGGTTTCATTCCGTTATGGCGCAGCTGCAAACATCGAGCCTTGTGCTTCGGGTTCTCAGCCTCTTGGTATTACTCTATTCGACGTCGCAGAGGTCGATGAGAATGGCGAGAAGTTGATTTACAACCCGCGCAAGGCAGCTGAAATGCAAGCTGTGGTTAGTGGTCAGGCAGTTCCTGTTTTGACTAAAGGTATTGTGCTTTACAGCGGAAACCTCACAAGTGGTGGTGCTAATAGTGTGACAGCAGGAGCTAAAATCTATGCTGATGCGCTTAACGAAGGAGAGCTTAGTGCTTCTGCTACTGAGAGTACTGGTAGTGCAGCTCAAATTCAGGTTGGTACTGCATTGGGCTCTGTTGACGATAACGGTTTCATTCTGTTGAAGATTGACCTCTAATATTATAAGAAAAGGAGATTTAATAAAATGAGACTTAAATTGAAAAACACCCCTGAGCAGGTCGAACTCATCAAAGCGATGGGCTCTAAGAACCTGCTTGTGTCCCGCGAGGCACAAGAAGCTTTCGCAGCTTTTCTCGGCCCTGTAGTCCGCAAGGTTCTTCAGCAGGCCGCAACGGCCGGAGCGGTTTACACCGATGCTCCGTTTAACCAAGACGAAGGAGCTAGTTATCCTTTAGATCTTTACTATGATGAAACCAATCAAGGTTACGTCAGCGTTTGGTCGCAGAGCGTTGCTGGTGGTCTACCGACCTCTCAAGACGTATCTGCAATCCAAGAGTTGAAGATTGCAACTTATCGTTTGGATGCAGCTGTTTCTATTACTAAGAAGTATGCAAGACAAGCAAGACTTGATGTTGTTAGCAAGCTTATTGAGCGTATGTCTCAGGAAGTTTTGTTGAAGCAAGAGAGAAATGCTTGGGCTGTTGTGCTTAATGCACTCGCTAATGCTAGCACTTCTTCTGTTACCGCTGATTCTGTTGGGATCTCAGGCTTGAAGGCTGGTTCTCACGTTATTCCAGCTTACAATCAAGGTAGATTCCAGTTGGCAGACTTGAATAAATTGATGACTCTTAATAAGAGAATCAATCAGTCATGGGCCAACGGTACGCCTGACGCGGCTTACAGCAACGGTATCACCGATCTGTATGTTAGCCCTGAGATCAAAGAGCAGATTCGCGCTTTTGCTTATCAGCCAATGAATACTACTCAGGCTACAAGCGGTCAGACCTCTATTCCTCTTCCTGACAACATCAGAACTGACGTGTTCAATTCTGCTGGTATGCAGGAGATCTATGGAGTTAACGTCGTTGAGCTTAATGAGCTTGGCATTGGCCAGAAATACAACACTCTCTTTGACGAGTTTGATTCTGGTAATGTTGGTCCTCATGCTACTGCTGGTCAAGCTGATACATTTGCTGGCGCTGACGACGAAGTTCTAGTCGGCGTAGATAACAGTAAAGGTGCGTTTGTTCGAGCTATCGCTCAGGATGGTGATACAGGTGACACATTCACAACTGCCCCAGATGATCAGTTTACTCAACGTAATGAGAGAATTGGTTTTTACGGCTCTTTGGAAGAAGGTCGCGTATGTATTGACGCTCGTGCGGTTGTTGGACTTACCGTCTAATAGACAGCATAAAAAACTTAATCGAAGCCCCCGGAAACGGGGGCTTTTTTATTTCTTTTTTTAGGGGATCTCGTGTAAAACTAGTTATAACGGAGAAAGGAAAAGTTATGGCAGCGAAAAGAAAATCAACTTCTAATAATAAGAAAAAGTCTAAGGAAATGATCCAAACTCATGCTATGGAGGAAAAAGAATCCTTCGAAAAGACTACGTTGGATCAAATTTGGGGAGATACAGGTTTTTCTAAATACGGCACTTTAAATGAGGAAACATATGTTTCACAGATCAAAGGAATGAATAAAACAGACCTGCATGCACATGCCGTAAAGGCAGGTATTTTACCTGTAGATAATAGACAATTACTTACTTCTAGATTAATAAGAGAATTTAGAAAATATGTTTTAGGCTACAGAAAGCCTTCTCAGACCCAGAAGGATAAAAATAAAGAACCTTCTGATGTTGTTAAGTCTATTCTAGCTGAAGGTAGATAGAGTGTAATATCTATATATGCCTTCGCTTGTCAGTACAGGCCAGTTAAATCTTGATAGTTTAAAGAAATATTTATTAAGATCTAACCCCGAAAGTTTATCCGGTAGTAAAGACAATATTACCGGATTTTATCCATATACAGGTAACCCTGCGGAGTTTGCCCATACGGGCTACGTCGACTCTGTCAGCGGACATATATCCGGTTATATAGATACAGTTAGTGGGGTTATAGACTCTAGGCTTGTTGCCTCCGGAACTGATTTAAGCGGATTCACAGCTTATGTGTCTGGAAATTTAAAATCCGACATCACTCATATTAGCGGATTAGTTGATACAGCAAACACTTCTATTACATCAGCTAATAACCTAGCTCTAACCAATCAAAGCAATATAACTGCTCTTGATGCTAGAGTAGTGGAGTCAGGTACAAATCTTAGTGATTTCTCATCGTACATATCTGGAAATCTCAAAGCAGATATAACCACGGTAAGCGGCTTGATTGACACAAAAGATGCTAACCTTAATAACCAGTTAAGAGCTCATGTAGAAGAAGATTATCTTTCAAAAAGAAAAAATGAGTCTGAGCTCGTTTCCGGGGATATTACATTTGCCAAAAAGACTAGATTTCAGCAAAGTATAGAGCTAGAAAGGGTAATGAACCATGACGAAATTACCACTTATCAAAGCGGAGTGAACATGTATTCAATGCTTAGTACTGATACTGTAGGTTCGCAGGCTTATCAAGTTATGACAAGCTACTTGCGTTACCCCCACAACGGAAACGCCAGCACAAATCAGAATATAATAGTAGGATCTTTTATGTATTGTGGAGATATACCCTAATGTCGGCTAGTAATGGAGAAATCAGAAAAAAAGTCGAGGGTTTAGTTTTATATACAAATGAACTCTATCACAAGAGTTATCCGGGTAAACCAACTACTAACTTGATACCTACCGCAGAAGATAATAACGGCTTCTCAGCGAGATTAGGTGGAACTCCTAACGCTTTCTATAGAATATACAAAGATAAGGATCCTGACTTACAAGGTATGTATAAGTCTCTTGCCACTGGTACGATGTCCATAAGAGATGTGGTTTATAAATATGCGGGCTGGTCTGATGAGCATTATTCAGGCAATGGGGTGTCAAATGTCGTTCATGGCTTGCATTCGTTTAATAATATAAGGCTGAATATAGATCAAGAGTATATATATTCCTGTGAGGTATTCGTATCTAAGACTCACGCAAGACAATCTGGGTTTTTTCCAGTTATATCGGTTAAAGCCACGGACCAAAATGGCAAAAGTTATGGGTACTACGACTTTTCAAAAACTGGAACTTGGCAAGTGATTTCTGTAGCATTTACTCCAAATCTAAGGAGTTTAATTAGAGCTACTTCTGGTAGTGCGGGAACCGCAGGCACAGCAGGCACTTCTGGAGCCTCAGGGGTCATTACTAGAACATTGACTCATACTGTTTATCTTTGGCCTAATGAGGGTACGACATTGGCTAGTCAAAGAAAAGACGGTTATATGCTTTATAAAAATGCTCAACTTGAAAAAGGCAATACGAGAACTCAATTCACTAGATATGAAAGCCCTAGGTCTTCTGTTAACAGTTTAAAGGACTTGAGTGGTAATAAAAATTCTTTAAGTGTTGCTAGGAATAATTTTGATGACTCTTCTCTCCCTGTTTTTTCTGCTGGTAAATTTGCTAATTTAGGTTTAACTGGTTCTGCATCTGGATATTCTTCTTCTTTTAATGTAGATAGTACAACTAAAAAAAGTTATGAGTTTTGGATAAATTTAAGTTCCGTTACTGATGAAGTATCAACATTATTATACTCTGACATAACAAAAGGATCTTCTAGGTTTACGTCCAATGAGGCTCTATCTAGAAAGCAACATATATACATAGAAAATAAAAAAATACATTGTAATTTTTATAATGAATTTGGTTTAGTTTATAGTGCTAACACTACTGAACAAGAGATAGAAGATGGAAATATATATCATATTGTTTTAACAGTCGATATGACTAAGTCTAGTAACAATAAAATAAAATTTTATGTCAATGGAAGTTTTAAACCTTCATCTGCTATTTCAGTCTTAAGGCCTCCTACTGGCATAAAAATAAGCTCATACCCAGCTGTTTCATCTAATAATATTTTTTCTAATGCATCTACTATAGCTTATAAAGTTTCTTCATTGAATCAAAATGGTGAATCTCAGGCGTCAAAACAAAAAAATATATATGTAGGTCTTAATAGAAAAAATTTCGGAGTCAAGATTAGTTGGTTGAATGTACCAGAAGCAAGCTCTTTTTTAATCTACAGATCCATAAATAATTTAAATTTCGATTCTGACAATTCATTAGTTTCTGTATTTGCTAACCCTAATTTTGGTTTACCTTCTACTTCTCAGGTGTCTTACGAAGACAATGGGAATATACCTTTGAGTACTGGAAAACCTAAAGATAAATCTACATTTGATAAATATAGAACAAGTAATACAACCTTTTATGATGGTTCAGATTTAAAACTAACAATAGGAGACTACCCAGTTAATTCAAAGCAAAATAAAACAAATTCAGACGGAAAAATATATCAAGTTTCAGTATATAAAAAAGCTTTAAGTCTTGATGAAGTAAAGAATAATTACATACAGTCTTCTAGAAGCTTTAACACTACAACAAATACAGGGGACTATCAGTTCTCTGCTTCTGCCGGTACGTCAACTGGCGGCTATGGAGGAGGATATTAAAATGTCAAGCAAAGTAAATTATGGAAAATATAGAGTGAATACAGATGGCCTGATATTCAGAGTAGATGGTTACAGTCAAAGAAGTTATAGCCACAACACTGAGAATTGGCTCGACTTGACCCCGAGCGGCCTTGATGTTAAATTAGAAAATAGTGGATTACATAATGAAGAAAGCGGTTTCTACGAATTTAGAGCTGGGACTAATAATACTTATGCAGCTGTTAGTGGGGAGAACTTTAGTGGCCTTAGGGATTTAGGATTATTTAAGGATAAGAATTCTAGCTTTACAATAGAAACCTTCTTTCAGTTAAAGACTGGCGCTCAGTTGGCTCTTCCAGATGATGGTTCTGTAATTTTTGGCAATACTGATCACAATAAAAGTGGTTACTCTTATGGTTTCGTAGCTCGCACTGGAGAAGATGATATAATACGTAGTCTAAATGCTGTGCTGTCCTCAAACAAAGAAGACAACGCAGGGGGAGCAGGAGTTCATACAAACAGCCCTTGGACAGGAATTACTCATGTTTTATCCACAGATATGACTCCTAGTACCTTCTATCACGCTGCTATGACTTATAATTCTTCAGATGGTAAAGCTATAAGTTACTTTGACGGGCTTGTAAAAGATACCGGAACATTCCCTGCTTCGCAAGAGCTTCATCAAAGCACAGGAAACGGAACATATCAACAATTTTATATTGGCGGTAATTCTAGTTCTGGAATTAATGTAGATATAGGCATGGTTTCAGCTTACAACAGAGCCCTCGAAAGTGGAGAGGTTTACGCTAATTGCAAGGCTGTTAAGCACAGATATGGTGGCGGATATTAGTTTTGAAATTCAGGTTTTTAGTAACTAAAACTATTTGATGAACGAACCCAGATTCTACGAGGAAGAATCTCCTTTATTTCAGATCAAAAAAGAAAGAGCTCAAATTGATGCTAAAGACGTCATTTTGAAAATAAACTCTTTTTCCTTTGGAGATACTTTAGCTGCTACTCCAACCTTAAGGAAGCTAGCTCAATCTTATGCTAAAAAAATTATAGTATGCACCTCCAAACCTTTTCTTTTTGATAATAACCCACATGTTCTTTTTACAATAAACTTAGATGATTTTAACCAGCAAGATTATAGTGGATATGAAATTTTTAATACTTTTAATGCTATAGGAAGGCCAGATAAGAATGGTATAGAATCTAAATATGGGCTTTATGACATAAGAAGAATACATTGTGTTGAGATAGGTTTTGACTTAAGGCCTGATGAAATGCATACAGACTATTATCCGGGATCTGTAAAATTTGAAAAAGACGATCAAGAATTCATTAATAATAAGCAGTACGTTGTAATTCACATAGGTAAAAATTGGCCTAGCAGAACTTGGCCAGAAGAAAGTTATAAAAATTTAATAAAAGGTTTGAATGAAAACGGGTATTCAGTTGCTTTAGTCGGCTTTGATCAATCGGAAGAGCCGGGAAAATATAAACACGATAAATCTTGTTATAATTTTAATGGTTTAGAGTTTGATGGTATTAGCTTTTTAAATAGAACTAGTTTGGATCAAGATTATTATATAACTAAAAATTCTGAAGCTTGTGTTACCTTAGATAGCGGCCAACTGCATCTTGCTGGTTGCACTGAAACATATATAATACAAATAGGAGCCTCAATAAATCCTATATGGAGAGCCCCTTATAGACACGGTACTCAAAATTATAAATACAAGTTTATTGGTGGAACATGTGCGTCTTTTTGTGCTTCTGACCCAAAATATTCAGTTATCGAACACGGTACTATCAATAGCGTACCCCCTTTGCCTTATTGTTTAGAAGGTAGGCCAAATTACGATTGTCAGCCTAAATGGGAAAATGTTCTTAAAGCTACCTTAGAAACAATTAAATGAAGAGAAAAATATTATATGTCCCTATGCATCTTTCTACTGGGGGTTCTCCTCAGTGGCTTTACGAATTAATAAAAGTAAGTTCTTTAGAGAATGAAGTCTTCGTAGCGGAGTTTAATAGTTACGGGAGCTACGCCGTACAAAAAAACAAAATAATTGACTTGGTTGGTAAAAAAAATTTTAAGTCTTTAGGTTATTATCAATCTTTAAATTGGAATGAAGAGAAGTTAGACCTCCTGAAAGTAGTAGAGGAATTTAAACCCGACATAATACATTTTAATGAGATACCTGAAAACTTTGAATATAATGGTTTTCCTGAAGAGTTACTAAATGAGCTTTACAAAGAAAACAGAGACTATAAAATATTTGAAACTTGTCACGATAATAGTTTTGATTTCAATAAAAAAGTTCATCAACCCGACGCTTATGTATGCGTTTCAGACTACCACCACCTTAAAACCGCAAAAGCTTTTCCAGAAATAAAATCTTATGTTTGGGATTATGTTTTATCTAATAAAGAGAGGCCTGATAGAGACTCAACTCTTAAGTCTCTTGGTCTTGACCCCGGAAGAAAGCATGTTCTTAACGTTGGTTTATTTCACGATAATAAGAATCAAAAATATATATATGATCTAGCCTCTAAGCTACTTGATGTAGCTGGTTTATCTATAGAGTTCCATTTTGTCGGAAACGAATGTTATAAAGATAACTGCGGTATAGAAAATACAGATTTGCCTAACTGTACAGTTTGGGGTGAGAGAGATGATGTCGATAGATTCTACTCTTGCATGGATCTTTTTCTTTTTCCGTCTAAAAGGGAACTTAATCCTCTTTGTGTAAAAGAGGCTCTTTCTTGGGGTATGCCAGTCATAATGAATAAAATTGAATCATGTGACCTTTATAAAAAGTATAAAGATAACCCTTCTGTGAAATTTATACAAGACATAAATATAGAAGATGAGCTATTAGGAAAAAACACACAAAAACAACCTTCAAGAAAAAAAGACCTTAGGTTCGCTATTTACACTAGCTTTTATAATACAGGGTGGAATGCTGAGAATATATATAACGATTTACTAAATCAAATTTATAGTGATTGGAAATGGTTTATTACCGATGATTTCAGCTCTGACAACACAAAAGAGGTTATATTAAAAATAGCAGAAAAAGACGATAGAGTGATATTCTGCGAGCAAAGTAAAAAGAGGGAGATGTATTGGAATGCAGAAAAATTTATAACGGAAGATTGTGATTATATTATATCTTGCGATTCTGACGACGGGATTTACCCTAAAGCTTTAAGTGTTTATAACCATATACTCAAACTTAATCCTGATACATTTAGTTTCTCTTGTTGGCATCATCAGTATTTAGAAGATATTAGAGATAAGAAAAATATAGCTAATTGTGATTTCTCTTTTTGTGAGGGGGATTGGTATAGTTTTTTATCCAAAATAGAAAAAGATATAGAAAAAGGCGGCCTTGACTGGGGCTATATTAGAAGCCATAGGCTGATCGGAGGCTTAAGGTGTAACAAAAACTCCTCAAAAATAAAAGAAGTAAAAGTAAGGAGTTCGGAGGAGTCGATACATGAGGATTCCATTAGAACATTACATTTTCAGAGATATGGCAATTTTATAATGTTCCCTAGACCTCTTTATAAATTATTTAATAACCGGAGATCAGAATCTAAACCAGAGAATATAAAGGGTAAAAAATATACTCATAAGAGCTCGAAAGAAGATGTACATAAGCTTTCTAAATCAAACTATTTAAATTATTTAAAAGAAACAGAGCCTTACCAGCACAATAAAATTTTAAATAAATACAGTAAGTATTTTAATGAGTTATGCGCGTTAAACTTATCTAGCCTCCATCATGAGACAGAAAGAAAAAATATATCTCTATTAACTAATAAGATAGTATCTCCGGAAGATAAGGAGAATATACAGGATTTGTATTTTGATCACAATTTTTACATTAATGAATACAATGATATTGATTATTATTTTTTGTTTTTGAATAGTTTTAGTGATGCTGAGCTTTTTGAAATTTTTGATAATTTTGAAAACCAAAAAGGGTCTTTCGAAGTCAATGGTTATTTCCTACTGGATGAGCCAGACAAAATGGATAAGTATGTAGATAGGCTTAAGCGGGTTACTAGGGGCAAGAGTTTTACTTGGAATGTCTTCTGTAGGAACTTGACTATAAAGTTTGATTATCAAAGAAAAGAAAAAGAAAATGTATTAATAGAATTAGGTAGCGCTTCATTAGGAGACAGTTTAGCTTGGGTACCTTATGTAGAAGAATACAGAAAAAAACACAATTGCAAAGTAGACTTTTTTACTTACAAGAATGACTTATATAGAGATAGCTATCCTGAAATAAATTTTATTGATGATTTAGAGGATGTAAGAGACAAGCGTTTTGACAAAATCTTAAAAGTAGGATGGTATAACGATACCCCTAAATGGATTAAAAAAGCCGAGGAACAAAGAGCGGCTTCGCATTATTTAGGTTTAGAGCATAAGGAGATTAGACCTAAAGTAGATATAAAAAATAAAAATAGAGTTATAGATGGCAAATATGTCTGCATAGCTACTCAATCAACTTTGCAATGTAAATATTGGAATAACCCTGAAGGATGGAATAAGGTCGTTGAGTATCTAAAGTCTAAAGGCTACAAAGTTGTTTGTATAGATAAGTACTCAAGATTTGGAATAGAAGGGTTTATGAACGATATTCCATCTGGCGCAATAAATAAAACAGGAGACTTTGATCTTCAGGAAAGAATTACTGATTTATATCATTGTGAATTTTTCATTGGCTTGGGTTCTGGTTTGTCTTGGTTGGCTTGGGCTTTGGAAAAACCTGTAGTTTTAATAAGCGGTTTTAGTAATGAGCAAACAGAGTTTTATACGCCTTATAGGGTTATAAACAAGAAGGTTTGTAATTCTTGCTGGAATAGGGAAGACTTCGATGCAAGCAACTGGAATTGGTGCCCAGACCACGAGGGCACAGAAAGGCAGTTTGAATGCTCTAAGCAGATAAGTTTTGATATGGTTAAAGAACAAATAGATAAATTAATATGAAAGTAGAAATATCAGATGGAGAGATTTTAGACAAGATGTCTATATTAGAGATAAAACTTGACAGAATAGAGAATGAAGATAAATTAGCTAATATTCAAAAAGAATATAACACGCTAAAAGAGACTATAGGTGAACCACCTTGGTATGAACATGTTTTTAGAAATTATGGGTTTTACTGGCAGCTAAAAGAGATAAATGAGACACTATGGGAAATAGAAGACGAGATAAGACTAAAAGAAAAAAGACAAGAATTTGATGATATTTTTGTTAAATTAGCTCGACAAGTCTACCGAACCAACGATAAAAGGGCTGAAATCAAAAAAGAAATAAATATACACACTGGATCTAATTTATTAGAAGAAAAATCTTACGAAGATTATGGTCAATAATGTGTAATTTAAATAGTATATGGCGGTTAAAAGGTACGTTGGAGACAAGTTAGTAGGTCTAGAGAGTGAAAAGGCTGGAGTCCTTAACACTGTCTCTGATGGTGCTAACTATTATTCTACAGACACTTACAACGTATACATAAGGGAAAACGGCGCTTGGGAGCAAATTAGCGCCAATACAACAGCTACTTCTGGCACATCTGGATCATCTGGCACATCTGGATCATCTGGTACGTCAGGCACTTCCGGCTCATCTGGAACTAGTGGTTCATCTGGAACTTCGGGTAGCTCAGGTTTAAGTGGAGATACCTACACTACCACTGCTAGTAGTCCAAATATAACAAATGGAACTAGTGGAGACAATACTATTCCAACTAGCACAGGCTTAAACAGCGGTAATTTCGATAGACAGTTTAACAACGTAGGTTCCGGTCTAAGTTGGACAGGCGGTCAGGATATATTAATAACGTCTACATCAGATGCTTCCAAAAAATGGACGGGAACAGTTTTTTCATATAGCGGAACCACACTTAAAGTCAAGTGGACTAGTAACACAGGAACCGGAACTTATTCCAGTACTAATTGGACTTTGAGTCAAAATGGAGCTCCGGGAGCTGCTGGTACTTCTGGTAGTTCAGGTAGTTCAGGTACTTCTGGTAGTTCAGGTACGTCAGGTTCTTCGGGTCAAGACGGAAACTTTGGCGGCGCTGCTTTTGAATATAGATTCAATTCTAATACCACAGCTAACGAAGATCCCGGAGATGGTAAGTTTAAGTTAAATACTACTGCTCAAAGTACAGCGCAGCACGTATTAATTGATAATAAAGACGTAAACGACGAAACTCTATCTTCTTATTTGCTTACGATAGACGATTCTACTTCGACTATCAAGGGGCATTTTAAGATAACTAAAAAGCACGATTCTTCTAAGTTTTTACTACTAACTATTGGCCCTAACAATAGTATAGATGCAACTACGCATCATAAGATAGACACCGCTGCGGTTAGTTGGACAGGAGCGCCAACCGCAAATAGTAGTATTTTCACAAATGGCGATCTATGTATCCTGACTTTCGCTCGTACGGGAGACAAGGGTCAGGATGGCACTTCAGGTACTTCAGGTTCTTCTGGCACTTCAGGTTCGTCTGGTACGTCAGGTTCTTCTGGTACGTCAGGTTTGTCTGGTACTTCAGGTTCCTCTGGTACGTCAGGTTCCTCTGGTACGTCAGGTTCCTCTGGTAATTCAGGTACTTCAGGATCTTCTGGAACTTCAGGATCTTCTGGTACTTCAGGTTCGTCTGGCACTTCAGGTTCATCTGGTACGTCAGGCTCCTCTGG
>Ga0163179_10001715_pt1 | contig 15327 bp, 17 predicted proteins | sample AtlANTMetagenome_FD_109643 | JGI IMG/M metagenome (GOLD analysis project Ga0163179, IMG submission 109643) | Marine eukaryotic phytoplankton communities from the Atlantic Ocean - Atlantic ANT 2 Metagenome | ecosystem: Environmental > Aquatic > Marine > Oceanic | place: North Atlantic Ocean... | reverse complement strand
TAACCCAAAGAGGTTGAAGATGTCTCAAAATCTAGCGAGAAAGAACTTGTACGATTATTTCGCGGACCAAATCCACCGCGTCAACGAGCACAGGAATCTCCAATTTTCTGCTGAGACTCTCCGATACTTGAGTGCATTGCTCGTCGAGTTGGCCAAGACGGAAAAGGTATTCCCTTGGGATGACCCTGTGACGCTCACCGAACTACACTGCCAAGCCAGTGAGGCCCGACCACAGCAAGCACTGCACCTCTACAAACAACTGGGCGACTACTCCCTGTATATCTCCGGATTCTTCTCCGATAGCTTAGAACGGAAGACAGTAGGCGTTGAATACTACGCAGACATGGGAGGAAGTGCCTATCAACGCGCCGCAAACCTCAGTGCTTTTGCAGGCCAACTAATGACCCTCTCGCACATCTTTGAAGAGCTGTCACAACGTTTTCGACACTGCATCGGCGTACTGACCGAAATCTCCGAAATGGACCGTCAAGATAGTATCCAAGATGTCGTTCGACTCTATGAAAGATGGCTTACAACAAGGGACCAGCATAGCGCTGAACGCCTCCAAGCACTCGGTCTCCTACCGACTGAGCCGATTTTCGACCAATAGAATTGCTTGACGCTTCGCTTTTTTGGCCATAATTGCAGCCGCTGACCACTGGGAGGTCGTCGTGGCACGCATTACCGTCGAAGATTGTCTTGAACAAGTACCCAATCGCTTCACGCTTATTCTGCTCGCAGCAGAACGTTCGAAGCAGTTACTGCAAGGTACACCTGTACTGATTGAAGACGATCGTACAAATAAGGAAATTGTGACTGCCCTTCGAGAAGTCGCAGCCGGTGTCGTCTCCCCGGATATGAGTTTGATGTACAACGACGAAGAACTCATCCAACTCTCCAATGAGCGTGCTGGGTTCCGAACAGGTCCTGTCGTTGGTGCAGTTGAAGCACTTCCTCCCGAAGCGGACGAAGCACTTCCCCCAGAAGCGGATGAAGCGCTGCCTCCCGAGGCCGATGAATCCCTTCCCCCTGAGGCTTAAGGATAACGATCATGGCAACGAAAAAAGAAAACGATTTCGACGGATTGGACGTACGCTTGGTCGAACGTCACCGCCTCCAAGGCACCTTTGATACCAAAGCCTATGAGGCTTATCTTGCGGCTCTGCCGGATGATGCCGAGGAAGCAGAAGAGACCGAAACCCGTTTCGGTCCAGCGATCGAAGAAATCGAGCTTCCCACTGAGCAGCCGAGCGCCTGATTCTCGATGAGCATCCCGCGGACGCCCACGGGTACGGAACTCACCTGTAAAGGATGGGTCCAGGAAGCAGCGTATCGCATGCTTCTCAACAACTTGGACCCAGACGTAGCGGAAGCCCCAGACGATTTAGTGGTCTACGGGGGTACTGGCCGAGCTGCGCGGAATCAAGAAGCACTCCACAATATTCTGGCGTCGCTAAAAGATCTTGAGAACGACGAAACACTCTTGGTCCAATCTGGCAAACCAGTGGGTATCTTCAAGAGTCATACCGATGCCCCTCGGGTCCTTATCGCCAACTCGAACCTCGTTGGAAAATGGGCCAACTGGGAACATTTTCTAGAGCTCGAAAAGAAAGGGCTCATGATGTACGGTCAGATGACAGCCGGTTCTTGGATCTACATCGGCACCCAAGGCATCCTCCAAGGAACCTACGAAACCTTCGCGGCCGCTGGCCAAAAGCATTTCCAGTCCGACCTCAAAGGTCGTCTGGTGCTGTCCGCTGGAATCGGTGGCATGGGTGGTGCACAACCACTTGCCGCGGTGATGGCTGGAGGGGTTTTCCTCGGATTTGATGTCGACCCTGCACGTATCCAAAAGCGGATCGACACAGGATACGTCGATGAGCTTGCTCCCGACTTAGACAGCGCCCTAAAGCGATGCGAGAAGTGGCTGGAGCAAGGGGTAGCGAAATCGATCTGCGTGGTCGGAAACGCCGCCGACGGCTTTGCAGAGATCGTACAACGGGGCATCACCCCTGATTTGGTAACCGATCAAACCTCAGCTCACGATCCGCTCGGTGGCTATGTCCCCTCGGGTCTATCCCTAGAAGAAGCAGCATCACTCCGCCACAAGAATCCAGATGAATACGTCAAACGGGCCTACAAGACAATGGCTGCACATGTCCGGGCGATGCTTGACCTGAAGGAAATGGGCTCCCACGTATTCGATTACGGCAACAATCTTCGGGCAGGTGCAATCGAGGGGGGCGAGCCACGTGCATTTGAGTTTCCCGGATTCGTACCGGCCTACATTCGCGGTCTGTTCTGTGAAGGAAAAGGGCCTTTCCGCTGGGTCGCGCTCTCCGGTGATCCAGAAGACATTTACACCACAGACAAAGCCCTGTTGGAACTCTTTCCAGAAGACCAAACACTGGCCAAGTGGCTTCACCTCGCGAAAGAACGCGTCCACTTTCAAGGTCTTCCCTCACGGATCTGCTGGCTCGGGTACGGCGCTCGCCACAAAGCAGGACTCCTGTTCAACGAACTGGTGCGTACCGGTCAAGTCAAAGCACCCATCGTGATCGGTCGGGATCATTTGGACTGCGGATCAGTCGCATCTCCAAATCGCGAAACAGAAGCAATGAAAGACGGATCGGATGCCGTTGCAGACTGGCCCATCCTGAATGCACTGATCAATGCAGTCAATGGTGCAAGCTGGGTCAGCTTCCATCACGGTGGCGGTGTCGGAATGGGATATTCACTGCATGCAGGACAAGTCATCGTTGCCGATGGCACTCCAGAAGCCGCTTCTCGTCTCGAGCGTGTCCTCACAGCCGATCCAGGCATGGGCGTGATTCGCCACGTGGATGCGGGATACGAAGAGGCCATCGAAGTGGCTCGCGACCGGGGTGTGCGGATTCCCGGCTTGGAAGAAAAAACCTAGCGGTCTTCGATAATCTCCAAGACGTAGCGCATCTTTTTCTTTCCTCCGAGGGCATGAACGATGCGACGTATCGCATCCGCATGAATACCCTTTCGCCCAATCACCTTTCCGACATCCTCACGCGCGACCTCTAATTCCAGCACACATGAGTGCTGACCGACAACTTCACGACACACCACTTTGTCGGGTTGGTCCACAAGCGCGCGAACAATCTCTTCCACCAATTCACGGGCTTCTAAGACGCGCACTTCCACTTTTTGACTCCCGCATTCTACTTCAACTGTGCCAGCTAGGTCTCGCCCAATACAAGCGACTACAACAAAAGCATCGAACATCCATTCTGTGACGTCAAGTGTCAAGACAGAGACAGTCGCTGAAAGCTCGGGACATCCTTTGACGAATGAAGCGGACCCTTGGACGTACCTTGGTGTCATAGAGATGAACTTTTCTCTCAGTCACCCGCGAGGTAGCCATGTCACAGACCGTTCTAAAACAAGTAAAAACCGCATCACAGCGCGACGATTCCGAAATCAAGGCTATCGCTCAGGAGAACATGAAATGGGCGGTTGAACTCACAGTAGAAAAATATCGTGCAAGGCTGTACTACCACGCACTATGCATCGTAAAAGATCCACAGGAAGCCTATGACGCTGTACAAGAAGTCTTCATCAAGGCGTTGCGCGAACACCGCTTTTTCGATGAAGAATTCCAGATGAAGGCCTGGCTGTTTAGGGTGACCAGTAATCTCTGCTACAACATCGTCCGTGACAAACGCCGTCGTAGACAACTGCTCAATCTGCGCGAGGAAGAAGCACGTCCCACGGAACCCTCCCTTACATCTACAAAGAAAGTCCAAAACGACCAATCGCATGATTCAATGATGATCGCTCTGAACAAGCTCAGTGAAAACCACCGCAAAATACTTATCCTGCGCTATTATGAAGACCTCTCCTACAACGAGATTGCTGCAGTACTACAAGTCAAGCTGGGGACGGTCATGTCGAGACTCTCACGAGCTCGAAATCGCCTTGCCCAGGTCCTTGGCCCCTCTCACCCCTTAGTACTGGAGTTTGTCGCCTGAGGTTCAATGCACTGCAGACAGGTCCAGACGCACTTTGACGCTTACCTGGACGCCGATCTGCCCACGACTCAGCGCATACAACTCGAAGCACATCTCGACAGTTGTGCCGCCTGCCGAGAGCAGCTTTTACAGCTTGAACGCCAACGCTGCGGCCCAAAGACGCCAAGCGATCCACCACCTGAGTTTTGGGCTCCCATGCACAAAGCCGTACTCAAGGAATACGACAAAATCCACCCCGACCCTTCGCCAAAAAAAGCAAGTTGGGTTGCCTTGTATGCCGTAATATTGATCGCCGTTATCGGTTGGACGCTCTATCAGCCGAGCCCCAAAGACCCCACCCCATCTTCCTCCCACACGCATTCTTCGACCGCTACCCCATCGGCATTTCGTCAATAATCCACACCATGCTGCTGCACTTACGAAAGCACATCGAGGCCCACGAGACAGGCTCTCTATCGACTGTGGACGCCTTTGGTATCCCCATCGTCATTTACCTACTCCAAGGTACAGTCGTTGCGGCCCATGCTGGCGACGATACCCATGCACTGCTTCGCATCTTGCTCAAACGTGAATGGCTGCGTGACGAAGAAGTCCATCGTCTTCGGGAACAAACAGAAACCCTGAGCATTTACGATGCGTTGGTCGCTGACGGCGAAAACATGCATCTCCGCGAAGCCTTCTATGACCGCTTCCGAGAAAACCTCTGCCGTGCACTGTCCTCTACCGGAGGGGTGCAATTTCAAGAGATGGATGCGGTGATGATTCCCAACATTCAACTGTGTCACGACACAACGGCACTATTAACGGAAGCATGCTCTCTTGTTGAACGCACCAAAAGACTACGTACTGCCGACAAGGTACACGTCGTGGAACGAGGCTCCCGGCCCCCACTATCGCGCCCAGAAAAGAGGCTCTTAGACCAACTTACTGAAGCCTGCCCGCTCCAATCCATCGTACGTCAAAGCCCTTTTGAATCTTTTCAGACTTGGGATCTCCTCAGCGACATGCTGGAGAGAAATGTGTTGAGTCTCGTTGAAGAAGAAAAAACAACACCACCTCCGAGGGAGAAAACAATTCCAAGTCGAGAGCCGCGTCTCAGTAAAAACGAGGCGCAGGCCAAAATAGATGTTTTGAATCACGTCGTTCATGCATTTCACCAAGCCAGTGACAAGAGTGCCGGCCCAGGTGCTGGCAGGGCACAAATCCGACTTCTTCTCGATGGCAGTCCAGCACAATTCGCAATGCTATTCAACGGCTTACCCATTGGCTCTCAAGGCATTCTCGACAGTGAAGAACTCGTGGAACGCCTGCGAAGTCGCCTTGGACCAGAACGACGACGACTCCTCAATGCCGGACTTCGAGACTTGATCCAACGCACCCTCTCTATGGCGGACGAAAGTCTCCCAGAACCTCAAATGAATCAACTCTTAGAAGACATCTCCGGACACGACTCCCGACTCGGTTGGTAAGTCTGTGTTGTGGATGACACCTCTGCTTTTGCACAGCGCAGCTCCCGAATCAACCCCCCTCCTCCTACCGACTGAAATCACCACACGACACCGTGAGTTGCGAACACTCCCGCTGGGTGAACGAATCAAAGCACACAGTCAGCCTTGGCTCGGTCGTTCCTACAGCACCGGTCCCATTGGAGAAGGCGGCGGATTCGATAGCGACCCAATGGTCCGTTTCGATACCTTTGATTGCTTGACCTTCGTAGAGGAAGTTCTCGCTCTCTCACTCGCTCCTGATCCCGTATCTACACAACACATTCGTCTGGCTCTACGCTACAAAAAAAGCGTGCCCAAATACGAGAATCGACGCCATTTTATGCTGGCGGAATGGATACCTGAACTGATCGAACAAGGTTGGCTAAAAGACATCACGCCTCGTTATTCCGGTGCCATACGCATCCGTCGAGAGGTGAATTTAGCCACCTGGAAGAAGTGGTCTCAACGCGAAGATTTTGGAATCGCCGACAAGCGCTTTCCAGTCGGAATTCAAGAATTCTGGTACCTCCCGCTGGAGAGGGCCATTGACGTGGTCGATTCGATTCCCGACGGAGCGATTCTCTTCACCGTTCGACAACCTCGTGTCGAAAGCCCCATTGCCATCACGCATGTCGGGATCAAAATCCCAGGAGAAAAACCGACTATGCGGCACGCATCCACACTCGGGGAAGGTGGAGTAAAAGACAACGAGCTCACGTGGTATCTCGGATACCTCCAAAGCTTTCAAGACTGGCCGGCGGTGGGCATCATCATCTTGATGCCTCTGGACTTTGGTCCTCGTCAACACAGTTTCGAGTAGTAGTACGCCTCTTCGTTCTGTATGCTAAGACCCATGCGAATCCTTTTCGTCATCTTACTGACAGGATGTGGCTTAGACAGTTTCACGACTGACAAAGCTGACCCAGACAATCCCGATGGAGACAGCGGGTTTTGGGCGCTCGATAGTGGCTATGATGGCAATCGGCCCCCAGAAGCACAAGCAGGGATTGATCAGATTCTCTTCGTCGATGATGTCGCGGTTTTAGATGGTGGGTTTAGCTTTGATCCAGATGATGATCCCCTGACCTACAGTTGGTTGCTGATCGATGCCCCAGCAGGTTCCTCCACGCAAATCGCCAAGGCAAACCTAAGCAAAGCAGAACTCTACCTGGATCAGATTGGGGTCTACGAACTGACGCTTGAAGTCAGTGATGGTGCCTTGTTCGACACCGACACCCTCATCATTGAAGCAAAAGAGGCCAATGAGATTCCGGTGGCCGATGCGGGCAGCGATCAAAGCGTTCCGACGGGCTCCAACGTACAACTCAGCGGATCAAAAAGTTTCGATCCCGATGAAGACCCCCTCTATTTTGAATGGCGCTTCAAGAGCAAACCCAACGGTTCTGCAGCGAGTCTCGTCTCTACATCCAGTGCGCTCACCGGATTCCAAGCCGACTTAGAAGGCCGCTACCTCATCGAACTCACCGTCAACGATGGCTTTGATGACTCCAATCCTGATGTAGTAGAGGTAATGGCTAGCAACGATAGTTCGGGAGGCAGCAGTTGCAGTTGTGGGGAAATCGAACAAGAAATCCGTTCGCGTCCCTGGCTCTTTGGGATCGCTATCCTTCCACAGAACTACTTGGGTCCCCTACTGATCGGCGTGTGGGCAAGACGAAGAAAAAAATCATCGGAAAGTTCAGAGTCCTGAAAGCGAAAACAAGCGCACCAATATGGCTTTCTGCTCGGCGCTAGCAAAGCTGGAACACCAAACAGCCACGCCTGGAGCAACGAGATCACGCGCATCGCGGCCATAGTCACGCAACGCCAAATCCAGCCAGTCCGACAACTCCTGTTGCTCTTCGATTCTCAAGAGAAGCTCAGGCAAGACACGCTCAGCGAAATCCAATCGATGTTCAATGGCCATCAGGTCCGACATTTCGAGAGTCCACGATGGAGGCTCGACCCCAACCCGCTGCAGCATGTCACCCACAAATGCCCTCGCCAACGCCAAGCACCGTTGTCGCAAAGCCGACTCAGACTCATCTGCTTGGCCCACCAACTCGGCATACACCTTCGTTTTGGGCTCCGTGCCCGAAGGACGGACCGTGAGGCGCGCATCTCCCTCCAAGCGATACGACAAGACATTGCGAGAGGCATGGTCCGTACTAGAACGAATGGGTCCGTGAATACCGGACGTATCTTGATGGTCGATGGCCTCGACGACAGAACGACCCATGATTTCAGTTGGAGGTTCTGAGCGAAGTGAATGCTGAATCGCTTCGATCATTTGGCGTCCTGACGCACCACGCATCACTGTAGAGACCAACACATTGGACACACGGCCATGTGTGCTCCAAAGAGCCTCGAGCGTATCCACCAAATCTCGACCCGCGTCTTTCTCTGTGCTCGCAAGACCAGCCAGTAAAAGTGCCGCCCCGGCGGCATCCTTGTCTCGAATTTCATGGGTAAGCAGCACACCATGAGACTCTTCTACTCCCACCACAAAGTCTGAGGCAGTGCCGCTTGCATTCCCAAATTCGCCCTCTTCCTCTAAAGCCCGAATACCATCGCCAATATATTTGAAGCCCACGAGCAAATGATCCACCACTTGGACCCCCGCTGCATGCGCAATTCGACTCACCAAAGAAGATGTCACCTCGGTTCGCATTACCACCGATTTTGGGCCGATATCACTCTCAAGAAGACGAGCATGGGTCACAAGTGCTGCGATTTCATTGCCGCTCAACGCACGCCAATCCTCTCCGGTTCGCACAACGACCCCCAACCGATCTGCATCCGGATCGCAGGCCATCACGACATCTGCTCCTACGTCTTTGGCGAGTTCAACAGCCTTCCCCATGGATTGCGGCACCTCCGGGTTCGGGGCAGCAAAAGGAACGCTTGGGAAAGCGCCATCGGCTCGTGATTGCTCGGGCTCTAAGATGACCTCGAATCCTGCTGCCCGAAGCACATCTCCCACCGTTGTATCCGCAGTACCATGCAAGGGGGAAAACACAACTTTAGCCGTCGTAGAAGACGGGACGAAAAGCCCTGTATTGAGGTCCACATAGGCTTTGTGTAGATCCTGGGGAAGCGACTTGATTCGACCAGCAGCCACAGCGTCATCCCACAAAGCACGGCGGATCTGCTGAACACGCTCTACTTCTTCGACAAGCTGTGAATCGAAAGGAGGAATCTCCTGCCCACCGTGGTGATTGTAGACCTTGGCACCATTGTCATCCGGTGGATTGTGGGAAGCAGAGAGATTCAGACCTCCGCTCGCACCAAGATAGCGAATCGCAAAACTCAACTCCGGCGTAGACAACCACGTGCCGCTTCCACGCGGCAACATCCAGACGTCAATCCCATTTCCCGCGTACACCTCGGCTGCCATTTCGGCGAAATCACGGGAACTCAGGCCCCGCAAAGAGCAAGGCTGATCCGCGGCATAAACCCCCCTGAGATCCTGAAAACGCCGCACATCATAGGCCACAACCACGCTTCTTTGAACTCCAGGAAAACGCAGGGCCAAATACTGCGCATGCCCTTGAACCGACGAACAAATTGTCGTGGGGTTGATTCGATTGGGCCCAATACCTACTGCTCCCCGACGCCCCCCAGTACCAAAGGGAATGACCTGATAGAAGGCATCCAGCAGCGCATCAAGTCGGCCCTCAGCGAGCAGGTGTTCTAACTGAACAAGGTCGGCAGAATGTGTGGGCTCGGCCAACCACTCTCGCATACCGAGAAGTGCTTTCCCAGAAAGCTCAGATGGAGCAACACCCTCACCGAGCGCGGCTTCAACGCGAGACAGAAAAGATTCGACACGCATTACTCTGCCTTAAACTCCTTAGAGGTCCGAGCCGTACTCTGAGCAGACTCTTCCAGATGAGTCGGCTGAGCGCCGCCGTCCGCAAGAAGAGCTTGATAGCCCACACCCACGGCATCCACGCTCAGTAGCGTCCAATCTGTGCGCCCATAGCCCATGGTGGGACCGTCTGTCGGCAAGACACCATCGTGACTTCCACCCGACAAATACACATCTCTGCGACCTCCTGAACCCGATCGTATTTGGAGACGGATAATGTCGACTCGTTCGTCCGAAGACACCTGAAACGACATTGTCTCCCGATCAAAGCCGTCCACAGTTGGAAGAGACTGCCAGGACGCCACAGTGGCCACACCATCCACGACATCCGCCAGCGCCAAACTCTGGGCCCCACCGGTCCCAAAACCACCTTGCTCGGCAATGGCGAGTACTTGACCGGGATGTTCATCCACGTACTCCGGGCGAATCCGACTCATCATCATGCTGCTTTTGCCTTGACCCATACCCGTAAGAACAGGCCCAGATTCTCCATTTCCACTTAATGCAATCAACAAGGCATTGGTCTCCGCCGAAATACCGTCCGGAAGAACCGGTAAAACCACTTCGATGCGTTCATCAAAAGCATGTTCTGGGCGAACATCGACATCCAGAGACGCGCCCTCTTGAGCTACCAAATCCGGTGTCCAAGTCCACGTAAACGCATCAAAATGCGGCACAAGAAAAGCAAGCGCCTCCGACACACCACTCAAACCAGATGCCAACTCTGCACGAGGAACGGGACCACCAAAAGCCCAAACCGCCGCAGGACCCACATGAGCACTCCCCTCCCAACTCTCACCATAGTCACGAATAAAGAGATTGCCGGGCGCAGAGATGGGGATCCCCTCAATACTCAGCTCTCGATTCGCCGCGAAAAGCTGTTCTAAAGGGAAGAACAGAGCCCCTTGCTGGAAACTCGGTGCCGCAAGACCGATTGTAATTAAGCCTGCAGTCTTCTCATCTTGTCCTGAAAGTAGGGTACCGGAGAGATCCACCGCACCGCTTATTTCCACATCCCCCGGGTCATCCGTGCCCCGAAGTCGCAGTGGCAAGATCACAGAACGGGCCTCTACACCCATAAATGTAGCTGGCACATAGGTATGCGATTGCTCCGCATACACCAAGACATTCACCGCCGCACTCGCTCCTTCCAGGACGGCCCGGCCATCTGAATCGGTCAGGACGGGATCGGAGCCAATAGCGACACGAATATTTTCCAGTGGCTCGCCGGTGTTCCCACTCACCACCTGCACAGTCAACACACCGCTGTCCTGCACTTCGACTTCCGCTATTGCGAGTAAGCCTTCCCATCGGGCTTCAATCTCTGTTCGACCCACAGAAAGGCCTGTCGCCCAGCCGCTCTCATCAATGCCTACAATACTTGCATCACCGACGACAAACTCAGGGAGAACCTCCACATCGCCAACACTTGCCTGAACCTGCCAACGGGCTCCCACATCAACAAGAAAGCGTTGTGGACTAATGCGTAAATCGGCCGCAGGTGACCCTGTGTCTTGCCCCGTCTCATCTTCTGTATCCGTGGCATTTGTATCGGTATCCGTGTGCACCTCACCCGTCTCGACACAACAGTCCTCTTTGTCCTTGGAGCAGGCTGCCAAGACAAATGCAACGGTCGTCAGGTAGCACAACCTCATGGAACAAAGAACTCAATGCCATAGGGTTCTAATGGACGGCCATCTGTATCCAAACAGGCTGGGTCGCCGTTTACAGACATCGCCGCATACCAATACCCCTGAAGAAGCGGTGTGGAATGCGTAAGCACCACCTTGTTGCCTTCGTCCTGGAACTGGGCATCGAAGACCACATCAAAGGCGACCTCCCCACTCTCATCCATGCCTACAAAAACAAAATGCGATGAATCACATGCTTCCTCGTCCGCTGTGGCATTGAAGCGAAACTCCGGTGCCTGACCGACCAAGACGTTCACGTCTCCGTTCTCAGGTGCAGTACCTGCCACCATAAACATGTCCACCGCTGTGTCCTCCGAATCACCCTTCGAACAAGCAGTGGTCAATAGAATCAAGGCACAAATCGTACGGCTAATGCCCATTGATTTTCTCCATTGTGTGCAGTGGCAGGGGGAGCCTCGCATGGCTCACAAGCCTCATCTTGACAGGAATCCAGTTGGGTCGTCACATAGGCATTGTCCTGTGTGACCTGTGCTGTCGACAACATCTCGCCGTACTCATCGAGCATTTCGATACTCAACAACCAGCCATCCGCCGTGTCCAAGCCTTGCAGAAGATAGCGCCCACCGACCTCACGGATGCCGTACGTTCTGGCTGCATTGTGCTCAACGCACAATCGAATCTGAGCAGACTCGTCTGGCTGAACGCCCAGAACATCGATCTGTACGTCCACAGGGATGGTTTCGAGTGCTGTGCACCCTCCCATCCAACACAAGATGGGAAGCAAGCGGTCTATTCTGGCTCCCAGTCATGTTTCCACAGACGCCAGATGTCCACATCAGGGGTCATTCTAAACCATGCCGTACCAAAGGACGGAACCAGCCAGTATTCTCCAGCAACGAGCGCTCCTGCAGAATCATCTCCGTCTCCGTCATCCAAGGTCAGCCTTAGGCAGTCGTCCCAATCCGGCACATAGTGATTCGGGCACGGCTCGGAGCCTTCGAGTGTAGCGGTAAAGGTATACCCACCGGTTTCAGTGACCACGGACTGGCCTGGAGCCATCTCGTCGTCCGCGAACACAATGGGTGGATCCAACGCAACAGTTTCCCCACCGGCTTCATAGTCCACATAACTGTGGATCAATACGCCATTGATGGAGTCCGAAGACCATTCCACAGCGCGAACGATATCGCCTGTTTCCTCGTTGTAGTACTCGAGCGTATAAATCTCGATACTCTCTTTCATGCGAGGTGTGGCGATTTTCTCCACCCGAAACGGATTCTGAATATCCTCCGCATCGTTGAGATATTGCCACTCCCGATCCCCATCGAGCGGGAATTGTTTGTGCATGCGATAGCCCGTGTAGGTGTAGCTCGACCCACCACAGGCTTGAAATAGTAATCCGCCCGCGGTCAGCGAAAGCATCATCTTGGTCATGGCGACTCCTCCGAAACAACCAATGTGTCACAATAGAGGTACACCGGGCTGGGGCCAACGGCAAGAGGTGGCTAAGAAGGCTAGCAAGCACTTTGCGAAAGGATGAACACCGAATGCCGCCAATTCGAGCCATTTGCTTTGACTTAGATGGGACGCTGTACGACCTACCCAAGATGAAACGGCGACTCTGGGCATCGATGTTGCGACACCCCCGAGTTCTCACGGTCTGGCAAAAAGAAACCGAAGCCGTCCGGGGCCAACGACATGACGATGTTCACGGTTGGGTCGCTGAAAAGGTTGCTGCACAAGTCGGAATGGAAACCAGCAAAGCGGCAGCGATTATCCAAAAAGTCATTTTCGAGACCTACCCAAGTAAATTCCACCCCAAACACTTGCTTCCAGGTCTGCTGGAGCTTTTTGAAGAACTCGATCAACGCGGAATCCCTCGGGCTGTCGTCTCCGATCATCCCGTCGACAAAAAACTCGCAGGGCTCGCGCAATCCGAAGGATGGGCATGTCGAATTGACTGTTCCGCCCTTGGTGCAATGAAACCGCTTCCCGATGGTCTCTTCAAAGCCGCAGAAGCGATGCGCCTCGACGTCAAAGAGTTGGTCCTGATCGGGGATCGAGAAAACACCGATGGAGAGATGGCGTCTGCTGCGGGGATTCCAGCCTTAATCCGACATCGAGACTGGCACAGTGCCACGGATCTCAGACTCGCGCTGCTTCGCATGATGGGACAACAATAAGCGGACCTTCGGGCACTATCGAGAAGCCTTGCTAAAAGCCTTCTGCCCGATGCGTTCGTAGTCCGGGCAGAGTCCTCGAAAAGGGGCTAAGCCTCCTTGCTCAACCGAGACTCGAATGCACTTTCCCAGCCGCGAAGACTTTTCCGAAAAAATGGCTTCCCTCGACGGGGCGCCCGGAGTGATCCCGGTATTCCGGGAAGTACTCGCCGATCTCGACACACCCGTGTCTGCATTTATGCGCGTATGCGACGCGGGACTCTCTCCAGATCCACACGCCTTTCTTCTCGAATCCGTCGAAGGTGGTGAGCGATGGGCACGGTATTCCTTCATCGGAATCGATCCGGCCTTTGTCATCCGTGCCGACAACCATTCTTGCCAACGCATTCAAAACGGCACGGTAATCCACCAAGAAGAGCGAGAAGACCCCCTCAGTTACCTCGAGGACAACCTCCAAGCCCTCCAATGGGTCGAAACCACAGGACTGCCCCGATTTGCAGGTGGTGTTGTGGGCTGGCTCTCCTGGGACAGTGTGCGCTGGTGGGAGCACCTTCCCACTGACAAACCTCATGTCGGCGGCCCTCCGCTCGTTTGGATGGCGCCCCGAAGCCTGCTTGTGTTCGATAATCTTCGACACTGCATTCAAGTCGTGCATCTTGTCTTTACCGAGGAACACGACGATGCCAGCAGTGCATACGAAAAAGCCACCCGGGAGATCGACCGCATCATTGCAACACTGCGAGACCCCCTCCCCCATCGCACCGTCCACACGCCTTCGGAACTCAGTACCCAATCGAACACTGAAAAAGCAGACTTCGAATCCGCCGTAGAGCAGGTCCAACACTGGATTACAGCCGGAGACTGCATTCAAGTGGTGCTCTCTCAACGCTTTGAGATCCCTTACGACGGTGAATCGATCGATCTCTATCGTGCACTCCGAGCAGTCAACCCCTCGCCATATATGTACTATTTGCGTTTTCCCGAACAGGAAGTCATCGGCGCATCCCCGGAGGTCATGGTTCGCGTCAGTGACGGAAAAGCAGTGGTAGCACCCATTGCAGGCACCCGTCACCGAGGCCAAACCCCACAAGAAGACCAGCGACTTGCCGAGGATCTACTGGCGGATCCTAAAGAGTGCGCTGAACACGTCATGCTGGTGGATCTGGCTCGTAACGATTTGGGACGCATCGCCGCGAAAGGGAGTGTATGTGTCGAGAATCTCATGGAGATTCAGCGCTTTTCACATGTGATGCACATTGTGTCGGAGGTGCATTGTGAACTGGCCCCCGGGGTCACCGCATTCGACGCCGTTCGGGCCACCTTCCCTGCAGGTACATTGTCGGGAGCTCCAAAGATCCGTGCCATGGAAATCATCGACGAGCTGGAACCCACAGGTCGAGGACTCTACGGGGGCACAGTCGGGTGGTTCTCCTTTTCGGGGGAATCCGACTTGGCCATCGCCATTCGAACTGCTTGGAAGACCGACGGCCACTGGCAGCTTCAAGTAGGCGCAGGCATCGTTGCCGATTCCAACCCTGAAGCCGAATTCCAGGAAACTCTCAACAAAGCGGCTGGTCTTCTATCGGCCCTTGAGCGTGCAGGGAGGGGCTTGTGAGAGTGCTCGTCGTCGATAATTTTGATTCCTTTACGTGGAATCTGGTCCAGTATCTACAGATGCTCGACGCCGAGGTAGAAGTCTTCCGAAACAACGCGATTTCCATCGAAGAAATCGCGGAGAAAGCGCCCGACCGACTACTGATTTCTCCGGGACCCTGCAATCCTGACAAAGCCGGGATCTCGCTTTCCGCCATTGAGGCCTTCAAGAACACGATTCCAATTTTGGGCGTGTGCTTGGGACACCAATCCATCGGGCAAGCATTCGGGGGGACCGTGATCCGTGCCAAAACATTGATGCACGGCAAAACCTCCATGATGCACCACAATGGAGAAGGCCTCTTCTCCGGACTCCCACAGCCCTTTCAAGCCACCCGCTATCACTCCTTGGCCGTGTGCCGGGAAAGCCTGCCGGACTGCCTTGAGGTCACCGCCTGGACCGACGACGGCGAGATTATGGGTCTAAAACACCGTTCTTTGCCAATTGAAGGCGTTCAATTTCACCCCGAAAGTATTCTCTCG
>Ga0163179_10001713_pt1 | contig 15330 bp, 15 predicted proteins | sample AtlANTMetagenome_FD_109643 | JGI IMG/M metagenome (GOLD analysis project Ga0163179, IMG submission 109643) | Marine eukaryotic phytoplankton communities from the Atlantic Ocean - Atlantic ANT 2 Metagenome | ecosystem: Environmental > Aquatic > Marine > Oceanic | place: North Atlantic Ocean... | reverse complement strand
TCCTCCAGGGTTAGAACTGCTGGACACCCCGTCCCATCACCATCATCTCCTTTATTTTCTGTAGGGCATTGATCAGCACCATCCCATATACCATCAAAATCAGTATCCCTATTATTTGGATCCGTAGAAAGCTCCCAAACCTCTGAATAGTCATCCAATCCATCTCCATCACTATCCCAGTCAGCCGGATTAGTACCTAGTTCATTTTCTTCAATATTCGAAAGCCCATCCCCATCGATATCAGAATCTGAATTATCCCCAACACCATCATAATCAGTATCTTTGCTTTCATTAGAGTCTTGAGGAAACCCATCCCCATTATCACCAATTCCATCTTGGTCGGAATCTATCCATTCTTGACTATCTTCAGGAAACTCATCACAACCATCAGGAAACCCATCATAATCTGAATCAATAGTATCATCAAAGCCCACACAAATATCTTGAGAATCCACAACTCCATCATCATCAAAATCTGCAACTTCTCCACTCACACCCTTCACAGCCAAAGCGAAGCCCAACATATCCCCATCACTTCCTAAAACACTAGAGTGGTTTCCAACACCAACAAGCTCAGCATCAATTTCAATCGTCACTCTATCGACCCCAACCAATCTCGATGCCGGCACAATCACACGTTCGGTCCCCTCTAGACTTTCACCCTGGAATCCACCCATCCAAAGCCGCTGACCACTTGGTAACACTACAGCTAAATTCAAATCATCAGATACTGCGCCAAACGGCCGTTGATTGAATGAAAGAACCACCTCTAAATCCTCACCTGGGGCCGGTGTTAAATTCCAAAACACCCTTTCCCCCTGTTTTAGAAACGGCCCTTGCGCATCAGAACCATTCCATTTTGATTCAATGACTTGTTCTAAGGGTCGGCTTCCATTTGCAGCCAACCACTCATTGATTAAATCCATACGAATTGTTTCATTCATCATGTAAGAATCATGAATCCATATATTTGCAGATGAATTGTCACCATAATCAATCAGATTAGCAAGGTTGGGCCGCCCCCACCCTTGCTGAGAATCAGGGTCTCCATTACCTTCATTCAGAGATTCGGCGGACAATGCGAGTAGTGCACGTAATTGCGGCCCAGACGGTACAAATCCATCTTCAGTGAACCAACCATCCTGAACCATTTGTTGTATTACAGCCGTAATTGATGCACCCAGCGGGGTAGACATACTCGTACCTGTACTAGATCGCATATCATCATTGAATGATGAAATATTTCCATCTGCAGATGCAGATACAATACTCACCGCCGGTGCCACAATGAAATTACCACGCAACCCTTCCTCCGTTGGCCCTTGAGATGATGAAGTGTAGAGATCTGTAGAATTATCACTTAGAGTACCACCTACAGAAACAACATTTCTTGCGTTAGCGGGCTCATAGAATTTCGAAGGATTGTTTCCTGGAGCAATGAATGCGAGTGACCACGGCATCTCCCGGTGCCATAGGTCAAACTCAGCACTACGTAGAGTGTAAGCCTCAGTAGCATCCCCCCAACTATCAGAATGGATAACTGCGCCATTTACAGCCGCTTCAGCGAGCAACCAATCCACTGAGGGTTCAGACCAACCCTCTTCATTGACAATATCTTGGAACAATATACGTGCACCATGTGAAGGACTCGTCCCCTCTCCAACATCTCCATTCAACAAATCACAAACTAAACTTCCAGCAATATGTGTACCATGTTTGAAATCAGAATGACCATCATAGTCTCCATCATCAATGGTTGTGTTTACGAGAACAACCTTACGATGATTCAGACCAATGTCCCCAATATCTGTTATATTTTCTCGAAAGCACCCATGATCTAACTCTATTCCTGAATCTGCAACACCAATGATGACCCCAGATCCATTCAACCCCAAATCCCAACTAGGGTGCCCACTCATCGAATCATTCTCCATAATACTCGAAGAAAGAGAGTTTCGAGCGTTGGTTTCAAGCAACGGCTCAACCCACCAAATACCTGGAATCGAATCGAAAATGATAGGGTCAATCTCATAGATTTCAAAAGTTGTTGGTAAAGCACTTGAATCTCTTGCTAGCACCAGATTTTGAAAATCAAATAAAGACAAAACATCCCATTGTGCATTAGAAGGTAATCGAGGCTCTAGAATTACACGATAGCCATCGGCAACTTGGCCTCGTAAAATCTTCTTTTCTGGCAATTTAAAATCACCAAACGATCCCCAAACAATTACTTCAGTATCAGAAATTTGCCTCAATGGTTCCAGTCCTTTATCACGCAAATTTTCCCATTCTTCATTTGTCCAACCATCTTCTTCAACAATAACCCACTCAGCTTCTATTTTCGGCAATTCAGGAATTGGCAATGCACTAGATAGGGGCGCCATTAGCACCACAACCAACAATAGTGCTACGTAGCGCATAACACAATCTAATGACTCACACCCCATCAATCATTCTGCAACCGTTGATGTTTTATTGGGGCCACTGGTCGCGAGTTTGATGAAGGCGTTTCGTATAGTGGGTTATTACCCTGCGTCCAAGAAGAAGCAGGATTTCACAATTGACGTTGTTGCATCAGATGAAGAGGATGCGAGACATCGTCTTTATTCTCACATTGGTAGTCGACATCGTGTTCAACGTAGGCATATCACAATTGAGAGTATTGACAAAATAGATCCTAGCACCTCTTCATCTGCTAATGTCATTCATGCATTCCGGGACACAATTGATTCATCTCCATCTCCACCAACTGATGATAGTGAATAATAATAATTCACAAAAAGCCCATTTTGGGTAAAATGAAATTATGTTTTATTCAACCTCTTTGTTTTCATAATTTTCAATCATCCCCCGAAACCAAATCCAACTGCCGCGTCTACACCTGGCAATTCGTAACCCATCATTCCACCAAGCATGTATATTGTTCCAATAAGTAGCGTTAATCGCACAGCATTTGACATTTCAACTGCCTTGGGGCTGAAGGCCAAACCAACCAAACCACCTACAATAAACGCAGAACTCACATTACCCCAAAAAATCGCTTTACCAGTGTGATCATTCATACGGTCATTATGTTCATCTAAATCATCAGCATATTGCTCTAGTGCATTCGTGTAATTTTCACTTTCAGCACTATTCAATCCATCATCATCGAGATCAAAATCCGAAGATGTGGGCATGTCAGGCGCATTGGTATAATTTGCAGAATTAGAATATGCTTCAGAAAGAATCAACATCAAGAAACCCAATGAAATCAATACAGTAATAATCGCCTTTGACGATGTCATTGTCTTCCTCATCCCTTCAAAATCAATACCATTGAAAATCTTGGTAAAAATAGACGGACCTTTAGGTTGCGATGGTATAGGTTGTGGCGCTGGATTCACAACCGGTTCTACGGGTGCAGGCATTGGAGAATTAGGGGTTGTGCTGGGGGCTTCCAATGGTGGAGGTGGAGCAGCAGACTTTGGCCGGCTGACTGGTGGTGGCGGAGGCATCTCATTCGGTGGTGGCGGAATTGTTGGTGTTGAATTTGCCACACCACTTGGATCATAATTCATATCTGCAGAAGATTCCTCCTCTCCCCATGGATCGTCGGTTCCCATGCCCTAAATTATGTACAGAAATAGTTATTCTTTGCCGTGAATATGGGTATATTTCAACCCAATATCTCACGAATTTTTTCTAGGGTTTCAGGAGTTTTAATCCCCATCATTTCAATTTCATTTGCAATTGGTACACCATCAACCGCTAATCCAACAGCAAGACAACCTCGAACCATTTCATTTGGATAACCCAATTCACCAGAGTTAGTATTGTATTTTTTTTCACTATCTATATACAACGAATCATGTAATCTACACAATACATGATTCAATGCATTTCTACTTGCCCAATATGCTCCAATATTCGTTTCACCACGATCGGGCATTGTAGCATTCTCAAGATGCGTTTCTACAGATTCTGTAACCATTCCATCCAAATCACGAATTAAGGGAGCATATGGGTTATCCATGACGACAGTGGCCAATGTAAAACTCAATTTATTTTGTAAGTGTGTATCCAATACTCCTTCTACAGTTTCATTTCTCACTAATGGTTGAGTTCCAAATGAGACATACACATGTTCGACTGTTGCAAACAAATGCTCTAGCGAATTGTAAACGGCATTACCAGTTCCTAAGGCATTATTTTGAGTGATAATATGACAATCCAATCCCTCCAATGCAATATCATATTCATTTTCGCGCCCAGGAGGCACGACGATCAGAATTTGTGCAAATTCCAAATTCCCGCCAAGCAATCGTTCAACAACAAATCGAGTTGCTGGCACCCCTCCAACTTCAAGAAGTGGTTTGTGAGTAGTTATTCCCCCATCCAACATTCGACTTCCTTTACCACCACACAGCAACACAGCAGCGAAGGCCATACTTTCCTTCAGAACCAAACACCCCTTTTCTTTACCTATTGAATCACGCCGCGCCTCGCATCTTGAAGAGGTTGTGACGATTGCGGTAAGTTATGATGCTAATCGAGGCAGGTTGGGCAGCGGGTATGGCCATTTGGGTTTTGATGGTAATTTACGGGACTCGTTGGACTTACGATTACTGGACTGGAAATGGAATGGAGCCAATGGTAGCGGTCTATTACAATCGAAAAATAGTTCACATGTTAGCTGCAGGAGTTGTACTTCTCATAATGCCGCTTGTTTTTACTCAACCATGGCTCCCCCTTCTTGGCGGTTTTGCTCTTGGTAGCTTCACTGCATATATGCACAAATTTGGAGGTAGAATGCATTGGATGCAGAACCCAGAGAACATGAATGATTCCTCATTTGCATTCATGTTAGGGATCTCAGTATTTCTTCTTTGGATATTATTTGATGATCCATGGTTAGCAATCCTCCCGTCCTTGTTCATGGCTTTTGGTGATGGAGTCACAGGTATCGTGAGGAACAAATTATACTCAGAGAGAACAAAGAGCGCGTGGGGGAATGTTGCAATGGCAATCGTCAGCCTTCCAATGGGTTGGTTCATTGGTGCAGCCTCAATTACAGGAATCCCCTTATGGGGTTTAATTGCGGGCGCCGCCTCTTCTTTCGTTGAAAGATATGAGTTTGGACCAATTGACGATAATATACTCATTGCAATTACATCTACACTGATACTAATCATTGGTGCCAACATTGGCGCGTTAATCACAACGATGTAGGCATCTTTGTGTAAACGAATCCAAATTATTTGAGGAAAAACGACTTTTCATAAGCAAACGAATTTTAATTTACAACATTCGTGGAATGTGATTTGTATGGAAACTGTGGTTGTGGGCGTTCAATTAATTATTGCAGCAGTGATTTTCTTTGTTTGGACAATTCGATTTAACCTCGATACTAATTATCGGGGAGGCAATGCGAAAAACCTCCGTGAAGAATTCGAGGTTTATGGTTTACCAAATTGGTCAGTGCCAGTCGTAGGTCTGGCAAAGGTTAGCCTTGCAATTACACTTGTAGCTGGCATTTGGCTCCCCCTTCCAGTAAAATCAGCAGCAATTATGATGGCTGCCTTAATGGCGGGAGCAGTTTTGATGCATTTACGAATTCGGACAGATAACATCAGTAAAGCAGCCCCAGCAATAACTATGCTAGCAATGTCATTATTTGTTGCAGTAGCATGAAATCACAATCGACGGCTTGTTACGGGACGAGCATCTCGCCAACTCCATGACGGGCCGTGAGGAGCTACAACGCATTGCTCGGATGGTAGACATTCATCGCCAGAAAATGGAACGAATCGAGGAACAATTAACACGATTAGAATCCATTCATCTCGAACAAGGCCAGGTGGTTCGAGCAATGCGCGAAATTCCTGATGAGGGGATGGCTGGTGCCATGATTCCCCTTGGCAGTGGGGTACAACTCATGGTAGATATTCCAAAGGATTCTGGAGCAGTTATTGATATTGGAACAGCAGTCCAGGCAGAAATGACAAGGACGCAAGCTGCTGATTTAATTGAAGAACGACAAATGGAGATCAGCACTCTCATTGACTCATTGAAAAAGGAATTTGACTCTGCCGAAGCAACCGTTAGAGAACTTGCTGAAACATTCAATCAAGGTGTAGCTGCTATGGAGGAATCAACACCATCTGAGGAACTGGAACCCACTTCCCCACCCACTACCCAGGACGAAGTATTACCTGAATCAGAACCAGAGAATACTGAGCGCCCTCGCCGCCGCCGCCGTGGAATTGGTAGCGAACTTACTTTGGATGATTGAGGGATTCGATGGGACTGTTTGACATATTTCGTTCCCGAATCAAAGATTTAGGTGACTCACTTGATGAGGACGCCCTGACTGCGGAAGAGGACACTACAGAGGCCAAGGAAGCCCTCTCGAAAAAAGAAATCATTCAACAACATTCAGATGAGCCAGAAACACCTCTTCAATCAGAACCCACTGAAGTACAAGAAGAAGATGAATGGGAGGATTGGGGTGACGATAATTCCAAACCCCCTTCACTTGAAAAATCTCTACCTGAACGCCGAATTGCTCGCGACATATCCGAAAGTGCCCGACCAAAAGGGAGCCGTGTAGACCTCCATGTTCTTCGTTCGACAACTGGACGAAATCTAGTTTCAGTAGAGGATGCACCACGCGCCTCCACAGGCTCCAGTAAAGTAAATCTTGAATCAGGAGCAAGTCTTGAGATTGACCTCGGTGGAGGTATTGTTGAAACAGGGGGTCGTGTGATCAAAGATTCTACTGCTTTGGAATCTTTACTTGAAGAAATGGAAATGATTCTTCTCGAAGCGGATATGGGGATAGATGCTATAGACACCGTCCTCAATCTTCTCAGAGCCGAATTAATCGGCAGCCGTCTTCGCAAGGGAGCAAACCTCGCAAAAGTCCTCGAAGCTAGTTTGAAAAGAGCTCTGAGATCTCTTTTACGCGCCGGTTATTGGAATCTTGATGAGACTGTTAATCGTCTTTTGAAATCCGAAGAGGGACCCGTTGTTCTCATGGTTGTAGGGGTGAATGGTGTTGGAAAAACAACCAGTGTTGCTAAGATGGCCCATCGTTTTACACAGGAAGGGCACGAAGTAGTTCTTGCCGCTGCTGACACATTCCGGGCAGGTGCCATCGACCAACTCCAGGCACACGCAGATCGCCTAAAGGTCCGCTGTGTGCGAAGTCAGCGTGGTGGTGATCCAGCAGCAATTGCTCGTGATGCAATCGATTCTGCAACCGCACGGGGCGCTGATGTTGTTATCGTCGATACAGCAGGTAGGATGCAAAATAAGACGAATCTTATGGAGGAACTTCGCAAAGTGCATCGGGTATCAAATCCACATCTTGTCTTATTTGTTGCAGATGCATTAGCTGGGAATGATGCGATTGAACAAGCAGTTGTTTTCCAGAAAATGCTTGACTTTGATGGGTTCTTTTTGTGTAAACTCGACACTGCTAAAGGAGGGGCTGCCTTGTCAATAGCCCATATTACAGGCCGACCAATTGTAATGGTTGGAGTTGGCCAAGGTTACGAGGATTTACATCCCTTTGACCCGGATTGGTTGTTGGAGGAGATGTTCAGATGAATTCCCCATTTGAGGATGAAAAATCCGAACGCCTTTTCGGCCTGATTCAGATGCTTCAACGAACAGCCCTTGTGAATATGGGGGGCATCCCTGACCACGAAGGTCAAATCCACTTTAATCTGGGTGAGGCGAAAGCAGCAATCGATGCAATTGATGCAATTGGTGAGAAAACTAGTGGTAATTTGTCAGAATTAGAGGCAAATTTGTTGCGTGGGACCCTGTCTGAACTCCGAATGATTTTCGTCAAAGCCCCCGAACAGCAGGCTGCCATTGAGGTTGAAATGAAACGCCAAGAGGAACTTCAGAAGACTTTCACAGATCCCGCAACCGCTCCAAGCGAGATTGTTCATACAGATGCCACTTCAGAAGAGGAATGACCGCGTCATTCATGTGCGCACCCTTGCCCTTCAGAACCATGGCGACTGAACTGCCGAGTGCACTCATCGTCGTGAATGAACGCAATGCGCACCGGCGCATTACAGATTTACTTCGCCGCCGTGGCCATATGATTGAAGATCAACCCAATGGGGATCGAGCTGTAGACACGTACGTGAAGATGAGACGCGAATCACCAACGGTAGCATTCCTTTCATTGGATGTTGCCGGGCCTCTGAACGGACATCTCGTTGGCCTTGAGATTCGAGAATCTGATCCCAATGCACGTTTGGTATATATTTGTTCGAGAATTAGGCGCTCGATGGCTGAAGATGTTGCTTACAGTGCAGGTGCAGTTGCCATTTTACAAGTACCATTCACGATGTCAGACATCGAAGCATCTTGGGAGCAGATAATGGGTCCAGTGCCTGAGGCACCAGGTCTCATGGATCTCGACACCCTATATCCTGATTTACGCACTATTGATGGGGATGAAGTGGTGTCTGTTGATGAGCTATCTCCATTACCAATCCCAGCAAATCTCCCCCCGCCACCCGAACCTCTAATGCCAATCAATCCTGTCCAAGCAAAACGCAAAAAACGGCGCTGGCCAAAACTTCTTTTCTTGATTGCTATACTAGGAGGTATTGGAGCAGCAGCATATTTTCAACAGGATACTATATTGCAATGGATACCCTAATTCATTCACATACTTTCTTCATGTATTGCCGAATTAACACCTTCTTCTTCTGCGATATAAGGTGTATAAGGAATAATTCTACTTCCTACTGGTAAGTGGTTCAGTACTTCTGATTGTGTATTCTCCACATTCAAAATTTCAACGTCGCCTTGACTCAACATTTCTTCCAATCGTAATGAACGCCCTCTTATCCAAAAGAGTCCCATGATTAGTACAATGAATAGAATGAGAACAAGCAACCAACCAATTAGATCGACAACATCCATTCACTCACCTATCGAGCAATGCTTCCCAGGAAATCCTCGCATATTCCGCAGCAACCTCTCCACGATTCTGACTTTGGTGAATACCTGAACCAACAATCAAACAATCTGACCCAGCAAGTACGGCTTCTCGAGGGTGCCCATATCGTTGACCTGCAACCCCATCACCTGTAGCGAGGTTAATTCCTGGTGTCCAAATCATCCGAGTTGGTCCAACCATATTTCTGAGTACCCGAATTGCATCTGGTTCACTTCCATTACCAATATATCCGAGAACCCCCTCAATTTTATTCCCATATTCGACGACAGTTGTCGTGTATTCTTCATTGAGTAAATTACCACGACTCGACATTTGAGCTAGAAGTAGCACACCCCCTTCTCTACCTACATCCCCCCATCCATTTTGCAGACCTTGTACAATATCAGGTCCAGATATGAGATGAGCGGTTACGATGTCAGCCCATGAACGGATGTCGAAGGCACCAGCCATCTGTTGGCGACTCACTCTCCCAATATCTGCAAATTTACGATCTTCCCAAATCGCTACTCCGAGATCCTTTGCTTCCTTGCAAATATCCATCCATCCATCAATATTCCAATCATTGACAATATCGACGTGAAGTTTGAGACATGCAATATAAGGTCCCACTTCAGCGATTAGACTTCGAATATCCCCCATTGTTCGTAGGTCTGCAGCTAGACAGACCAACGTTTCTTTTTCGATGGCTGTGGCCATGTATCGGCGTGCGAATACACTTTGATTCGAGGACCATAAATCGCCCCAGATTGCCGCCGACATCCTCTCCGCCTGTTTTGTTGCTCTGAACGAAGGACTATATCGGATTTCATACGATTGTCGCCTCATGTCGAACGTTGGACAACTCGATCGACTCATAAGAGGGTCGGCAGGAATATCCATTGCGTTTGCCGAATTGACTGGTTTTTTAGGCTCTTTTGAGATTATTTTTGAAGCATTTGCCTTCGGCTTGGCTATATTCTTGGCTTTCACGTCAGTTATGGGATACTGCCCCTTCTACCCAATTCTTGGCATTTCCACTTGCCCAGTTGAAATTAATCTAGATTCAACAAGCCCGGATTTATCTTGATACAGTTCAAGAACAACCGCTGTCGGGGTGATGAGTATGGGTGATGATTTACAGCCCGAAATGTCAGGCAGTCAATGGATTCGAGTTCGAGGGGCCCGAACTCACAATCTGAAAGATGTCGATGTCGACATTCCTCGTGACCGTTTTGTTGTGATTTCAGGTGTATCTGGATCCGGGAAATCCAGCCTTGCCTTCGATACACTCTATGCAGAAGGCCAACGAAGGTATGTAGAGAGCCTCAGCTCCTATGCGCGCCAGTTTCTTGGCCAGATGAAGAAGCCAGATTGTGACAGTATCGATGGCCTCTCTCCTGCGATTAGTATTGATCAAAAACAAGGGTCACACAACCCCCGTTCAACCGTTGCGACAGTCACGGAAATCATGGATTATTTACGTCTACTTTGGGCACGAATCGGACACCCACATTGTCCAGAGTGTGGTATAGAAGTTGCAAGGAGAACCGTCCAAGAGATCGTCGATGATGTAATGTGGAGGTTTGAAGGCCACGCAATTGCTATTTGGTCACCTGTAATTCGAGATCGAAAAGGCACTCATTCGGACCTTATTCGAACCTTAATCGAGCAAGGATATACCTCTGGTCGAATTAATGGCCGCGATTCCGAATTCGAAGAAGCACCCGACCTTGAGAAGAATCTTCGCCACAGTATCGACGTTCGCCTTGACCGCCTTCGTCTTTTGAGGACCAATCGTCAACGCCTCACAGAAGCAGTAGATGCGGGATTACGCCTCGGAGGAGGGGCAGTAGCGATTGAATCCTTGAGTGGGATTCAAGATGCAACAAAGGTAGAGAGCCCGAGATCTAGTGAGACCGAACCAGGTACAGTGATACCTTATTCAGAAGAGTTTGCTTGTCCAACACACGGAGCATTCCTCCCTGAGATGAGTCCACGAATATTCTCATTCAACAATCCCTTAGGGGCATGTCCTGGTTGCCAGGGTTTAGGCGTGCAACGGAGTTTCAGTGAAGAACTCATCATAGATTCACAATTATCTGTTGAGGAGGGGTGTGTTATACCGTTTCGACTTTCCATGCATTCTAATTGGTATCGTTCCCAAATGATCCAGGTTTGTGAGCACTATGGGATTGACACATCAATTCCATACGGAGAATTAGATGATGATGCACAAGACATCCTTACTCATGGCAGTGGCTCGACAGTGATTCATTTCCATTATGAATCCGAACGAGGCTCCTCATTCTCCTCTTCAAAGGCTTGGGAAGGCATTCTTCCACGTCTCAAACGGCAGTTGACAGACACCTCATCAGAGAAAACCCGCTCCCGTTTAGCGACTTACATGAATGATGAACCATGTAGTCAATGCGAAGGTAAGAAATTGAATCGAGCTACTTCGATGGTGACTGTAGGAGAAGTCACACTACCACAACTTTCCTCTTGTTCAGTTCTTGAGGCTCTTGCTGTTGTCCAACGATGGCGAAGTGAGGTGACAGATCCAATTTGGCTTGAACTTGAGAAGGATGCACCAGAGGGGGGGGTGCTAGGTGCCTCCCAGTTACTCACCGATCGCGACCTTCACATTGGTCGAGAAGTAATCAAAGAGATCGAAAACCGCCTTCGTTTCCTTGCTCTCGTTGGCCTAGATTACCTCACAATGGATCGTCGAGCGAGCACATTGAGTGGAGGCGAAAGTCAGAGAATCCGTCTTGCGAGCCAGATTGGAACGCGATTGACGGGTGTAATGTATGTACTCGATGAACCTAGTATCGGTTTACATGCAAGGGACAACGCTCGCCTTCTTTCCACATTACGAGAATTGACAAACATCGGAAATACCCTTCTTGTTGTAGAACATGATGAAGAGACCCTCCGTCAAGCAGATTGGATTGTTGATCTTGGTCCAGGGGCGGGCCGTGAAGGTGGGCAGGTCGTGGCAAACGGCCCCCTTAACGAAGTCCTTCAGAGTGAAACAAGCCTAACTGGGGCATATCTCAGTGGTAGAAACAAGATCCCCTTACCTGAATCACGCACTAAACCAGGTGAAAAGTGGGTCACAATCAATGGCGCCGCTCAGAATAATCTAGACAAAATCGACGTCCGTCTACCACTTGGATGCTTCATATCAATTACTGGAGTGTCTGGATCTGGAAAGTCCTCACTAGTTACTGGTGTACTTGCTCCAGCACTCCTCCGTACTCTACATCGTTCTGATGCAACCCCTGGGCGCCATCAAAGTATCAATGGGATCGAAAATGTGGATAAGGCAATCGTAATTGATCAGGCGCCAATCGGCCGCACGCCTCGATCTAATGCTGCAACTTACACCGGAGCTTTCGATTTAATTCGCGCTTTATTCTCTGAAGCACCCCTTTCAAAGGAGAGAGGATACACTCCAGGCACATTCTCATTCAATGTTCGTGGTGGCCGTTGTGAGGCTTGTAAAGGGGGCGGATCAATCAAACTCGAAATGAATTTCCTTCCCGATGTATGGATAGAATGTGAAATTTGCAAAGGCACACGATATACTCGAGAAACACAAGAGGTACTCTGGAAAGCCCACTCAATTCATGATGTTCTCCAAATGACAATCGAGGATGCTGCAACCTTTTTCTCAAATCAGAGAAAAATTCACCGTATTCTCAAAACCCTTGTTGATGTTGGCCTGGGCTACATTCGTTTAGGTCAACCAGCAACCACATTGTCAGGAGGAGAAGCTCAACGAGTCAAACTCGCTACCGAACTCCACCGGCCACCAAAGAAACACACATTCTACATTCTTGATGAACCGACAACAGGACTCTCGATGGCCGATGTTCACCAATTAATTGGTGTTCTTCTCAGACTTCGTAATAATGGTCACACAGTCCTTGTGATTGAACACAATATGGACGTGATCAAATCCTCTGATTGGATAATCGATCTTGGTCCAGATGGGGGGGATGGAGGAGGCAAAATTGTTGCAGAAGGTACCCCTGAACAGGTTGCTAAATCCAAGAATTCCTACACTGGTCAACATCTTGGCTCGATGCTGTAGAATCGATAGGATGAGGTTTAAGAAAGACACCCAACAGAACCGGAGTGATTGTTATGGGAATTGGAATCGAGCCAATGGGAGAGATGGTGCTTCTTCAGATGGAGGCGGCACCCGAGAAAACACATTCTGGTCTACTTTTGCCAGAGGAAGCACGCGAGAAGATGACAGTCGGTCTTGTGGTTGCTGTAGGCTCCGACGCCGAGAATGTAAATGCAGGCGATCGCGTAATCTATCGACAATATAGTGGCACGAAGATTGAGTGGCTCGGTATTGAATACCTTCTAATCAAGTCCGAGGACCTTCAGGCGAAGGTCAACGAGTGAAAGAAATGTGGAGATGACAAGTATGGCGAAGCAGATGTTGTATGGAGAAGATGCACGACGCAAATTACTCGATGGTATCGATGCTGTTGCGAATGCAGTTAAGGTGACACTCGGGCCCGCAGCCAGAACGGTTGTTCTCGAAAAATCATGGGGTAGCCCGACGATTATCAATGACGGTGTAACTATTGCAAAGGACATCGAACTATCTGATCCGTTTGCAAATATGGGTGCAAAATTAGTACAAGAGGTCGCTAGCAAGACACAGGATAATGCTGGTGACGGCACATCCACTGCATCCATTCTTGCTCAAGCTCTATGTCACACTGGACTACGGAATGTTACCGCTGGCGCAAGCCCAGTTGAACTCAAAGCTGGCTTCGACGAGGCCATTGAAGCTGTAGTTGAGCGCTTGAAGGGAATGGCTGAGCCTGTTGAGGACTCAAGCACAATTCGCCAAGTCGCTACAATTGCAGCCAACAATGACTCATCTATTGGTGAACTCATAGCAGAAGCAGTCGAGGCAGTAGGCCAAGAGGGCGTAATCACTGTCGAGGAAGCAAAGTCTGCTGAAACCGATCTCAAGGTGGTCGAAGGGATGGAAGTCGACAAGGGCTACATTTCCCCTTATTTCATTACAGATCGTGAGCGTAAGGAAGCGGTTCTTGAAAATCCAATGATTCTCATCACTGACCAAACCATCAACAGTGCTCAGGATCTTTTACCAAGCCTTGAAGCGAGTATGCAACAAAAGCGACCCCTGCTAATTATTGCAAAGGATCTCGAGGGCGAGGCACTTGCTACTTTAGTTCTGAATGTTGCAAGTAAAATTGTCAAAGCAGCAGCAATCAAAGCCCCTGGTTTTGGAGACGAACAAGGAGAATTATTGGAGGATATTGCGATCCTCACGGGGGCCTCTGTCCTTGCAAAAGATCGCAGCGCTGACATCAAAACTCAGGGTCCAATGTCACTCGGAGGTGCTGAGAAAGTCATTCTTGCCAAGAATAAGACCACTTTCGTAGGTGGGGAAGGTGACAAAACTCAGATTAGCGAGCGTGTTGAACTACTTCGTAGCCAAGAGAAAGTTGCCACATCAAAGTGGGACACTGAGAAAATGCAGAAGCGTATTGGGAAGATGACTGGCGGTGTCGCTGTTCTTCGTATCGGTGCTGCAACTGAGACTGAGATGAAAGAGAAGAAGGCTCGTGTGGATGATGCACTGAATGCAACACGGGCTGCAATGGCCGAAGGCGTTGTAGTTGGTGGAGGAGTGGCTCTTCTCCGTGCTCGCAGTGTTCTTGATGATTTGAAAGCCAACAATTCAGGCGATCGAGCAATCGGAATCTCAGCAGTATATGACGCACTTTCTGCTCCTGTTCGCCAGATTAGTGACAATGCAGGCCAGGAAGCTAGCGTAGTCGTTAACACGATCATTTCCAACGATTCAGCATCTTTTGGATATAATGCTCGAACAAATGAATACGTCGACATGCTTGAAGCGGGTGTAATTGATCCAGTAAAGGTCACAAGAAACGCCCTTCAGTCTGCAGGCTCAATCGCAGGACTAGTGCTCACAACCGAGACATTGGTAGCTGACGAACCTCAACCAGATTCGGGCCCAGATATGCCAGATATGGGTGGCATGGGCGGTATGGGTGGCATGGGTGGTATGGGCGGCATGGGTTTCTAAAATCCAAATCCAATCCAATAAACCCACAATAATCATAATTCTCTATCCATGCTTCATGGATATGCTTCGTAAGACTGCACTCGCTGTCATTTTGGTAATGATGTTTAGTTTCGGATCTTTTAGCTCAATGCCATCAGCGAGTATGCAAGATACATTCGAAACTCAAGGAAGACAAGCATTACAGACAAATTTTTCAGCTTATCATGAGGAAGTTAAACAGTTTGTAGAAACATGGAATTTACCTGGCGCACAACTTGCGATTGTCTACAAT
>Ga0163179_10001712_pt1 | contig 15338 bp, 10 predicted proteins | sample AtlANTMetagenome_FD_109643 | JGI IMG/M metagenome (GOLD analysis project Ga0163179, IMG submission 109643) | Marine eukaryotic phytoplankton communities from the Atlantic Ocean - Atlantic ANT 2 Metagenome | ecosystem: Environmental > Aquatic > Marine > Oceanic | place: North Atlantic Ocean... | reverse complement strand
GGCATTTGTTGATCCTCCGGGATCAGCGCCGCCGCACGGGTCAGCGCCGCGATGGCCAGCTCCTGCGCGGTGAGCGCCTGTTTTCGGTCGTACGGCTGCAGGTGTCTGGCCGAAAGTTTCATTGCCGAGGCAGCCATCCGCAGCTCAAGCGAAAACTGAATCGCCACGAAATCAGTGGTCACGGTGTCGGCCTGTTCGCGGAGTTGCTCAACATAGCCAAGCGCCTCAAGTTGCTCGGCGCGGATCGGAATCCGGTCCTTCGCCGGGGGGTCGTGCGGCAGTCGCGAGGTGTCGGTGAGAATGTGCTTCTGCATCTCGAGCGGGTTGACGCGCTCCTCGTTCCCGCCGCCGCCGCCACCACCGCCGCCCTGACTCCCATCGTCTCCGGGCGGAGGCGGCACCTCGATCAGGATCACCTCCGACTCGCCAATGCCGGGGCCGCTCAACACGTTGCCGTCCCGCGCCTCGGCGTGTACCGCGACGATGTCATACGGCTTCAGGTCCAACCCGGAAAGGTCGAGTGTCGCGCCGGCGGTGAACTCATGCGCCTCCAACTCGGCGAACTCGACCGGCTGCTCCTCCGGCGTTTCACCAATTTTTCGATAGAGCAGTTTCAGTGAGTCGATCCCGACATCGTCCGTGCCGCGCAGTTGAAACTGAACTGGTTTTCTCAACTCAAACTCGTCGCCGGTGTGGGATAAAATCCTGATCGTGGGCGGCTCATCCGGCAGTACAAGAATGCGGTGCGGCTCGGGGTCAAGCGCGATGTCACCGTGCCGACCGGTCAACCGCAGGCCGTACTCGATCGACTCCGCAAGCAGCGGAAGCCGCAGCTCAAACCGGTTGGTCGCCCCCGCGGCGAACGGCAGATTTTCAGCCGCGTTTTCCTCGCCGCCAGCGACGGCGAACACCGCCTCGACCGGCTGCTCCAGCGTCTCGATCGTGTAGCGAATCGAACTTCCCTCGAGAACATCGAAACTTGGTTCATCGACCGTTTTCTTTAGTCTCTGCGCGTACGCCGGAGGCGAAACCTCGATGTGATACTTGGTCACAGAAGGCAGATCGTACGGGTCGATCTGGTACCGGTCCGACTGCCCGTCTCCGGCGAAGGCCTGCAGCGCGGTCGGCCCGGAGACGTTTGGCACCGCGACACGAAACGAGCCGTCCGCGGCCACCGAGGCAGTCTGCGCTTGGCCAAGCGCGGCGAGTCGCACCGTGACCTCAGCGGCCTTGCGACCGGTCACCTGCCCCGACACCTCGATGGTCGCGCTCTTGGCCAACCGCTCCGGCAGCTTGGCCAAGCGCACCTGTGTGTAGGTCAGGTTTGCGCCCGGCAGGGCTAGGCGCAAATAACTCAGCCAACCGCCCAGCGCCACGAAGAGTACAGTGACAGTGAGCACGGCCGTCAACCCGATCTGCCACCGGCGCAGCTCCGCCCGGATCGGCAGCGGATTGTCGTTCAACATCCCGGCGGCATGAGAGTCCAGCCGCTCCAGCAGTTCCGCCCCCACCTCGGCTCGGGCCGTGGCGTTGCGAGCGAAGTCATCCGCCGCTGTGCGCAGGGCGAGCGTGGTGTCGTCCGCCTGCGCCTCAGTGGAGTCCACCAGTTCGTCAACCGGTTGCGGCACCCGCGAGTTTCGCAAACGCAAAACCAAACTGACGACTGCCGCCAGTGCGAGCAGGGTCAAAAGCAGGCGCGGCCCGGTTCCGGCCTCGCTGAAAAAATCGATCACTCCCAGCACTAGCAACGCGCCGAGCGCCACCGTGACAGCCGCCACCCGGGATCGGCGCGTGAGCATCCGTGCGCGAACGGCGGCTCGCTGGTTCAATTCGGTTTTAAAAGTTTCGGTGCTCATTTTGTGTTCGTGACCGCGGAGTGATACCGGTTGCTGATCAACGGCTCGGCAGCCAGCAGTAGCGCGAGCAGGATGAGCAGCGTTCGCCAGACTACAGAGCTTTCCGACTCGGTGCCGGCCTTGAGGAACGCCGCCGCTTCCTCGTCGCTGCTCTGCCGCAGTTTCTCGAGTTGCCGCTGCACGACGATGCCCTGCACAGCAGCGAGGTCGGACTCGGCCGGCGGCAGGTTCACCGCAATCAACTGGACGAGCCCGCCCTGCGCGTCTGTCAGCGAATACACGCCGGGATCTTCCGGCAGATCGACGACAAGCCGATTTTCATCGTTCGCCGTGAATGATTTTTTGTTCAGCTCAAACGCCTGGCCGGCGGAATTCTCCGGCAACCTGAGCGTGAGCGTTTGGCCGGCACTGCCCTGCGTGGTGATGTCGCGCCGATGGTTCTCGGCCTGACCGGCGGCACGCACGGCAAGCAGGTGCGAGGTCACCACGAACAACGCCCCGTCCGTCTGCCACTTGCCCCAGCTACGGTCCGCGCTGGCGTTCACAAAAATCACGCGCCCGGCCCCGTGCGTTCTCTCGACGATAAACGGGACACGATCCGCGAAACTCGCCAGCGGCACGGCACCGGTCCGCACCGTCGCTGCGTGGCGATGCGTCAGCGGTAGCCGGCGCAGGCGTCGTCGATGCTCCGCGCTCAACTCGCCCCACAGCGGATGGCGCACCGAGACCGCCTCGAGGGTGGCCATCCCATCAAGCGGCTCCGGCCCTCCAACCGAAACCGGCAGCAGTTCGTCGAGCGCCGCATCGATCGATCCGGCCTGAAATTCAGGCCCGCCGAAAACCAGCAACCCGCCGCCGCTGGCCACGAATTTCTTGAGCGCAGCGGCGCCGCCTGCGGTCAGATTGGCCCCGTCCGGCAACACCACGAGACCCCGGCTGCTGTCCGGTTTTGTGAGCGTCAACAATTCCGCAGCCGCGGAGATCGGCATGCCGTGATGCAGCTCAAACTGCATCGGGATTTCCTCGCTGAAGTTTTCCGGTGAGAGTGCCCGGCCAAGAAAAAATGTTTTGCGAAGAAACGTCTTTGCGGTCGACTTCGGCTCGATCAACAGCACCGGTAACGGTTGCTGAACGTAAAAGGCATCGAATGCGCGGTCGTCGCCCGGCCAGGCGTCCCCGCCCGGTATAGTGAGCGTACGCGCCACCCAGCCGTACCGGTTACCGGCGGTGTATGGAACAGCGAGCGCGGTCTGTCCGCCGGCCAGGTCCACCTCGCGCTTGGCCAGGCGCCCGGCCTCCGCTTCACCGTGCAGTTCGTCCTCCACGGTGATCCCGCCGCCTGGCCGCGAGTGCCGGTACACGCCGGTTCGCAACACGCCACGGCCACGGGCGCCGACCTGGAACCCGCCGTTCACCGGCTCCAGTTCACCGGCCTTGGCCACGCGCAGGGTGACGTTGGGCGGCAGGGTGAGGTCGCCGAGTGCCTCAATCGCGCTGAGCTGCAGGTCGCTCACGACATGAATGATTTTTGGAAAGTCCGGCCCGAACCGGCCAAGCGACTGGGCGGCTTTATGAATTGGCGCCGCGAGATCCCCCGCCCGGTGTGACGGCGTGGCAGCATCCAGCGTGCGCGTGGCCTCGGAGGGGCGCACCCAGCGCACCGGTTCGTCCGCCTGGCCCGGCGCGAACAGGATCGCGACCTGGCTGCCGTGGCTGGTCTCGTCGAGCGCCCGCTTGGCCAAGCGCTTGGCCTGATCGAACACAGTTTCATCTCCAGACATGGCCTGCATCGAGGCGGAGCGATCGAACACCAGCGCGATCGCCTCGCGCTGCAGCTTGGGCGTCGCTGCCATGCCGGCGAAAAAGACCTTTGAAAAAACCAACGCAAGGAACAACACCGCGAGGCAGCGGAGGAGGAACAGCGGCCAATCCTGGATGCTACGCTTCTTGCGGGTGGACAGTTCGCTCGGATCAATGAAGCGGTTCGTGCTGAACACCACGCGGCGCGGCTGGCGGCGGCGCTGCAGATGCACCCAGACCGGAATCATGAGGCACGCCACGCCGGAGGCAAACAGCCATGGGTTGGTGAAGCTCATCTCAGCTAAAACAGTTCGGCGCGCCTGGACAGGAACGCGGACAGGGCGAGATCCATCGGCTCGTCGGTGATGATGCGGCAGTAGGCGGCCTCATGCTCAAGACAGAGCGACTCGATCGAGCGAAGGAACGCGCCGAATTTTCTGTCGTAGCCGGCTCGCATGCCCCGGCCGTCGGCCTCGATCTCAGCGCCGGTCTCGCTGTCGACGAACAGGACGTCGTCCTCGAACTGCGGGTCGATCTCGTCCCGGTGCAGTACGTGCAAAAATAAAACCTCGTGACCGCGCTCGTTGAGTTGCGTGAGGAAGTCGCGGCCCTGCTGCCCGGGAAAATAGCCGTCCGACACCAACACAGAGACCGCCCGCTCGCGGCCCAGTGCGAGCAACCCGGCAAACTGCCCAAGGTCATCGGCCTCGCCGTCCGCCTCCGTCCGCGCCAGTCGATCCAGCAACGCGTGAAGATGATCGCCCCGGCTGCTGGGCGGTATCACCGGTACGCGACCCCCGTAATCGGTCTGGCCGATAAACCCGATGCCGGGTGCGTCGTTCTGGTTTTGCATCAACAAGGCCAGCACAGCGCAGAGCAATCGGGCGTAGGCCATCTTGTTTTGGGCGCCGTCGCCATAGGCCATCGACCGGCTGGTATCGAGGTAAAGATAGCCGCGCAGGTTGGTTTCTTGCTCGTATTCGCGGATGTAAAGCTGATCCGTCTTGGCCCAGACACGCCAGTCGACCAGCCGCGCCGGATCCCCCGCCATGTACGGCCGATGCGCCGCAAAAACCGGGCTCGAGCCACGCCGCGCACTGCGGTGCAGGCCATGAAAGTAGCCGTCGACCACGTTGCGCGCGAGCAACGGCAGATCCCCCGCGAGCGCGAGCAGTTTGTCGTCGATGGCCAGTGGGGTGTTCACCGGAATACCATGTGTGAGTTAGTCCGTCTCGCTGACGGCGCTGAGGATCTCCTCAACGATCCGGCCCTCGTCCACCCCATTGGACCGCGCCTTGAAATTGCAAAGCACACGATGCTCAAGTACCTGCCTTGCCACCGCGCGGACGTGGTCAAAACTCACGCACGGATCGCCCGCGATGGCGGCCCGGCCCTTGGCCCCGAGAATGAGGTATTGCGACGCACGAGGCCCGGCACCGAACCGGACGTACTCACGGATGGTGTCGGTCGCCTGCCCGCTCTCCGGTCGGCTGGCGTTGGCCAGCAGCACGGCGTAGCGGATGACATCCCGTGACACCGGCATCGCCCGGACAAGCCGCTGGAACTGCAGCACCTCCGCACCGGAAAGCACCGGCGACAACTCCGGCGATTCCACACCCGTCGTCTCACTCACCACGCCGATCTCCTCGTCGACCGTCGGGTAGTTCACCTGAATCGACAGCATGAAGCGGTCCGTCGCCGCCTCCGGCAATTGGTACGTGCCCTCCTGCTCGATCGGGTTGCGCGTGGCGAAAACAAAAAACGGGCTCGGCAACGCGTAGGTCTCCCGGCCGACACTGACCTCGCGCTCCTGCATCGTCTGCAACATCGCCGCCTGTGTCTTCGGCGGCGTGCGGTTGATCTCGTCCGCCAGCAGCAGATTCGCAAACACCGGCCCCTGCAGAAACTCGAGCTGACGCCGGCCGCTCTCCGGGTCCTCCTGCACGATATCCGTGCCGGTGATGTCCGACGGCATCAGGTCCGGCGTGAACTGGATGCGCTTGAACGACAAATCCAGCGCCTCCGCCAGCGACCGGATCAGCAGCGTCTTGGCCAGCCCCGGCACACCGGTGAGCAGCGCGTGTTCGCCGCAAAATAACGCCAGGATCACGTCGTCGATCACGGCGTCCTGCCCGACGATTGCCTTCCTGAGTTCCTGCTTGAGCGCAGCGGTTTTGCCGGCGAGTTGTTCCGCCAACGCGCCGTCCGCTTCAGATGATCGTGACATGTATTGTGAAAAAATGAGAACTTACTTCAGCCGGTTTTTCTCCGTGGCTTCCGCAAATTTTTTGACGTGGTTTTGAAGAATCTTGAACTTGGGCACCTCGGCGTCCCCGGGGAACCGGCCCAAAAACTCGCCGATCAACTTCCCCGCATCGCGGTACAGCGCCTGATCAATCTGCAGGTACACCGTGTCCACCATCACGTCGCGCGCCCACTCGCTCTTCGGGTAACGCGACAGCCAGCGAACGGCCGAGGGCGTGAACTGCTCCGGCTTGGACTTGGTGAACAGGTACAGGACAACCAACTCCGAGGCCTCGCTGATCGCCGGTGATTGACGCCACTTGCGCCGCAGCGTGCCCAGGTCGCGCATGCACTTTTGTAGCGAGTCGCGATCCGCCTTGGCCACCCCCTGCTTCAACACCGCCGTCACCCCGGCCCACGTCGGGTCGCTGGCGTCCGGGTTGGCTCCCGCTTGGCCAAGCGCTGCCGCCGGTTTCACCGGCTTGGTCGGCTTGGCTTGAGTGACTTTTTTCGGGGCCGGTTTTTTCACACCGCCGGGCAGCTTCACCTCGCTTTGCTGAACCGCCACCGGCGCCGAGTCGTAGCTGGCCACCAGCGCCACGTCGTCGATGAACACCTCGCCGGAGCCGCCAGCCACGGCACCGGTCACAAATCGAAACACCAACCGCACACCGGTCGCCCCCACCGGGGCCGGGATGCCCTCTGCCGAAACCTTGGCCCACTTGTCCTTGCCACCACGGAATCGTGTCAGCCCCTTGCCCGGAAGCCGCGCACCGTTGTTGTCGTACCACTCGATCGCGTACTCCTGCACGTAGCTCACGCCATGATCGGTCTGCTTCGCCCAAAACGTCAGGTCGTACGTCTTGCCCCCGGCCACACCGCTGACCACCGACTGGCCAAGGTGCCCTTCGCTTGGCACCGGGCCGTCGTTCTTGAGCGTCGAGCGCATGCTGTACTTGCCGCTGTGCGCCTCGGCATTCGTGCGCGCAGGTGGCGAGCCCAGCGTCGAGTTCCAGTTATCCGTCCTCTCGCCATCGCCGGACTCAAAGCCGCCGTTGGTGATGAGCCCCTCCCCCTTGGCCAGATTGACCACGCCAAGGCCAAGCGCGGCCAACGCGTAAAAGATTTTTCTCATGACTGCTGCAACTTCAAAGCGCCGCAGCCTAGAGAGGCGAACTCCGAAGCACAACCCCGCTTGGCCAAACTGGGCAAGCGGTTATTTCGCAACGTTGCCGGCACCTCTCCCCGTTCGTCGTCCGGGCTTCCTTATTCTACGTGCGTTATTAAACCTCAAGCGCAGTTGCCTAACCTATCTGAATCCGCTAAAAAGGGTGAAAGTGAACCGGTCAACTCCAGCGATGCCGCCTTGCCAGGCGCATTTTCCGCAGCACCACGATCGCCGTCAGTTTTTGCTGAAGGCGGGCGGAGGCATTGGCGGATTGGCACTGGCCGGTTTGCTGCAGCAGGAGACCCGGGCGGCGAGCGATCCACTGGCACCGCGTCATTCCCACTTCGCCCCCCGAGCCAAGCGCGTTATCTGGCTGTTCATGCACGGCGGGCCAAGCCACATGGATCTGTTCGATCCCAAACCGGACTTGGCCAAGCACGCCGGCCAGCCTTTGCCGGGCAGTTTTGGTGAGGTGATGACTCGGCGCAAGGTGGCGAAGAATCCCCTGCTCGGCCCGGTCAAGCCGTTCCGGCCACGCGGCCAGTCGGGACTCGAGATCAGCGATTTTTTGCCGCACATCGCCTCGCACGCCGATGACCTCTGCGTGCTGCGCGGCTGCCACGGGGACAGCGTCAACCACCCACAGTCGGTCTACCAAATGAACACCGGCTCGATCCTCATGGGCAAGCCGAGCCTCGGCGCGTGGGTGGCGTACGGGCTGGGCACGGAGAACCGCGACATGCCGGCGTTCGTCGTGCTGCCGGACCCGGGCGGCGGACTCAAGGGCGGCCCGCCGGCTTGGGGCAGCGGGTTTCTCCCCGGCAGTTTTCAGGGAACCACCCTGCGGCCCGGCGCGAATCCCATCCTCAACCTCAAGCCGCCGACCGGCATCAGCGGCCGCAGCCAGCGCCGTATGCTCGACCTCATCGGCGAACTCAACCGCAACCACCTTGGAGCGCGCGACTTTGACGATCGGCTCGCCGCCCGAGTGAATGCCTACGAGCTGGCGTTTCGCATGAAGTCGGCTGCGCCGGAGATCGTCGACATCTCCCGCGAGAGCGAGGCCACGCGCCGGCTGTACGGCATCGGCCAAAAGGAGACGACCGAGTTCGGCACACGCTGCCTGCTCGCGCGTCGGATGATCGAGAAAGGCGTGCGTTTCGTGCAGCTTTACTCCGGCGACACCGGCGGCTGGGATGCCCATTCCAACGTCCTCGAAAACCACACGAAGTATTGCCGTCGAACCGACCTGCCGATCGCCGGGTTGTTGACCGACCTCAAGGCGCGTGGACTGCTGCGCGACACGCTCGTCATCTGGGGCGGTGAGTTTGGCCGCATGCCGATGAGCGAACAGGGCACCGGCCGCGACCACAACCCATGGGGCTACTCCGTCTGGCTGGCCGGCGCCGGTGTGCGCGGCGGCATGGCCCACGGCGCAACCGACTCGGTCGGCCTGCGCGCGGAGCAAAACAAGGTGCACGTGCACGACCTCCACGCGACCATCCTCCACGCGCTGGGCATCGACCACGAGAATCTCACCTACTTTCACAACGGCCGGGACGAACGCCTCACCGACGTCGGCGGCCGGGTGGTCACGGAGATTTTTGCGTGATGCGGCGCTTCGGCTCCATCGCCCTACTGACCGGGCTGGCGCTTGGCCAAGCACTTGGCCAAGCGGAGAAGCAACACACCATCGTCGAGCCAACCATCACCGCGAAGGATCGCGCCCACTGGGCATGGCAACCGCTTGGCCAGGCGGCAATTCCGCAGGTGCCACAGGCCGGGCAATTGGCCAATCCCGTCGACCATTTCATCGCCGCACGGCTGCAGCCACACGGGCTTGGCCAAGCGCCGGAGGCCGATCGACGGACGCTGATCCGCCGCCTCCATTTCGACCTGCTTGGCCTTCCGCCGAGTGCAGAGGCGGTCGCCGCATTTGAGGCCGATCCACGGCCGGACGCGTACGAGCGGTTGCTCGACTCGCTGCTGGCCTCCCCGGCCTACGGCGAACGCTGGGCGCAGCACTGGCTCGACCTCGCGCGATTCGCCGAGACCGACGGCTTCGAGCACGACAAGGTTCGCCCCAACGCGTGGCGCTATCGCGACTGGCTGATCGGCGCCCTCAACGCCGACCTTCCCTACGACCAGTTTGTCCTCCATCAACTCGCCGGCGACACTGTCTCCGCCGAGGCGACGACGGCCACCGGTTTTTTGCTCGCCGGGCAGGACATGCCGGACATCAACCTCAACGCCGAGCGCCGACACATGGTGCTCAACGAGATGACCGCCACGGTCGGCTCGGTGTTTCTCGGCTTGAGCATCGGCTGCGCCCAGTGCCACGACCACAAGGCCGACCCTATCAGCCAGGCGGACTTTTACCGGCTGCGCGCGTTTTTCGAGGGCGGACTCACGTTCAGCGAACAGGATCTGGGTAAGGGACGGGGCATGGGACGCGTGATGGCCGAGGCCGCCAAGCCGGTGTCCACCCGGTTTGCGGTGCGCGGGGATTTCCGCCGGACCGGGCCGGTCGTGCAGCCTGCCGTGCCACGCATCGCACGGGTAAACCAAACACCCGCGCGGGAGACCAACCGTGCCCATCTCGCCCGATGGATGGGCGCCAACAGTAACCCGCTTTTCCAGCGCACCATCGCCAACCGGCTTTGGCAGTTTCACTTTGGTCAACCGCTGGCGGCCACGCCGAGTGACCTTGGCCGCACCGGCGAACGCCCCACCCACCCGGCATTGCTCGACTGGCTCGCGGCGGAATTGCCCCGTCGCAACTGGAGACTCAAGTCGATGCACCGACTGCTGCTCAGCTCCGCCAACTACCGGCAGGCCAGCAGGAGCGAAGAAGACACTTGGGAAAAGCGGCTGGATGCCGACCCGGAAAACCGGCTTTACTCTCGAATGAACCGGCGGCGGCTCGACGGCGAAACCCTGCGGGACACGCTCCTCGCCATCAGCGGCCAGACCACCCAGCGAGCTGGCGGCCCGGGTGTGCGTCCACCCCTCCCCCGCGAGATCACCAGCACGCTGCTCAACAATCAGTGGCCGGTCAGCAAGTCGGTCGAGGATCATCACCGGCGCAGCGTCTACCTGTTTGCCCGGCGCAACCTGCGCTATCCGTTGTTCGAGTTGTTCGACCGGCCGGACGGCACAGCATCCTGCTCGCGCCGGAAGGAATCCACCACCGCGCCGCAGTCGCTGATTTTGTTGAACTCAGACTTTTCGGTGGACCGTGCCGTGGCCTTGGCCAAGCGCTTGGCCAAGCGGGACGAATCCGTAGCCGTGCGTGACCTGTACGGCCAATTGTTTCAGCGGCAGCCAAGCGAACATGAACTGCGCCTAGCCAAGAGGTTTATCGCCGATCAGGAACCGGGGGACATCGAGCCCCTGGCCAGGCTCGCGCTCGCGCTGATCAACCTCAACGAGTTTCTCTTCGTCGACTGATCACTTGCTGCGCGGCTCAACGCCGAGCAGGTGGCGAACAAAAAAGTCCATCCGCCGACGCGCCGCGTACCGCGATTCACCCACCCCATGACCGGCGCCGGGCACCATCAAGAATTCGAAATCCTTGTCCGCCCTGATGAGCGCGTCCACCACCTGATAGGTCGATGAGGGGTCGACGTTGGTATCAAGTTCGCCAACGGTCAGCAGCAGCTTCCCCTGCAGGCGATGGGCGTTGGTGACGTTCGACTGCTCGTCGTAATGCGGCCCGACCGGGTAATCCATCCACTGCTCGTTCCACCACATTTTGTCCATCCGGTTGTCGTGACAGCCGCAGTCGGCCGCGGCGGCCTTGTAAAATTCGCCGTGCCACAGCATGGCCGCCATCGCGTTTTGGCCACCGGCCGAGCCGCCGTAAATGCCCACCCGGGAGATGTCCATGTAGGGGTATTTTTTGGCGGCCGCGCGCATCCATTTTTTGCGATCGGGAAAACCGGCATCGTTGATGTTCTTGTAGGCGTAGTGCTGGAATTCACGGCCACGATTCGAAGTGCCCTTGCCGTCGATCTGCACCGTGATAAAGCCCAGCTCGGCCAGTTCCTCGCGCCACATGCCGAAGCGGGTGCGCCAGTTTTTCGGCACGAACGACCCGTGCGGCCCGGCGTAAATCACCTCGACCACCGGGTAGGTTTTTTTTGGATCAAAATTGCTCGGGCGACAGATAATGCCATGAATGTCGTACTTGCCATCACGATCCTTCGCAACAAACCGCTCCGGCAGTTGAAAGCCGGCCTCGAACAAATCCTCCGCATCGGCCTCCTCCAGTTCGCAAAGCAGCGAGCCGTCCTCCGCGCTGCGAAGCGTGTGGCGCGGCGGCTGATCCACCCGCGACCACGTGTCGATCAACACGGATTTATCCGGCGAAAACCGCACCGAGTGCGTGCCGTTACCGTCGGTTAATTTCACTAGTTTGCTGCCGTCGAAGTTCACACGGTAATATTGAAAGTAATACGGGTCGATGCCCGGCTCGCGGCCGGATGCCTTGAAGGTAATCTGCCGTTTTTCCTCGTCGACCTCCACTACCTCACGCACGACCCACTCGCCCTTGGTGATCTGGTGTTTCACTTTGCCGGTGCGGCCGTCGTACAGGTAAAGGTGATTCCACCCGTCCCGCTCGGAGCGCCAGATGATCTCGCTGAAGCCGTCGAGGTCTTTACGGTAGCCCTTCTGAAAAACGTTCACAAACGTCTCCGCTGTCTCGTCGATCAATGCCCTCGTCTTGCCGGAGGGAATCTGAATCTCGATCACGCGATGCGCCCCGAACCCGCGCTCGATGTGCTCAAAAAGAAAACCGCTCGAGTCCGGCCGCCAGGCGGGACGCCGGGTCGAGAACGGGTCCTTCACCAGCGCGGGGTCGGCAGTGAAGTGACGACTGTTCCACCCGGCAAGAAACACGTGAACCGTCTGCGTCGGCATCGGGTCGCCCGGCTTGCCGTAGCTGCGGGTGAAGTGCTTGGGCTGCAACTGGTCCCTCGGCGCGGACTCCACATAGTGCACCTCCCGCACCTTGACATCGCGTCGTTTCATCAGCCCGACGTACTTCGAATCCGGCGACCAAAGGAAGGGCGGTTGGTAATGCTCCGCCTCCGAGGCGTCCTTGGAGAGTTGGATGTCCGCGCCGTCCTTCAGGTCGTGGACGAACAAATTGTGATCCTTGATAAACGCCCGCCAGCGGCCGTCCGGTGAGACCGGCCCACTTTTGCCGGTGTCCGGCTTGCGCTTGGCCAAGCGCCCCTTCGGCTTGGCTTTCTCCGCGCGCCGCTTGGCCAGGCGCTCAACCCACGCCTTGCGCCGCTCCAGCGCCTCATCAAATTTCTCCTTGTCTGAAAAGGCGCGCCGCTTGCCCTTGCCGCCGTTGACGAGCACGTACTCGCTCTCGCCGCGCACGTTTGTCTCGTACCAGAATTGGTTACCGCCAAACCAATTCGGTCGGAGGCTCTCGTTGTACACCTTGCCGGAGTAGCGCTTTCGGATTTCGGCCGCCCGCTCGTAGTCGACCTTCGTCCCCTGCCCAAACCCGGAAACAACCGCGAGGCCAAGCGCGGCAACCGAAACAAACAATCGATGATTCATATTAAATTGATGGCCCCGGAGGCTAGGATTTCGCGGCGACAGTTCAAGGAGAAATCACCCGGGGATCGCTCGAAATTCCCCTTGGGTACAGCGGCCCTATGTGATTAGAATTCGCCTATGAAATTTCAGGTATGCTCATTGGTCATGATCAGTTTGGTCGCGGGTTGCGGCACACAACAAACGACCAGCACCGAATCAGCCACCGCAGGCGAAAGCACAAAACCGGCGACCGCAACCGTGGAACAACCACAGGAAAAACCGGAAACGGTCATCGCCACGGCGCCGGCCCAGCAGACCGTTGCCCAGCCAGTGGCCAAAATCGCGCCGCAGACCCAGTTCGAGCCCACCACCCACCCCAAAACCAAGTCACCCGATAAAATCGTGAAAACTGACGCCGAATGGAGGGCCATCCTGTCGCCCGAAGAATACCAGATCCTTCGCCAGAAGGGCACCGAACGCGCCTTCACCGGCAAGTACGACCACCACTTCAAGGAAGGCACCTACACCTGCAAGGGCTGCGGCACGGCGCTGTTCGACTCCACGACTAAGTACAATTCCGGCTGTGGCTGGCCCGCCTTTTTCAAGGCCAAGGAAAACACCATCGCCAAGACGATCGACCGCAGCTACGGCATGATCCGCACCGAGATCACCTGCAAAAAATGCGACGGCCACCTCGGCCACGTCTTCGATGACGGCCCCAACCCGACCGGTGTGCGGTACTGTGTCAACTCCGCCTCGATGGGCTTCATCCCGGTGGCGGACGAAAAGCAGGCCAAGCCGGCGCCCAAGCCCAACAAATAATTCCCCGCTTCGCCAAGCGCATGTCGCCACCGACCCTCTCCGTGGTGCTGCCCGCGCGTAATGCCGCCGCGACCATCGAGCGGGCCACCCGCTCCATCCTCGGTTCCACCCATCGTGAACTGGAGTTGATCATCATCGACGACGGTTCCACCGACGACACCGCCGAGGTCATCCGGCAAATCGATGATCCAAGACTCAGACTGATCCAACAGGAACCAGGCGGCGTCTGTGCCGCCGCCAACCGGGGCACCAACGAGGCCCGTGCTCCGGTAATCGCCAGGATGGATGCCGATGATTTTTCCCACCCGAAACGGCTCGAGAAACAACTCGACCTCCTCCGGCAGTCGAACGTCAACATGGTGGGATGCCGGTTTCGGATCATCGACGCGCTCGGCCAAGCGGTGACCTCCTTGCAACGCTACGAGCAGTGGAGCAACGCGCTAACCGAACCGGCCCGCATCGTCGCCATGCGCTTCGTCGAACTGCCCATCGTCAACCCAACCCTCATGGCCAAACGCGAGGTGTTCGAACTGGGCTACCGCGAAGGGGCTTGGCCGGAGGATTACGACTTGTGCCTCCGCGCGCTTGGCCGGGGGCACACGGCGGCCAAGGTACCGGAGGTACTGTTCGACTGGATCGACTCAGGCCAACGGCTCACCCGCAATGACCCGCGATACTCCCCCGAGGCATTCGACCGCTGCCGCCGCACGCACCTGATCAATGGCCCTCTGCGCGGCATCCGCGAAGTCGATCTCTGGGGTGCCGGCCAGGCCGGCAAACCGTGGCTGCGCTGGCTGCAGGGTGAGGGATTCCGCGTCCGACACGTCGTCGAGGTTTCACAAAAAAAAATCGGCACCCAAATTCACGGTGTCCCCGTGATCGCCGATACCGAGTTACCTCCGCCCGACGGCACACCTTTGATCATCGCCGTCGGCGCCGCCGGCGCCCGCGAACTCATCGAGGCCGAACTCACCAAACGAAGCTACACCCTCGGCAAGGACGCATGGTTTGTGCGTTGATTACGAAAGTTCAACTCCTTCAGAGTTGGATCATTTTCATCCATTGAACCCAATGTAGAACCCTTCGGTTCAACCTTGGGCTATGTTGAAAAATCCCTTCAGGATTTCCTTCGCAGCTTCGAGCCTTCGCGTGAGTGTCAACTCACCCGTCCGCAGCGGAGTGGTCGGATCGATTGCTGACTGACCTACTGGCCGAGGGGGATGCCTTGCTCGATAAGGAGCGTGGGGATATTTTGCCGGATGGGGTACAGGATTTTGCCATCCTCGCGGAGAAGACCGCCTTCGATTTTTTGGCCTACCTTTTCCTCCACCCGGTCGAGCAAAGTGCCGGCCTCGATGCGCTGATTCAGGTCGGTGACCAACTCGGCGTCCGCATGGCGGAGCGGTTGATGCGTCTCAGGGCAGCAGATGATTTCGAGAAGGTTATCGTCCATTTTTTCAGGTTATTTTTCGAGTGCCTTTTGCGCTACGGCGTAGACGTCCTTCAGCGGCACGTTTTTGTTTGCCGCAATTTCACGGCACGATTCGTACTCGGGTGACGCCTGCACGATTTCGCCGTTAAGCCTGCCGACCTTGACCACCACTTGGCCAAGCGGCGTGTCGAAAGTCTGCAGTTCACGCTGGAGTTTGCGCCGCGCGACGTTGTGCCGCCGCACGCCCAGTGCACTAGTTTCTCGCAGGATCATCTCGCTGAAACGATCGGCATCATCCACCGCACACAACACGGTCAGTAAAACACCGGGGCGATTCTTTTTCATCTGGATCGGCGTGTGAAATACATCCAGCGCCCCGGCAACCAGCGCAGTCTCAACGAAGTGGCCAAGGTGCTCGGCGTTAATGTCGTCCAGATTTGTCTCGATGACGGTGACG
>Ga0163179_10001710_pt1 | contig 15345 bp, 31 predicted proteins | sample AtlANTMetagenome_FD_109643 | JGI IMG/M metagenome (GOLD analysis project Ga0163179, IMG submission 109643) | Marine eukaryotic phytoplankton communities from the Atlantic Ocean - Atlantic ANT 2 Metagenome | ecosystem: Environmental > Aquatic > Marine > Oceanic | place: North Atlantic Ocean... | reverse complement strand
GCTATCTTTTTTTTCAATAACTTCTTTAAATTGAGCTTCTCTTTTATTTAACGCTTCAGAATAATTTCCTTTTTCCTCTAATCTTTCTTGTTCAACTTTTTGTTTAAATTCAATTAATGCCTGAACGTCAGTACCTTCTGGTAAACTTGAAAGATTTTTTTCGATACTAGCAAATTGCTGTTTTTCTTCAACAATTTCTCTATTTTTTCTTTTTAATAATTCAATTTCTTGCTTTAAAGCAGCTTCATTTGAATTTGTTTCAGGTTTTGTTGCGGGATTTTCTTCAGCCATATTAAATATTTAAAGTATTTCTAATATACATTGTTTTTAAAAAATTAGCATTTCCAACGTTTTAAAGCTTTATTTATTCTGCTATTAGGATCATTTGCTTTTTTACTTCCAGTTAATTTTTTCTTCATTCCTTTCATACGACTACAAAATGATTTTCTTCTATTAGCTGATTTACTTCCGGGCTTAACTTTTCCTGTTACTGGTGCCTGTAAATTTCCTCCTGTAGCTTTATTATATTTTGCGCGCCCTTTAGCAGTAAGACCACCTTTTTTTGATTTATCAGCCTTTTTAAAATTTACTACTTTTCTTTTTGTTGTTTTTTTCATTTTTTTGTTTTGGTTTTGCGTTTACGTCGCATTTGAAATGAAATCTTTTTTTTACTTGTTTTAGCTTTTGTAAATTTTCTTTTTTCTGTTGGACTTAACTCTGAAAGTGTTTTAGGCGTTTTACTTGAAACTCTTTTTGTTGGTCTGCAAGCAGGGTAGCCTTTTCTTTTTTTTTCAGATTTTTTTCTTCCGCATGGTTTTCCAGTTTTAACATCAACCCATTTTTCTTTAAACCAATCAGTTAAACCTCCTGAAGCTCTACTTTTTTTTGCCACGTTTAGCACCTTTTTTAGTTTTTGCTTTTGGCTTATTTACAGTAGTATAACCTCCGCCAGCTTTTTGATAAGCTTGAACTAATTGTGCACTAGCATAAGCACTCGGCCAACGTTTTACACGTGCTTTTACTTTAGCTTTTACACGTGCATACAGTGCTGCATTTGTTGGCTTGTTTACCTTTGCCATTACTTTTTAACAGCTTTTTTTTTTCCTTTTTTCTTTTTTGGTGGTCTTCCAACTATTTTTCCATAAGTTCCTTTACCAGCAGGCATAATTTTAAGAGCAACTAATAATAGTTTACCTTTTATTTCTTTTTTCGTCTTGTTTTTTTCTTTTTTTTACCAGCTGTTGATAAAGCAATAGCAACTGCCTGTGCATGTGGTTTGCCTTCTTTTTTTAACATCTGTATATTTTTTGAGATTATATTTTTTGATTTACCTTTTTTAATTGGCATTTTCTATAGCTAACTCCTCTAATGTTAACGTTGATCCATCAGATCGCACAAATTTACGAAAAACATCAGTAGGATTATTATTTTTTAATTCTGATCTATATATTTTTGATTTTTCAATACCGAATACTTTATTTTGTGTTGGTATATCTTGTTTACTTAGCCACACTGCATAATTTTCTGATGCTGGTATAAGTTTTCCTCTAGTTGATAATCCTGTTTTACTAGGTCTTTGAAGACCGCCAGATAAATCATTTTGGTCTAAACCAAATCTATCTAAAAATTCATCTTTAATAATTGGAACTATTGTTGAACGACAATTAAAGTGTTGTGGAGGTTGTGGACCTTTACCCATTTCAAAAATTTGACCATCTAACCGACCACAAATAGCTGAGGTTCTACTATCTAAAGTTGCTACATATTTGTAACGATCTACCATATCAGAATTTGCTTTGAAAACACTATTAATTGCTGAATTACTTACTTGATTAATACTGGTTCTTACAATAGTGTCAATTTGATTATTAGCAATAGTTGTTCCAATACCTCCTCGAGCTTTTATTTGTTCAAGAGTTCCAACCGCTTCAAAATTTAATTTACCGCGTAATTCTTTAGCTATTTGAGCAGTTGTTTGATTAGAAAGTAATCCAGTTCTTACAGTATTAGTAAAAACTTCAGATTGAGATGCTGCGATTCTTCGAAAAGCAGTTCTTACATTTACTCCATTTGGTAAATTTATTACAGCTCCTTCTCTTGCAGTTAAACTAAATTTTGGAATTGTTCCCGTTTGTACAACAAATTCTTCGGGTAAAGTAAAAACATTTATTTGACGCGGATCAGTATTAACAACGCTTTGAGCAAATTGAGGACTTATTTCAACAGTTCTTACTGCATTTTTTGTTCCGGCGCTTGGTAATACTTTTGTTAATTGTTCTTTTACAAATTCAGATTGAAGTTCAGCTAATCCTTGTAATTCTTGAGAAATAATAGCAGAACTACTTTCAGCCCATGTATTTAAACTTTCTTGTAATTGAAGTAATATTGTTCTTTGTCTATTAACAGCAGAAGGAGTTAAAGTAAGTTCACCAGCATCAAATTGTTTTAATTGATCTGTTATTTGAATAATAATATTATTATATTCTCGGACTATTTTTAAAGCTACGCCATTTTCATATCTATTTAAATTTATAGCATTTCTATATAATGCTTCTGGTATTCTTTGTTGTTCTATAGCCATTATTCATTTTCAGTTGTTGTTGCTCTTTCGTCAGTTTCTATTAATCCTCCCATTTGTGTTCTATTAATCATTTCTTCTATATCAAAATCTTCACTTAATACTTCACCTTCAACTAATTTTTTTAATAATTCTTCTTGATCTATAACACCCTGTGCATAAATTTTTAATAAAGCATCTACACCTTGTGGTTCTAAACTTGTATCAACAAAGTCTCTATTAACAAAGCTAGTGCCTGCAACACTTTGCTTTTCAAATAAAGCATGAAATCTTAAACAATTATCTACTAAATCTTGTATTTGTTGAGATAACACCATCATTGTGCTGTCACCTTGAGAACGATCAATTCTTTTAGATTGAGCAGTTTCTGCACTCATTTTTTGACCTAAAATCGCTGCTAAACCTAATTCATTAATTTGATATTCTAATTTATCAATACGATCTCTTTGTGCTTGAAAGCTATTACCATTTGGTTCAATATAACTTGCTGAACTTCCTTCAGGTAAAGATAAAGCTTCACTTGGTCCAGCGGAAACTTCTTCGGCTGCAGCAGGAAATCCAAAAAAAGCAAGCATTGGAACTGCACTTATATGTAATTGATTATCATAATCGCTTTGAATTTGATAACTTTTGATGTTTAATTCAGCAATATCTTCTAATGGAGGTCTTGATTCATAAATTCCAACTTTATTTGAATATGCAACACTAAATGGAATTATATCTAAACTTGTATTTCCTTCATCAACTTTTTTAAAATCACCATCATTATTACGTTGAAATAATTTAAAAGTTCCAGGCTCTAATACACGTATTTGTTCAATTGTTTCTTCACCATATAATCCTTTAGGTTTTATTATTCTTTCAGTTAATCTTAATTGACTTAATTGTCTCTGTCCATTTTTAATTTCTGTTCTCCAACCTATAATATCTCTAGGTGTATAAGGAATCCAATACGGTCTGCCACCTTCTGCGGGAGCATCTACAAGAACACCAATATGGCCATAGCGAATACATAATCTCGAAATATTATAAATAAAGTTAGTTAAATTATTTCCTTCAAGATCAACATCAAATAATTGCTCTTCAATTGTTTCTGGAACCTCATTTAATCTTACAGGTTTTCTTGTAAGCATACCTGCAAGCATACGTTCCATTCTTACAAAATAAGGCGGGCAAACAGATCTACTTAATCTTACGTCATAGCTTTCATCTTCTTCACGCGGTTCTTGTTTTAAATAAATTCTACTTTTTCCTCTTATTTTACTTGTACCTTCTACTAAATCTTCAATAAGACCCCAATGATTTTGCATATTACGCCATGATTGATTCTGCTGTTGTACTTCAGTTACTTCTATATTAAAATTATCTATTTTATTATTATAAAATGAGCTATACATGGTTTTTACTTTAATAATATCAGGTCTTTAATAAATTTTAATCCCTGTTTTATTTCCTGCTCTACTATAAATCATATTAAACTCTCTGTAACATAAATATCCAAGTGCATCATTAAGGTGGTCATAATTATTTTGTTTATCTGGATCACCTGTCTTTTCATCATAACTTTGAAGTTCTAAACATTCAATTAAGCGTCGGCAACTGGCATGAATCGCCAAACGCACCCGTCCTTTGGAGTTTTCCAATAATGCTTGTAATGTTTGTACTCTATCCTTGATTGGCGGATTGCTTCGTAACGCCATATTTGTGAATCCATAACTTTGCAAAATTGCAATATCAGTTTTAGAAGCATTAATTGTTGACCTTGCCGCACCACTTGCATCTGGATAAACTAATATTTTATTAAAAGGATAACGTCTTTTTATTTCTGTAGCCAGAGCATCTGTGTCTTTTTGTTTTGTTACTTCATCAATTACATATAATTTATCACCAGCAGTAACACAAATAGCGGCATTACAATTCATCACGTTAAAGTCAATTCCAATTTTTAATATTTCATTATCAATAGGAAATGGTAATTCATTTATTAAATGTTTATTTCGATCAAAACGAGAATATACTGCCCCAGTGGTGAGGTTGACAAATTCTCCATTGAGATAAGCTTTTATTAATTGTGGTGGATAATTTTCTTCTAATGAAGGAATAAACGTATCAGGTAAAAATGGATTATCTTTTGTTTTCGCCTTTATTAACCTAGTATCTTCTTTTTTATTTTTTTCAAATGTTTCAAACGCCCAACCATGACCTTCAGGAGTTGTAGTTGCATAAAATTGTTGAATATTACCTGATCTTAATCTTGCAAGAGCCATGTTCATTGCTTGCTCCGCGTCTCTTTTTGGAACTGTATCTGCCTCATCAAATCCCACTGCACATAAATTTTGTCCGCGTAAACGTTGATATGTCAAAATTGTACGTAATAAAATTGTATGCACACCTTCCTTAAATTGAAGTTGATATTCAGGTAAAGGCGAAGCTCTGAAGGTATATGGTATTTCCCATTCTTCTAATAAATCATTCATAGTTCTCATTAAAATATCACGGAGCATTGGTGCCGTAGGTTCAAAAATAGCTGATATATGACCAACATTTTTAGCTGCTAGTAAAAAAGATTTTGAAACTAAAGCATAAGTTTTACCAGCACCGAAACCACAAACTAAAGCTAATTTTCTGTGATTGGTATCTTCACAAAATTTTTGTTGATGCGGTAGTAATTTGCTTTCAATTTTTGTAATTACATCATTAACAGAAGGCAGTTCAAACATACCTCCACCACTTAAAATATGACCTTGTTTTAAAGTATCTAAAAAACTCACGAGCAAAGATCAGCTAATTTAGCTGCAGTATTTATACAACCGAGAGCAATATTAAATTGTCCAGAGCTTCTTGCTTCCATTTGTAAAGTTGAAAGTTGAGCTAATAAATCAGCAATCATTTGTGGTCTTTCCATATCCCAATCTTTTTTAATATCTTCTCTAGCTTTTTTTAAATAATTATCAACAGTACCTTCAGACACCCCCCAATTTTCCCTAGCATATCGCAAACAATCAGACCTTCTTCCACCTCTCGCAATTATCCGAGAAAGCTTTTGTACTCTGATATCTATCTCAATTTTGCTTGATTCAGAAGCTGCCATTTAATTATTTTCTGTTTTAAACCAATGGTTGTATATTTCTAATGCTACACGTTGAGTCATAAAAGGGGGAACACTCATACCCATTACATAGCATGGATCAGTGTTTAAAAAGTTAAAATCCTCTGGAAAAGTTTGTATTCTTTTTATTTCATAAGAATTTAAATATCTTGGTTTATTCCAATAAACTAAACCTTTAGTAGCAGTTACAGTTCGAGATGGAATTTTTGGATTTACTGTACTCATATTAAAACAATGACCTTTTGGGTGAACAGTAGAAAAAGACTTTCCAGGCTTTACTTTGTACCATAATTTTTGAAGTTTTTCACTAATCAACTTTTCTTCATTATTTTCAATTATATTTTCACAGGCCTTTGCAACAGAAATTGGTTGTTCATTAAATATAGGTTTAAAAGATTTTAAATTTAAATCCTTTCTTCTTGCTATAAAAAAAGTTCTTTCTCTTGCTTGAGGAACACCCATTTTTGCAGCATTAAATAAAAATAATTGTGTTTCATATCCAGCTTCTTTAAAATCACGAAAAATTTCTTTTACATAACCTCGAGCATTTCCAGCAATTAAACCTTTAACATTTTCTGCAACAACTATTTTAGGTTGAAGTATTTTAGCAGTTTGAATAAAGTGAAAAAATAAATCATCTAGCCTTTGATATTTTTGCCCTTCTCTAAATTTATATTCAGTTCCCCATTTTTTTTCTCTTTTGCCTGCCATACTAAATGTTGAACAAGGCGGAGAACCATCTAAAATATCTAAATTTTTTAATTCTTCTGGAATATCAGTTAATTTATTAAAATCCTGAACTCCCATTAAATAACTATATTTAGGATTATGGTTAGCTTTATAAATATCCATCATTTCTTTATCAATTTCTACACCGCCTAAAACATTAAACCCTGCAAGTTTATATCCCATTGAAGAGCCGCCACCACAATGAAAACAACTAAAAACATTTAAATTATTTTTAATTACATTTTTAATTTCTGAAAGATACCAGGAACCTATTTTTTTTTCTATCATTTTTTATTATCAAATTCAAAACCACATCTAGGACAAGTATTAGTAAATTTTTCATAATCTGCTTCTGAATGTTCAGTTGAACCATCAAAATCTTTTATTTCATCTGTACCAAATAATTCATTTAAATCTTCTTCTTCAAAAAAAGGTTTTAAATCATGATCCATAGTAAGTTCTTCAAGAACAGATCTATCCCATTCCGATAAATCAGAAGATCTATTATCAGCAATTGCTAAACCAACTTTTTGATCTTCAGTTAAATTAGTTCTTTTTACAGCAATAATTTCATCACCGTTAGTTTCAATTACTTTTACATTTTTTAAACCAGCAGCTTTAGCACCTTCAATTGTGCCATTACCAGCAATAATTCTATTATTTTCATCAATAACAATAGATCGCCCAGTACCAAATTTTTCTAAAGATTCAGAAATTAATTTAGCTGATCTATCAGTTCTTAATCGAGCATTCTTCTGATCTTTGTTCAGATCCTGAATTGAGATCATGTTCTCTAATTTGTCCTGCATAATTTATTGTTTTTTGAATTAATTGTAATTGCGTTTGTATTGATAATATCAATTTTTCGTCAATTGGCATCTTTTCTTCAAAAGCATTATCGAGAATAGCATTAGCTATTGCTTGACAAGTTAATAGTGAAGTTTTTAAAGCATTAACTACTGGTTTCTGTCTTTCTGATGTCATTTAATATGCCTTTTGAATTGTTTAATTGTTCTTTAACTTTAAGTATATAACTAGGAAGTGCTGTCTTTATTCCGTTTAAATTTTGTTGTCTAATTTGATTTAATTCTTTACAACTTAAATCCCAATTTGCTTTCCTTAAATTATGTATATCTCTAGTTTTATCTTTAGTAATATCAACTCCAACATTGTTACGAATATTGGAAGAGTCATCTCTAAAACCAGATTTTACAATAGAACCGTCATCAGATTTTTCTGAATAGGCAGCATCACACCAACAAATAATAGCTAAATCTTGAGTTTGATTATAATCTGGTAAAAAATTTCTTAAATAACGATCAGAATCACCAACTATTCCAGTATCAGAACAAGCAAAGCAATTATAGTTTGGTGGTTTAAAGGTAACGTCGCGGTCAACTTCTTTTCTTTTGTAATTAAAACTCATAGCGGGTTAGTTAAAATGGAACGTTTTTGTTCCTGGACTCTAATTTTAACTTGCTTTTTGGTTCTTGTACATAAAGAAATACTTCATAGTAGCCATCACGTAACCATTTAAAAGCATTTGGAAAACAAGTAACAAAGCCACCATCTTTTTCAATTTTATTTTGATCAGCTATAGCTCTTAATAAAGCAGGTTTTAACTGACTTTGTATTTTTTTTGAAAGTTTATTGTAATGCTGAAAAGTTAATTTTTTAGATTGACCGCTAGCCCTTTTCTTAATTTTTTGATATTGATTCCAAAAATCATTAAATTCATCAGTATATATATTATTTGTTTTAGTTATTTGTTTTAGTTTTATTTGTTTTAGTTCGTGTATCTCTGGGATACCACCCCTAGTATCTGAGAAAGACTGGGGTAGTATCTGAGAAATACTAGTATCTGAAAAAGACTGCGGTTGTTTACTAGGATTTTGCAGTTCTGGATGAGTAGTGGTATTTAAAAGAGACTCACTAGAAGGAGGTTCAACTTTTAATTCATGCCAAACTGTAACTCGATAAGCATTTGTTGCTTGTCCAGAGTCATCAACTCTACCGATTTTTTGTAGCCAACCGTTTTCACATAAGGATTTAATTACTTTAACTACTTTGTTTCGACCTATTTTTGCATCTTTCGCTATGGTTGCATAAGAAGGCCAAATATTTGGATAATAACTTTGCAAAACCCATAATACTGCTAATTGATAAGGATCTACTTTACCTTTTAAAGCAGTTGGTAAACTTACAAAAGGCGTTTTTTCAGGAATAAAGCTCATGGTTAAAAAATTTTATATTGATATCAAAGGATTAGATCCAGCTCCTCAAGGAAGTAAAGTCTACATTGGAAAAGGCAGAATGATTGAAAGTTGTAAAAGATTGAAGCCATGGCGGGATTTAATTGAAAAAAAAGTATTAGAACAAAAAAAAGAATTAATAACAGAACCATGTGAAGTTCATTTATTATTTCGATTATCAAGACCTCAGTTTCACTTTTTAAAGAGTGGTGAATTAACTAAGGCTGCACCAAAACACGTGGTAACTAAGAATAGAGGTGATCTCGATAAATTGGTAAGAGCATGTTTTGATTCTTTAACTTTGACAGCAATTTCAGATGACGCCACCGTTGTGCAGTTAAATGCAAAAAAAAGGTTCGTCAAAGAAAATGAAGAACCTGGAGTACAAATTTTAATTTTAACAGTGGAATAACTAGTCGAACAGACTCCAACCCGCGAAAGTTAGTCTTTCCCTCCTAACAGCTTTGCATCGAAAAAAGGTTTTTTATCCTCGAAAGGATTCGACTAAATTAAGAATAGCAAATTTATTTAATTAATTTATTTAGTTATTTTTAAATAGCCAACTTTGTTTCCATTAGTGTCTTTAATAGGCCTTGATAATGGAAGGTTATAACTACAAATAGTAGTTTCTTTAGCGAAATTAGATAAGTCTTTAAAGATTTTGCTAATTTCAGGTGCAGCATCTTCAGAAAACATATCGTTATCAAGATTGATAGAAAAAGTTAATTTTGACATTATTTGCTTTTCTCCTCATAAAGATCGTATGGGAAGTTTTTAATTTGATTAGCGTTAACAGTATATGTTGCACCATAAATTCTTCTATGCATTTCCCTTAGATCGTCAAAATAAAAATAATCAAAACCTTTTTCTTTTTTAAGTTTTCTGCACTTTTGTTTTACTGCTCTTTCAAAGTCAGTTCTGTTCCATGCTTGGTTGCCGTTATCTAAATTAAGATCGCCATACTCAGCATAAAATAAAAACTCAGTTTGTTTGTTTTGGTTGCCAAAAACCCAAACACCATTTCCGTAAAGAGGAAAATTAGAATACATAAAGCTCATAGTTTTAACTCATCATTTGAACATAATCACTGATTTCAGTAATAGACATACCGCCATCATCAAATTCAGCAATATCATTATCAAAAAAGCCACTTTTAACTTTTTTAATAGCTTTTCTAGTATTTACATTTAGTTCTAATAAACCTTTTAAATCTAAAAGAACTTTGTTTCTTAAATAGGTTTTGTTTCTCATTTTTTTAGTTTTTAATAATTTTCATTTGATTTAAAGGAAAAGTGTTATAGCAACCTATTTCACTTTTAAGGTCATTTGGTGCATCAACAATAGTAAAATCAGCTATTATTCCACCTAAACCTTTTCTATGATTTTCAGGATTTGCATAAACAAGTCCTAAATCATCTTCAATAGTTTGATAAAGAATTTTTTTCATTTGTTTAGTGAGGGAAAATGTTGTCTAATTCGTTTCTTTCAACTTCTTCATTAAAAAGTTCAGCGAATAAAGTATTTATGCGACCTAAGTCACCATTAAAACCCCAATGAGTTTTAACATTTTTTTGTAGCTCTTCATAATAAGCAACTAAATTTTCAACTTGTTTAGCGTTATTTTTAAGGATTTCAAGTTTGTTATCGAAATCTTGTTGTTGTTGAGTTTTTTTCATTTGAATAACTTGCGGGTTATATATATATTATACGCTGTATTTATGATTAATAGCTGTCAATAGCTCTAATGCAATGAAATAGTTGCATACTTAGTAAAGCTATTTACAGTTATTCAAAGTTAATGCATAATAAATATGTACTTTATTCTATTCATTCAACCCGCAATGAAATTACTTACACAAGAACTTCTAAAGAAGTTACCTCCTCTAGGTCATTCAATTAAATCCAAAGAGGAACCCCAAGCTATTGTTAAATGGTTTACACCAGATTCTAACTTTACTTGGTACGTCGCCGAATACAATCCTGAAAATGGTATGTGTTGGGGCTTAGTCGACGGATTAGATAAAGAGTTTGGCTATTTTATGCTTGAAGAAATTCAAAGTTTAAAAGGTCCATTAAAATTACCAGTTGAAAGAGATTGGTCTTTTGATCCTGTGAACTTAAATTCTTTAGTTTAATGCAAAACTTATTTCTCTATATAGCAGTGGGCTTTATCGGCTTCACTGCTTTTTCTTCCTCTTTAAATAAGAGTACACAAATCCATTGTGCAAATGGTATTCAAGCCGCTTGTATGGAGTTGTCAAAATGAAAGAACAAATGAAAGAAACAGTTATAGTTAAATCCTATAATTTAATTCAAAATTTAAAAAAAATAGTTGAACGACAACAAATTCAAATCAACATGTTAGTTGAAATGGAAAGTATTGTTGAAAATCAACAAAAACAATTAAATCTTCAAAACGATTTACTAAATATTCAAAAATTAAAATTTGAAAAATTAGAAGAAAAAGTTAAAAATTTAGAAAAAAATTAAAATGACAAATGCTTTATTCCAGGAAGATTTTATTCCTGAAACAGTTTATAGAAGTTCGCATGATTATTCTGCTTCTGATATAAAACTAGAAATTAAAACAAATGGTTTTACTTTATGGGATTCAAAACATAATCCTAATAAAAGAATTAAACCATCAACACCAGCTCTTAAATTAGGATCAATGCTGCATAAAGCAGTTTTAGAGCCTAATGAATTTAATTCTTTTTATCAAGTAATTGAAAACAAAAGAACTAAAGAAGGTAAAGAAAAAATTCTTCAATTAGAAGAAAAAGGTATAGAAGCTATTTCATTTGAAGAAAAAGTTCTTTGTAATGATATATGCGACGCTGTAGCAAATCACCCAATTGCTTCTGAATTATTTTCAAAAGGAACAGCTGAACAAAGTTTTTTTTGGGATCATAAAGAAACTAATTTGCCACTTAAATGTAGAGCTGATTGGATTAATGGTGATACTATCATTGATTTAAAAACAACTGCTGAAGGTGGTGCCAGTGAAGATGCTTTTTCACGATCTATGGCAAATTTTTTATATCACGTTCAAAGCGCACATTATTGTGAAGGAATTGGTCTTAAAAAGTTTGTATTTGTAGCTGTAGAAAAGGTTTATCCTTTTAATATTGGTGTTTATGAAATTGACTCTGAATCTATAGAAGAAGGCTTACGACTTCAAAAAGATTCGTTAAAAAGAATAAAAAGCTATGTAGATTCTGGTATTTGGCCGGGCTATAACACTCCTGAAGAAGGAATTAAAACTATTAGCATACCTTACTGGGCATTTAAAAAATGACTGAAATTAATTCAAAAATTCAATTTATTAAAGCTTTACAAAAAGCACAAAAAGAATTTCCTTCATTAGGAAAATCTAAACATGTTAATCAAGGCGCATTTGGTTATGATTATTTACCACTTGAACAAATGCTTTCTTTATTGCAACCTGTTTTACATAATAATGATTTTCATTTATCTCAACTTTTTGGTTACACACCAACAGGAGAAACTTTAATAAAAACTAAATTAGTTCATGCAAGTGGACATGAAGAAATAAGTGAACTTCCTTTGTTTCTTCCTCCTCGAGATTTACAAAAGAAAAATGAAGCTCATGTTTGGGGAGGTTCTGTTACTTATCAAAGAAGATATAGTATCAAATTAATTTTAGGTCTTGAAACTGATATGGATAACAACATGGAAATTCAAGAAGAAAAGCCTAAAAAAGAAAAGCAAAAACCAACAGTTAATACAGCACATCAAAAATCAACTACTTTTGTTTTAGCAAAACAAGCTATTGAAAAATGTACTGAATTAAAAAAACTTGATTCTTATACCGATACTTTTAACGATAGATTAAATGAAGGTAAATTAACTAAAGAAGAATACGGTAAATTAACTGATTTACTTGAACATAAATATGTAAATTTAACTGAACAAGTAAATAGCTAATGGATAAACAATTTTTTTCCACCAAAGATCTTGCATATCGTTATGGTGTAAAACCTGCAACTATTAAAAGTTGGAGGGATAAAACCAAAGCTGGAAAACAAATAGGTCCAACTTGGTACACATTAGAAAAAACTGCATTAGCTATTGGCTCTCCTCGAGTACGCTACGAACTTCACCAAGTTTTAGCTTGGGAAGAATCACACAACATTACCCCAATTCATTCATTTTAATTATGGCTTTCGAAAAATTTGACCCGGCACTTTCTCTTCCTGTTAATTTTACAGTTCGAGATAATCCATTTGAAAACAGTAAGGAAAAATATCCTAAACAATTGCGTTTATTTATTCCATTAACTTCTATTGATGAATTTTGTACTCACATAAAAGCAGTTGCAAAAACTAAAATTGAAACTGGAAAAGTTTATGACATGAGAACAAACGAAAGAGAAGAAGTTGAAGGTATTTATTTAAATGGAAATGGTCGAAAAAATACTTTTGAAGATGATGAAGATTCTTGCTTTGGAACTATAAATCCAAGAAGAATACAAACAGAAGAAGAAACGGAGGATATTCCATTTTGAATCAAAAAGAATATGACATGGCTATTTCTCGTTTAAATGATCGTTATTTATTTGAATCAACAATGACTAATGAACATTATTTACAGCAAAAAAAAGCTATTGAAATTGAATTTTTAAAAAGTAAATTTAATTCAAATGAACAGAGTTACTAGTCCTAATATTACTTTTAATACGCATAATATGACCGTTTCCACTTCTGGAAGCGGTATATTGCGTACTTCTACTGAAGGTTGGTATGAAGATGATAGACCAGAACATGAAAAGTTTTTTGGAATGTCAACAGAACAAATATATGAAAAATATGGTTTAGTGTTTACTGAAGTAAAAACAAGAAACGGTTTAACTATACAAGTTAATGGAAAATCAAGATATGAAATATCAAGCGATTTTGAAGCAGAATTATGGATGGTTAAAAAAGGTTTTGTTAAATATGTTCGTGGTAGAAAAATATGGAATGAAGAAGCATTAGATGAAGGTTGGGAAAATGCTTGGACTCCTCCAGAAAACTATAAAGCACCAAAAAAATCTAAAGAATTAGGTCATGTTTATTTTGTTGAAAGTCAAGGCTATTGGAAAATAGGTAGAGCTACAGCTGCAAGAATTAAAATAAGAATAAAAGAACAACAACCTGATAAAGTTTTAGCTGTTAGTCCTATTAGTAGTAAATTTAAAACACTTGAAAGAAAGCTTCATAAAATGTTTAAAGATAATAGAGTTTTAAAATATGAGGTATTCAGAAATCTTAATAAAGAAGATATAAAAGTAATTATGAATGAATTAGGCAATAAAATACACGTATCAATTTAAATTTATGGACAAATCAAAATTTCCTCAAGATCCATATATTGGAAGAATTTATTACGATGGTGAAAAAACTTATGAATACATAACTAATCCTTTTTATAATCAAATACCTGGAACAAAACCGCAACCTTGTTGGATTGACATTACTCTTGAATTAAAATGAAAAAACCAAAAGATTCAATTTTTAAACTTAAAAAGTTAAAAGAAATTAGACGTAAAGATTTAGAAAGAAACTTTTTAGATATTCAGCTAAAAGGTCAAGATCATTATGTTTTTATTAAAGAAAATGGTAAAGCCCAAGTTGTTTATGAAGAAGGTCGTTGGGTTGCTGAACATATAAGAACTGCAATTCTTCAATTTAACTACGAAGTAAATAAAACAAATAGTATGTTAATAAGAGAGTTTGAAGAAAAATATATTAAAGAATACGAAAAAACTTTTTTATAATGTTAGTTTTCTTTTTTTTTCTAACTTCTTTGACTACAAGATTAGCTTCGAGTTCTACTAATCTTCCTAACATTGAAGCAAGAAAAACATCTTGTTCCATTTGGTGTCTTATAAGATGAGTACAATATCTTTTTATATTATCTGTATCATTACTAGCCATAATTTCTCTACATCTCATTTCAACTGATAGTTTTAACTCTGGTGGAGCTTCTTCTATTTCAATGTTTAGAAATTTGTTAATTTTCATTTTGTTGGAAAAAGTTGTTTTTCTAAAATATCTACTGCCCGATTATCAAGATTATTTGAAGTCTGTTCGCAAATAGTCCTAAGAAGATCCACGATTAATCTTTTGCAAGTTGTTGTTGTGAGAAAACGTAATAATATAGGCTTTAAAATCTTAACCATGATTTGTGTGTTTTTCCAAACATAGCACTTATTATTGAATTTTGCCTTCTATTCTGCTAACCGCTTGCGATAACTTGTTTAATTTGTTGTATATATCTATTATTGTTTTTTCTCTTCGATTGCTCATATTAGACAACACCATAACAAAAGCTGTGGCTGCTGCTCCTATTAACATCGCTTGTACCTCTGTCATTTGCTTAAATTCCTAATTATGTCTAGTATGACTAATAAAACAAGTTATGGCAGAAGAAATTAAAAAAGGTCCACTACAAAAACTGAAGGAAAACATTACTGATAAAGAAGAACAATTGGCTTTTATATCTGTAATTGTGAGACTTAGTGTTGTTGCTTGGAGTGGCTTCATAGTATCCCTTAACTATATTTCGCTCCCTGGTTATAGTAACGAACCCAAGGATATAACTTTTCCTGCTTCTCTGCTCACAGGTGCATTAGCCAGTTTTGGCTTGGAAGGTGCTAAAAAAAGAGGTGATGG
>Ga0163179_10001709_pt1 | contig 15348 bp, 30 predicted proteins | sample AtlANTMetagenome_FD_109643 | JGI IMG/M metagenome (GOLD analysis project Ga0163179, IMG submission 109643) | Marine eukaryotic phytoplankton communities from the Atlantic Ocean - Atlantic ANT 2 Metagenome | ecosystem: Environmental > Aquatic > Marine > Oceanic | place: North Atlantic Ocean... | reverse complement strand
CACTTTTTCCAACTAAATTCCAAGCGGGGTGACCCTTTGGAGCTTGTGCGGATTGAACCCCGAAATCACGGAAAGTAATATCTGCAACATCCCACACATCAGCGACTTGTGCAAACCATTGACCTTTAGTCGGTGCGGTTTTTTGAAACGGCAAAGTCTGAATTGTGCCGAGTTTGTCACCATTGGCGAGAACCATGTCAATGCGAGCTTGACGGAAGTGAATAAAGGGAATTCCATTTTTAATCTTAATCATGTATATAATATAGCACAAAAAAGCTCTCTTGTCAAGCTTTTTTTCATTTTTCTTTCAGTGTAAATCCCTGTTAGTCAAAGGGTTACGCAACCGCCCCCCGCATCCGCAAGCCCCTGATTATCAGAGACTTACGGAATTGGTATGATTAAGTTAAGATAAAACTAAATCGCTTTTCCTATTTGTAGGTTGCCTATTTCAACTATTTGCCCAAGTCTTGGATCATCTCGTTAAGCTCGGCAATATCAAGCCCCGAATCGTTCCAAGCTACTCCGTCAGGAGTTTGGTAGCCGATTGCACTATCTCCCGAAACCTCTTTCAGTTGTTGAGCGAAATCTCTGTAATCTTCGCAACCTTTAGCGAATTCGTAAAGACCTTCGTCTCCGCCAATCCATAGAGCCACATTCCAAGTTGCGTGATTTGTCCATCCGTTGTAAGTTGTATCAGTCATAATTATAGGTTATCTGTGTTGTGTCCTGCTTTTCTCATCGAATGCAAGGCTTCTTGCTTGGTCATATTGAAACGACTCATTAAATACATTAAAAGCGTTGCTCCTGTTAGTTCTGTTTCGTTGCTCATATTAGTAGATTTTAATGCGGTCTTGAATCAAAGGAGGTTGATGCTTAACCTTAGCGATTGTATAGGGTGAATGTTTCCTGAGTCGATTCAAATGGCTTTCCAAAAGCCTAATGTGAGCGACCACTTGGTTAAGAGTTCCGATTGAGCCGACAAGAGGTTCGCCGTTTTTGAGAATTTGATAGTTTTTCATTTGTGTGTCCATTATAGTATAATAGCAAATTTTTTGTAATTAGTCAAGCCCTAAATCTTTCCTAAAATCATCTCTGAGATTGTGAAGCAAGGTGACCCAAGCGAAATCATTAAGTTGGGCTTGATGCATTAGCTTGGTGATTTGGTCGGGAGTTTGCCAACCAAGCACATCGTCAGAGACAGACAGAGGAAGCATATCGTTCCTGTCTTGAAACCACATTGCGACTTCGAAAGTGTTGTCGTTGATGTGACCATAAAGCCCATTGCCGTCGTTAAGGTTTTGAACAACCGAGATCGTAAATTGATCTTGATTGTCTTTGTCTCGTTGACCGAAGGTCAATCTTGCTTGACGAGCCTTACCATCTGCGAATCCTCCGTGTTGACCGAAAGTCAAATCATCGAAGCCTTTTAGAGTTGTTTTATTCTTAATCATGTATACAAGTATGACAGAATCTGACCAAAAGTCAAGCTTTTTTTTCAAAAAGAGCAACTTTTTTTGCCCCATAAAGTACTGCATGTCAACACCTTAGGAATCCGCCCCCCGCGCCCATAAGCGGCTGACTGTCAACGAGATAGGGAAACTACAATTCCTCTACCCACCAACACCCTTTACCTTTAGTGAGGATGGTGTCAACTCCATTTTGCCTTTTCATGTAGACAAATTGCCTCGCATGGTGTTCATGGATAAACTTGTACATTAAAAATCTGCCCCATAGGTTTCATCTCCGAAGCAACCATAATCTTCGTCGGTTCCAAGTCCCGCAGAAGTCATCGCTGAATCGAAATCTCCGTCCATACTCTCATCAATGTAACCCTCATTTGGTACATCAAACTCCTCAACCACTTCACAAGAAACAATCTTGCCTGTGGCATCGTAAGTAGAGCAAACGATTTCAAGTTGCCAAAGCTCCCAACCCTTTTCCTCAAGAGCTTGCTCTGCGTTTTCGTAGGCTTGCTTTAAACCCTCCCGACACTTCTCGAAAGAGTTGTGAGGATAGCAAGTTCCATTTTCTAATACTTCGTATTTTTTAGTCATAATTACTTTTGTCCTCTGATAACAATCCAATCGGGTTGTACATCGGAAACAAAATCATCTGCATCCTGTTGGCTTGGTGCGGGAATTGTCGCAAACTGAACCTTGCCAGTTTTGCGGTGAATTGCCACAACTCTAAAATTTATCAGCGGTTCCATGTTAAGAAAAAACCTTGTCTTGACAGGTTTGGCACATTCCGCTAATGTGAAACTCCTTGAGGGAAATCTCGTCCTTGAATGAATCAAGGTCAACCTCTTCGGGGCACATTACGCACTTTTTAGACTCAATAGATTCCTTGCGGTTAATGCCAAAAATGGCAGTTATAGCGTGGTCGATAGCCTCGCTTTTTTCGCTTGGGTTTGGTTTCCAATCTTTCTTAATCATGTATATAATATAGCAGAATTAGGACTCGTTGTCAAGTCTTTTTTTATGTTTTTGCTTGCGGTCAAGCGTTTTGTTTCGCATTTTCATCGGGCGAGACTTGGTGAACAAAATGGGTTTTCTTACCTTAATTTTCATAATACCTATATACTACACTAGCAAAAGCCTTTTGTCAAGCCCTAAAATAATTTTTGCCTCGTAAAGCCTTGAGTATCAACAGGTTAGCTGCGCGGCCCCCGCGTCCGCAAGTCCTTGACTATGAAGAACTTATGGTTACTTCATTGCATCCTTCAAGTATATCTTTTTCCTCTAGCTCGTCATGAATTAGGCATTGTATTCGCCAAAGCCCATGATTTTTAATCGTAAGGTCAAGCTTTTTCTCTAGCAAATCTCGTATTTGCATGGCAAGGTAATGATGTTCTTCGTCTATCATGCGAAACCTTTCCGCTGAAGCCTTATCTTGCTTTGAGCAATTCTTTCTGCCCTTTCTGCATCTGCTTTTTGAGCGAGCATGGTATGGTAATAAATGCTATCTTCGGGAACAGACCCAAAGTTAGCAAATTTTCCTTGTTTAACATAATTGCCCTTTGTCATCTTTTGCATGATTTCAGAGCTACGAGCATTTTTTGATGTTGACATAATTATTTTTCCTCCAAAACCCAAATCGGGTTATCTCCGTAACCGAATTGGTCACTTACATCTATTAGTTTTTTTTCGTTAGCTAAAACACAATCCAAACTTAAAAACATATCTGTTTTCTTTTGCTTGTAGTATGGATGGTTTTTTCTCATAATTATTGCGTGTTGGTCTATGGAAGTAAGCACAAAAGGAGAGTCAAACTCGTTCTCCATTAAGCAACCTCCTTGACTTCTTGCACAATAGCTTTTGGGTAATCTGAGCGAATCTTGGAAACTGCGTCAACATAATTGACTGCCTTTACGACTCGGTTGATTGTAAAGCCCTTTCGCTTATAGCTAAAAGCAAACTTCTTGAGAAGATTGAGCTTCCTTGGCTCATCTGTAATAAACAAGATGGATTCACCAAGTTTTTGAATTAGGGACTTTGCGTATTCAGTTAGTTTTATTCTTTTCATTGTATATATAGTAGCAAATTTAAGAGAGTTTGTCAAGGGTTAATTTTTGTAAATATCTCCTCCATTACCTTCAACCATATCTTCATAGGCTTGAGCCTTTTCCGCAATGATCTTGAATGCAATGCCAATGTGTGCGAGGATATACGCTTGATCTTCGCTAAGATCAGCCTCCACAGGATTGATAAAATTCTCAAAAAGAAAGTCCATAGAGGAATCCATTGCCTCAGTAGCAGAAGGGGTTTCGTTGTGATTGTCGTTTGTGTCGTCTATTCTGTACATAATTTTCCTTTTTTTAAGTTAAGTATATATTCTATGAAATTTTTTGTGTTTTGTCAAGGGTTAAATTTAAAGTGGTATCGGTTTTTGACAAATGAGAACCGACGGGAAACTCTAAATCAGCTAGCTTTTTCGTCTGTGGATTCATGGAATGAAGAGCCAAGATTACTTCCATCTAGCAAAAGTGCGAACCTCTTTCTCTCTCCCGAAGGTTGTAGGCGTGTTCTGACGCCTCGTTGTTCAATGCTTACGCATCTACAGAAAGAGCAGTCCCCTAGAAGATTCGAACTCCTTTCTCCGACTCAAAACGATGATCACTCGCTCGCAGGCTTAACTAGTATACTGCAGTAAGTCGTTGTTTTAACCTCCATAAACTAAGGGGACACAAATGAAATTGATTGTCAAAAGAACTATACCTATAATTATGACAGAAATCGCCTCAGAGTCAAGCTTTTTTTTCGTAAAATTAAAAATAGTTGTAAAGCCTTGAGCGCCAACAAGTTAGGCGCGCGGCCCCCGCGCACGCAAGTGCCTGGGCCTCAACGACTTAGTAGCCTAACCATTCCAACACTTTTTGTGCATCATAATACTCATGCTCACCTAAATCATTAAAAAATTGCTCGATATCTTCGCAACAATGGTCGTTTAACTCTTTCAAGGCACGAGTTTTTGTTATGATTATATCCTCGGCTGATTCGTAATAGTCCATTATGAATTTACCCCTTCCTGCACAAATCCTGTCTCATCCTTTTTTGCTCGACCTTTTTCAATAAGTCCGACAACAACACCCTTTTTGTCAAGGAAACGCAAGTCAGTTTCGTCACCATTGACAACTTCAAAACCCTTCCAAGTTTTGGGAAGTTGATTGCGAAAGACTACCGCAACATTACCGCCCATTTCTAAAACCATATCGCAAAGCGAATCGTTATGCTCGGAGCGAGAAAAGGTCAAGTGATAGTTGGAAGGAAAATCTTCAGCTTGATTGATAAACTTTGCCATGCGTTGAAATGACTTGGTGTAATCGTAGAATTGAGTTGAGCTATGTTTCTCAAATACAGTAACTCCATCCTCATTAATCTCATTTTCCCACATTAAATCGCTTGTGAGGTTGAGTCGAAAAACTGCTTTCATATTCTTTTTGTGTGCAGACTTTACCGAGGAAATAATTTCCTTTGATAATTTAGCGAGAAAATCAAACTTTTGCTCGAAGAATAGCTTTGTCTTGGCAATGCGTGAATCTTGAATCATATTCATTTGCCCACGACCTGCCGTATTCAAACAAGCCATTGTGCAACCTTTTGAACGCCAACGGCAAGTTTCGTAGCCCGACAAATTTGCAGGAGCTAAATGAATTCCTTTTGTGATGTAACCAAGTTTCTCGCCCTTGAGAATTTTTTGATTACCCGAAGTAAGTATAGTTGTCTTAATCATGATATAATAATACTAAAATTAACCTTGCTTGTCAAGCTTTTTCGTAATCTTTTTTGCTTTTTCAATTCCACCCTCAAGCCCGAATTGCCCCACTAGCCTTTTGAATGTTTCCCATGCGATTGTGTTTGGCGGAAGTTTATTGAATTCTTTCATTCTGTCTTTTGCTTTAATCATAACTATAGTATGACAGATTCCACCGCAAAGTCAACAAAAAAATTCATCAAACTGAAAATAGTTGTAACTCCTTGCCTGCCAATAGCTTACGGACGCGGCCCCCGCCTTCGTAAGTCGTTGATTACGAGGGGGATAGGTCTTTTAGTTGAATCGAGGAGGGGAGCGAGCAGAGGGGTATATTTGCCTCATATTTGGCTAGCCCCTATTTCACATTTTTAACTTTCGCTTTTTTTTCGTCAAGTAGCTTTTGATTAACTACTCGCTCTTCCTCAATTTCACGAATCGTTAGAGTTGCCTCTTCTTTGGTGTCGTACCAATAGCAAGTTAAGTCATTCATCCCTTCGTATGGATCAAAGAACTCAAACCATACTCCCCACAAATCTGAATCGGCATCATATTGCGGTTCGTCCAATGGGGGCATAACTCCCAATTCATCTCTAGCACAAATTGCATCTACATAAGCGTCAGTAATCATACTCCCAACATCTCCTTGAATTGTTCGTAAACTTTTTGTTTACTGCCCTTTAGTCCGTACTCTTGCTTTATGATAGCATAGCAAGACTGACCTCTTTTGGTCATTCCAAGCGTTTCTAGTTTTAAGCCCCTAAGCAATACTCTTGCTCGAAAGGCATCAATTTGTTCTTTTCCTGTTATCGTTGTCATAGTTTAATTATCTTAAATTTTTCCTTAAATGTCAAGCAAAAAGTTACATAACCTTGTTGCCTACTTGATAGACAGACCATTGCTCTGCTCCTTGATAGGGTGCGTATTGCTTATCGTTTTTCGCCCAATTTACCGCCCCATCAAGCGTTGTAAAATACCTTGGTAGTGCATCGGGAGATGCGTCATCGACTAGCATATATGCCCCATCGTGAATATCGCAAGGACTATACTTGTTCTCTATATTGGATTGTTCCACCCAATCCAAATATTCATGTTCGTCTGTAGAGTAATTCATTATGCAGGCTGAAGAGCTTCCTTGTAAAATTCTTCATTAACTGATTTGTCTTCATTACGGACTTGAAGTTCTTCTACTTCCGCAGGGAAAACATGACAAGGCTCATCCGCACCATTTTGCTTGATATACCAATCGGGTGGACTAATCGGTTGAACAACCAACCCAATAAATCCATGCTCAACAAAGTACTTTAAGACTTTGGATTGACCAATACCATTAATCTTTACATTAACTTCTGAGCCAACTGATGGAATTGGTTTATTACAAACCCATTGAAGTTGCCCAAACTCAGTATAAGTCCCTTTTGGTCGTGATACGCTTTTAGTTTCTACTAATTCTGTTTTCATCATATGTATATTCTGTCAGTTTTTGTCTGTCTTGTCAAGCATTAATTTACTTTGTTTTGCTCGCACCACTTTCTGTTTGCAACTTCTTCGGGATGCCAATAATACCTTTCGGGATTATGCTTCTCTTTTCGGTCTGCTTCTTTTAGTGCGTCTTGTAGTTTGTGAAAAAGCCCCTTCACTTCGCTGACAAAATCCTCACTTCCCATTTCGGGGTATACATGACTAATGTCGTTAGGGTCGTAAACATTAACCACATCAAATAACACTTCAAGTTCTTTTTTGGTGAAATCACTCATACTGCTACAACCTTTCCTCCGACAATCTTGCCGTCTTTCTTAATTTCAACATCAAGGAAATAAGCAAGTTCGCCAATCCATTCGCTTTGATTGAAAAAATGATAAGCATAACTTAATAGCTTGTTGTTGTCTTCTTGGCGATTGTCACGAACCTCATCATATATCTCAAAGATACTGAGATTCCAATTCCAAGACTCAACTTGTTCTTCTACTTCCTTATCGGTCATTTTTTCTTTCCTCGTTTACTTCATCTACCCACTTGCCAAGACGAATGAGTTCTTCTCTCATTGCTTGCTTGGAATCAGCGGATGCTTTTGGGTTTTCAATTACGGAAAGCATGACTCTCATCATTCCCTCCCATTTCGGTGTTACATCTATTGTCTTCATTATAATATTATCGCAAATTTTCAGCTAATTGTCAAGAAAAAAGATTCAAATATCCATACTCTTCCTCAATATCATAAAGGAAATCCTTAACACATACCATAACCATATCATTCCATGCTTCTGTTCCTACCTCAACCCTATCGTCAAAATAGTCATAGAAGGGAAAGTCGGGCATATCGTGTACCGAAACTCCAACCTTTAGCATTACTACTGAATCTACTGCATCTATAAACTTATCCATTTTTCTTAATTGTTATTCTATAATTATGGCAGGAAAACAGGGTAAAGTCAAGGTTTTTTTTCGTTAAATTGAAATTAGTTGTAAAGCTTTGGTCCTCAATACTTTATGAAAGCGGCCCCCGCGCACGCAAGTCGTTGACTGCCATTAGGTTACAAAAAAAGGGCCCACCGTTTAAGGTGGACCCTTTGCCGCATGCGCGACGTTACAACCTAGACCGACTTACTGACAAAAACAGCGTCACCACACTTAGCCTTAAGGATTTGCCCCTTGACTACGCGACGATTTCCTGCATTCATGTCCGTAAAACAGACGAGCTTATTGCGACTTCCGACCTTGACCGAATGACGCTTGCGCTCATCTCCTCGCTGAACAAGAAGAGAAACAAATCGACCTTTGTGATTTTCGAGTACTTTTTCTAACTGCATAATATTATTCCTTAGTTTACATTAAATCCAACTTCAGCGTCAAGCACAGAGTGCAATGCTTCAGAACGCTTTGGCAAAGCCATAATGTTGCCCTTGTAGATTTCGGTGAATCCGTTGTAGAGCGAGTTCATGTTACGATGAGAAAACTCATCGTGGTCAGAATCATGCCATTGCTCAACGACATCCATAATCTTTGACTTAGGCAAAGCACCTGCTTTACAGGCACGAACAACAAGGTCATTGACTTGAGCATTCTCTAGCTCAAACTCAGAGTATGCGTCAATCCGATTGTCTTGCTTGTTCCACATTCCGAACAACTTTCCAAGCGTGCGAGAAATCACTTGGTCAAGGTCATTCAAGATATTCTTGGTGTGCCTTCGGGCAAGCGTTACCTCATTGTGGAAAATGAGATTGTCGCAAACGAATGGTGCATCTCCTGCACACAATCCTGCAGGAAAGCACTTGTCGTGAGCATTTCTCAGCCCAACGATTGTGCCTCGTTCGTTATTCTCTCTATCCTTGTGGGATACTTGAAACAACCCAAAGTACCTTTGACCATCACGAGCAAGATTGTGGGACGAACCCAAAACCTCAAAGCCTCGCTCTTCCAAACGAGACTGCACCTTATCGATAAGAAAGGTGTGTCCAATCGGACGCCAAGTTTCAGTAGCTTCGGGAGTTTGAACTTGAGCAACTTCGCTCAAATCAACCCTCGTGTGATTGCCACCACAGATGTTAAGATTTACTTTTGGAGGTTGAACCTCAGTCGTGTCTATTATATTAACCATTTTTTAATTATCCTTTTTTAATGTTATAAGTATATTATCTCAAATTTTCGGGGTTTTGTCAAGCGTTTTTTTCAACAAAGACCGATTTTTTATTCAGTTTCGCTACAGAGCAGAACCATCTAGGCTTTTGTGTAGCCTTATCGACAAACGATTCGTGCTTGTATGGGTTGTAAGTGATTTGCGTGAGTTCTTCGTCCTTGATATCATCCCAACATTCAAAAATTGGCTCGGGGTGGGAAATGTATCCGCTGATACCTGCGTGAACATTTTTTCTCTTTTCTTTTAGGACTCTTTCTCTACCCTTACGATTTACCTTCATGGAACCAGAATAGATCGTAAGGTCTTCTGCATGAGCCTTCACCAAACCATCCTGCTTAATGCTCCAACAATCCTTATGGAGGTTCTTGTAAACAAAGACCTTGCGGTCAAAGTCAATTTCATATCTTTTGTCATCTTTTGTCCGATTCATTATATATATTATGACAGATTTTGACTTAATTGCAAGGAAAAAATGCATTGAGATCGAAAATAGTTGTAAAGCTCTGGTACTCAAGGGGTTCCGCGCGCGGCGGCCGCTGCCGCAAGTCGTTGATAGTCAAGCGCTTATGCAATATATCCGCCCAACAAAAAACCCCCCACTCCGCAGAGTGAGGGGTCTAGACACATGATGACAACCGAAAGTTAAATGCCTCCGTATTTCTTTGGTTTTGGTTTAGGTTTTCCGTAAAGGATTTTCTTCTTTAGTTTATGCTTCCACTTTTGAGCCATATTTGTTCTCCCTATATTTAGCCTATTTGCTTTCCATATGAGTATTCTTTCCAAATCTTCAAATCAAAATCTGCAACACTCATTCCTTCAAAATTAGCTATACGCTTAAACAGGGTTGCGAACTTCTCGTAAATCTTTGGGTTTTGGGGCGTTGACTTTGGAACATTCTTGTATCCTACATCAGTAAGATAACGCAGAATATGAGTATCCAAAACAGGCTCATCATAATCCTCGCTTGAGTGAGTAAGAAAGAACCTTGATGTCTTGGTGCTAATTCCACGAACCATCTGCAATTCTTCAAGAGTAATTCCAATCAAATCATCGGGCATTAAATCTGCACAATCTTCAAATGAATTATATCTTTGCTTGTAAGGTGCAATCTTGCATCTGTTCAACTCTTTCATCAATTCACTTCTTGCCCTTAATTGCCTTATATAGTCAAAAGGGTATAGACTTTGCTCTCTTGCTCCTTCTAGAAATAAATCTAGCTTGCGTGTTTCAATTTCACTCTTTTTTCCTGCAACTACAATACAATAGAGTAGAAACTCTTGTAATTGCCATTGAGTTCGATTATAGTTAGTTACTTTTTTTGGGTCAATCATGTTATGTTTTTTGTTTAGTTATCTAAAGACATTAAATACCAATACATTATTCCAAACGATATTCCAAATATTATTATATCCATTCATTTTTATCCTTTCTGACGATTATAGAACTATTATACTTTGTTTTGTCAGCAAAGTCAAGTCTTATCGCTCGGCACGCTTATTCGTAATCCCTAAAAGCGATTGCAAATGGAAATCTTGGAATCCCATCAGGAGTAAGCTGAAAGAATTTTATTGTTGCTTCTTTACCAATGTATTGCTCCTTGTTGTCGAGTATCTCTTTGAGGTACTCAAATGAGCCTTTGACATTAGAATGAAATGTTTTTTTGTTTTTGGGGCAATAACAAACTAAATGCTTGCAAGTACCACTTCTATTACCATTACCTTCTTCAATGTCGATTACTTTGTATTCTGCATCTTGAAAGTCTTTTCGCTTTAACAAGGTCTTACTACGCTTGTTTTCATCATATGGGGAATTGGTACGAATCATTTGACCTTCGTATCCATCCTCAAGATATGTTTCATACATTTCATTCAAGCCTTTTTCGCTATGAATCTGAGATGTTGCAACAAGAACTAAAGAATCACTTTGTGGAAATAAAGCATTTAACTCCTCTAACCTCAAAGAAAATTTTGTATTGCTACCTAAAATATTAATTTGTGGTGTGTCATAAATCCAATATTGGATTGTGGCTTTTGCCTCCTCAAGTCTTTCTACAAAGGCTTTTTGTTTCTTGGCAAAACTTGTATCTGTATCGTTCTTTCCTCGAACAGGTTTTTGCTTGCGAACAAGAGAGGTAATCTTATTGAAATTTTCTTTCAATTCGTGATTGTAGAGTTCTCCATCGAGAATCGTATCGGGATACTCTGCAAATAAACCTTTAAGGCTTGATAGAATATGCGGAACTGCATCAATTACTTTACCCTTGCGTGAACGAGCAACCAATTCGTCACCTTCCTTGCGAACGATGCACCTAATTCCATCTAATTTTGGTTGCGAATAAATCGGATATTGTACTTCCGCTTTTCGGTCATCGTAATTCAATGCCAACATTGGCTCAAAGAACTTTTTAGTCTTTGCTTCTTCGGGTGTTTCTGCATAACCCGAATCTAGTTTCTTTTGCCACTTTGACTGAGCCTCCAAACCTGCTTGGGCTTGCGGAGTCGTTTCGTTGGAGCGTCCAACATTCTTTGCTTCGCAACAAGTTGGTTTGTCTTGAGTCTTTTTACCCTCAACAAGTCCTTTTACTGCATAAAAGCATGAATCGTCAATATGAACCTGCCATTCACGCAATCTGCCGACAGAATCAATCTTAAATAATTTTGGTAGTGTTTTTGTCATCATACAAGTATTATCTCATATAAAGCCTTGTTTGTCAAGACTTTTATTCGCCTGTGGGACTTAATCCTTGCTCTGCGAGCTTGCGTAGCTTTGCTATGGGCAAATGCTCCATGCCTAATGCCTTATTGGAACAACTTGCTTTTACTTTGCCTCCAACTTCCTCAACATCCCCATACATCTCAAGGTACGGATGATTTGGATCTTCGGCTTTAAGCGTTCTACGGATTTTGTTCATTGTCAGCATAAATACCTTGCGAACTGCATTCGCTAAGTCTCCCGCATATCCAACAAATTCCCATCCCTTTTCAGTTGATTCTTGAACTTCGACATTCCAATCGTCCACACGAATGAGGCGATAGTCTCCGACTTCCAAGTAGTTTTCATCATATCTAATTTTCATTATGTATATATTATCTCACAGTTTAGTTGTTTTGTCAAGCATTATGTGCAAATTTATTCGCATTTCTTCTGACTAATTTTCTTTTACCTATCTTTCGATGCTTGTTGTGTATACTGCACTTTTTTTCTAATGCAATTAAAGTTTTTGGATAACCACATAGTTCAGCTACCTTTGCGTTGTTATAAGCAATATCCCTACAGATATATTCTTCTCTTTTCATAATTGGTACGGATGGTGGGACTTGAACCCACACTCCCTATGGGAAACGGATTTTAAGTCCGTAGCGTCTACCATTCCGCCACATCCGCTTATTCTTCGTACATGAAGACAGGCTTATTGGGATTATCCATGCCCATGAATGTACCGATTGTATTGAATTCAAAATATTCAATCGCGTCCTCATAAGTCATATCATCTTGATTAACATGACCTTCTAGAATTTGATTGACCGAATATACTACCCTTCCATCTTCACTATATCCCATTATAGTTTTATTATAAAAACTTTGTGGTTCTAGCAAAATAGCTTCGGGATTAAGTTCAGCTATATTATCAACCAATGCTTCAATGCGTTCTTGTCTTGCTCGTCTTAATTCTTTTATAATTTCCATAATATTAAAATTCTGTTTTGTCTTTTATATATAGTATAAGCCAATCTCTCAATGTTGTCAACTCATAAATGATTCTATCGTAATTATCTATTCCCTCGAAAAAAGTGATCGATTGCTCTGCGCCACCTATTTTTGTATGTATCTCTACTAGATGCTCTTCTGACAAAAAATCAGTTCCTTCTGTAACAATAAAGTCGATTGCCTCATGTAGTTCAATAATTTTTTCCGTATAATTAGGATTCATTGCTCTAAGCAGTAAGACCAATATCTCGGACTCCTTTTGTTTTGTACTCTATCCCAATAGATTTCTCGTACAACCGCAGGGTTAACATTATGCTTACGGCAAATCTTTAACCATACTTGCTCCATGTCCAAATAGAATTTCCCACTTGGAGTACCATCTCTATCGTAACCCATGAAACGCAAAATGTGAACATCAAGGCAAACGAGTTTTGCTTGAGTCGGAAATGAAAGCGTAATTGCGAAAGTGGTCTTAGCGTAACCTAACCCATAAATTCGTCCAACTAACCTATTCCTTGCCTCCTCCCAAGTTTCTAAATCGCTCTTGTAGAACTCTTTGGGATCATTTCGGAAACCCTCTGCGAGTTGCCATAGACCCTTAATCCTTCTGTGAAACATACCCAATCCGCTAGTCTTGATAATCTCCGTAAGGCGATCCTTGCTGATCGTCCAAGAAAGGTCACTCATCAATATATTGTAACCTTTAACATTAGACTCCCATGTGGTATGTACAGAACAGATGGCAAAAACCCATCTTTGGAAATACTCAAAATCGTTCTTGATGGTAAGAGAGTCCCAATATTCTGTATTAGTCTTGATTGCTCCCTTGCTTAATTTGCTTAAAAATTTATCTAAGCTAGGTGAAGCAGTCGGTTTACGATAACCTTTACTCTTAGTTCCGCTCTTGAGAGGATTAGCTTTAGCTATCTCAATATGCTTTTCAATAAGAGAAAGGTCTAGTTGTTCTTCCTTTTTCGTTGTCATGCTTATATTATCTCAAATATTAGCGTGTTTGTCAAGGGTTTTTTTTCGGCAAACTAATCTTTTCTTACTTTATGCTTTTTTAAATGCAATTAAATCGGCTGATATTGTTTGGCTTTCTTTGTCTTTTGCTCTAATATGCCCTAATACTCTTTATTTCGCTCAAAATCGTTTATAATTATGTCGGGGCATTGAGTCTATATGTTTATAAAATTCCTTTTTATCGACATATAATGTTTATTTAGCCGAATCGCATTCATAATTTTGTTTTATTATCTTGCTATGTTTATTTAAGCTAAAGCTATTCGCATTTTATTTGATTAAATTCTATTCGTATTTATTTAGCCGAAATTCATTCATATTTTTATTAAATTAAGTCGCCTATATTATTTGAATTAAATTGAATTGTAATCTTATTTGCTCGCTAGATATTTTTGCTTGACTTTTTTTATTATTTGGTTTCAAGCTAGTCAAGTTTAAATCTAATAAGGTTGCGTTTTAAGTAATTTGGAAAGTATTATTATTTTTTATTTGATATATATAGAAGTCGGGCTATCCCATATCGACCCATTTTCCTCCACCCTTACCCACCTGTTATTTAAGTTTAAGACTATTTAAACAACAATTTAAAGGTTTTCGGGCTTTATGTATATTCTCCTATAAGATATAATTACTTATTCTTTTTAGCGTTTGATTTGGAATAACCTTCATATATGCCGTATTCCATACCATCTTCTCTTATAACCTTAACAACTCCGTTGCAATGGTTTGCAGTCATTTTTGCCCATTTAAAGGCTTCTTTCGAGGTAAAGGACTTATTTTGTGCATTATAAGCACTCATGTATTTACCCTTTGAGTCATATACGACATACCTCATTGTTTTTATATTTTCCTTTGCTTTATGCTTCATTGTGAATTATATTTTAAATTACTAATTTTTTATTTGAAATTAAGTTATGATGGTTTGTTATTATTTTCTATTACAAATTTAATTAAGTCAATCCATTCTTCTTCTGTTAGTTCATCTTCTCCTACAAATTCTTTTAATTCGTCTATTGTTTTAATATCTTCTAAAGTCTTATCTTCCATTGTTATTATCCCTTGTTTTAATTAAAGCTCAATGCCCGAAAAGAGCGAATCGGGGAGGGTGAAAAGGAAAATAAACACCCTGCCCCGAAACGCTACAACCACACACGATTAAGAAATTAACACTCGTTGTTGAGACAATGCCTTATCCTCATCATTCTCCACCATAAAATCATGGTTATAAAGAATATCAAGGATTGCTAGACAAGTCAAGCCCGAACCTTTCATTCTGCTTTGAATTTGCTTGAGAGTTGGTTCTTCTCCATTCTCATGCTTATTCTCTACATAATTTCGTACATTTAACTCGTCTGCATCGTAATCATCGTAATCTTGCTCAACTTCTTCCCATGCTTCATCCAAGTCCGACAAATCATCGTCATCGTTTGAGCCGTAGATGGGTTTGTTAGCCTCGTAGACTGCTTTATTAAGCTCTTGGCGAGTATCGGTAATGTCTGCAAGCACCTTGTACTTGCTTACCCTTAATTTTTGAAAGTTGCAATCCGTAGGAACGGATACTGCATCTTGAGGGTCAAACTCGACAAGAAGCAACTTGCCATTGTTTCCTGCCCAACCATCTGCATAGTCGTAAGACCCAATATGAAGTCCAAAAGAACAATGATTATTCTTATTGTCGTCTACGCATCTACGCTGAATCTCGATGGTTTCACCGACTCCATTGTAGATTT
>Ga0163179_10001708_pt1 | contig 15349 bp, 15 predicted proteins | sample AtlANTMetagenome_FD_109643 | JGI IMG/M metagenome (GOLD analysis project Ga0163179, IMG submission 109643) | Marine eukaryotic phytoplankton communities from the Atlantic Ocean - Atlantic ANT 2 Metagenome | ecosystem: Environmental > Aquatic > Marine > Oceanic | place: North Atlantic Ocean... | reverse complement strand
GGAAACTGCGATGGAGGTATTGCGCGCAGCAGTTGCCAAGAAGCCGGCAACTTGTGTTGCAGTCGTCAGTTTCATTTCCAGCTTGGTGCCGGAGGCGGCTCCTGAGCTTGCAGCTGAGGCAGTTAAATTAGCACCGCAGTACGCAAAGGGCATTGCCCATGCTGCAGCTAAGGCTGCACCGGCCAAGGCGGGTGAGATCACTGTTGCTTTAGTCAAGGTCAGCAAGAAGACTAAACACCAATCGATTTACAACACAGTTGTAGCTGCTGTGCCAACCCTATTGACCAGTATCAACCAAGCGGTACTTGCCGGTGGTGCGAATGACTCAAAGGGAACGATCACCACAGTTAATGCGCCGATCGCAGCTTTGAAGGCTGACGGTACGGTTGACCCTGGCTCATCTGCAGCCTTCCCAACTAATTCAGACGGAAGTGTAAAAGCGCCGGATGCCGTAACTGCTGCTCCGGGTGTGGATCCGAGGCGTTACAATGCTCCTTGAATAACAGTTAAATTTTTTGAAAGCCCGCTTAACGGCGGGCTTTTTTTTGTTGTAGACAAAAAATCTAATGGCTGAAGATTCATCTGATTTCATCATATTAAAGTCCATCGATAATGTCGCAACGGCTCGTCGGACATTAAAAGCGGGTTCGGTGGTAGAATTGAACGGGACCTCAATCGAGTTACGTCAAACTATTCCTGGAGGACATAAGGTCGCGTTAGCCAGTGTGAGTACGGGGCGGGAATTGGTGAAGTACGGTCAAAATATCGGTTTCGCTAAAAGGGACATCGAGGCAGGGGATTGGGTTCACACTCATAATGTGGAACTCAAGGAGGTGGGGAGAGACTACGGCTATTGCGAAGATTTTAAACAGCTGGAACCAATCCAGCATAAAGGGGATGCGTTCTCGGGTTTTGCTCGGGCAAAAGGAAGGGCTGGTACCCGAAACTACATTGCAGTGATTTCCAGTGTGAATTGCTCAGCCACGGTGTCGCGTTATGTAGCGGATCATTTTCGAACCAATGACTTCACTGGTGATTTCTCAAACGTGGATGGGGTCGTGGCGTTTACTCACAAAGGCGGTTGTAGCTATGATCCCAATCACGGTCATGAGTTGTTGCAACGAGTCATAGCCGGCATGGCTCGCCATCCCAATATTGGCGGTTATTTGCTTGTGGGTTTGGGCTGCGAGGTAAATCAGATACCAGCCTTGGTTGATGCCCACCAACTCGATCAACTGGAGGAGGGCGAACAGGCTCCCACGTTTCTGACAATTCAACAAACAGGTGGTGTCAGGAAAACCGTGGAGTCTGCCATTAAGGCGGTTGAAGAGATGTTGCCAAAGGTGAACGCGCAGCAGCGCACACTTCAGCCGGTCAGCAAATTGACGCTGGCAATGAATTGTGGCGGGTCTGATTCCAATAGCGGCGTATCGGCCAACCCTGCATTGGGGGTGGCGTCGGATGAATTGGTCCGCCGGGGTGCAGCATCGGTTTTTGGTGAGACGACAGAGATATATGGTGCTGAACATTTGTTGACCCGTCGCGCGGCAAGTCGTGAAGTTGGCGAAAAACTAATTTCGCAAATTCGCTGGTGGGAGGAACACACAAAAATGTTTGGTTCAACTATCGATAACAATCCTTCCCCGGGAAACAAGGACGGAGGGCTGACGACGATTTTCGAAAAAAGCCTGGGCGCCGTTGCCAAGGCGGGCCAGGCGCCACTTGCGGCTGTTTACGATTATGCGGAGCAAATCACAACCAAGGGGTTGTGTTTCATGGACACCCCCGGGAATGATCCCGTAAGCATGACCGGACTTGTGAGCGGTGGTTGTAATGTGGGCGTTTTTACAACGGGCCGGGGTAGTGTTTATGGATGTAAACCGTCTCCCTGCATCAAGGTCGCGACCAATTCGCCGTTGTTCAATTGGATGGAGGAGGACATGGACATCAACGCCGGGACGATTCTTGACGGCACCGAGACGGTCGAGCAGGTGGGTGCTCGGGTTTACGAGAAAATCATTTCGGTAGCCAGTGGAGAGAAAACCAAGAGCGAACTCGCTGGGATGGGGGATGAGGAATTCGCCCCTTGGATGCTCGGGCCCACTCTGTAACGCCATGGAAATTGTTAACCTCGACCAAGCGGAGCCGTTTCGAACCAAGGACGGATCGGAGATTCGTGAATTGCTCGCGCACCGGAATTCGAGTATCCGCAACCAAAGCTTGGCCGAGGCGAGTATCCCGGTCGGCGGATCGACGATGGAACATTATCATGTTAAGGCAGAGGAGATTTATTTCATCACTCATGGCGTGGGACGCATGCGGCTTGGCCAAGCGGAACGCGAAGTCAGGCCCGGAGATGCCATCGCCATCCCGCCTGGCCAAGCGCATAAATTGTGGAACACAGGCAATGAGCCGTTGAGCCTGCTATGCTGTTGTGCTCCGGCTTACGAGCACGAGGACACGATTACTACCGAGCATGGCCAAGCGTGAGATTGCGCTGCGGGCCCTTTCGGCGCAAAGTGAGTGCGGCCTTGGCCAAGCGTATGTATCAACCCACGACGGTTCGACTTTTCATCAAGCCATTTTGCGGATGGTGTGCGGAGGCGATGGATTGGCTGGACCGAAACAAGATCAAATATCAGGTGCTCGATGTGACTTCCGACCGGGCTGCCTGGGATGAAATGTTCCGGCTCACCAATCAGAGTTTCGCGCCGGTGATCGAAGTGGACGGCGAGGTGTTGGCCGATTTTGGCGCCACGGAGCTGGCACAATTTTGGAATTTTTTAGGATAGCATCGATGTCGGAAACAGTTCCCCTTCAGCAGAGAAAACGGATTCCCGAGTGGCTCCGGTTGAAACTTCCCCGCAGCAGTGCCTTTACCCAGACGCGTGGACTGCTTGAGGAGTTGGACCTGCACACGGTCTGTGAAAGCGCAAAGTGTCCAAATCACTGGGAGTGTTGGAGCAAAGGCACGGCGACATTCATGATTGCAGGAGATCGTTGCACGCGAGCCTGCGGTTTTTGTGCGGTCAGCACGGCCAAGCCGTTGCCGTTGGAGGGTGATGAACCTGCTCGGGTGGCCGAAGCCACATTCCGCATGAAGCTAAAGCATGTCGTCATCACGGCTGTGGCTCGCGACGATTTAAAGGACGGGGGAGCGAATCATTTTCAGGAGACCATCGAGGCGGTGCGTGGTCGTAATCCGGGAATTATTATCGAGGTATTGGTGCCTGATTTTCTCGATAGGGATGACTCGCTTCAAAAAGTGTTGGATGCAAAGCCAGAGATTTTTAATCACAACATGGAGACGGTTCGACGTCTAACTCCGCAGGTCCGATCCCGTGCTGAATACGCCCGCTCGCTCACCGTTCTGCGAAAGGTGAAGGAACGTGGTAAGGGGAGAATTTATACCAAGTCCGGAATCATGCTCGGATTGGGCGAGACCGAGGAGGAACTACTCGAGACGATGAGGGATCTGCGCGACGTGCGATGCGACATCCTTACGCTTGGGCAATACCTCCAGCCGAGCCTCTGTCATCTACCGGTGGTGGATTACATTGCCCCTGAGATATTCGATGAATACGGCAAGGCGGCACGCGAGATGGGGTTTATGCACGTGGCCAGCGGGCCGATGGTGCGCAGCTCCTATCATGCGGATGAATTTCAACTGCCTCCCCGGGGATAACTTTTTGAGATGGGGCACAGGAAAAACTTTCCAAGCCTGAGTGCCGCTTTCACAATCGTCGCAGTCGTGTTGCCAAAGTTCCACCGGATAACGCTAAGCGGGTTGGTGTTCCTAGCCGGAGGGATGCCATTGGCGCTTGGCCAGGCCCCTGCGGGAACGACGATCGAGAATTTTCGGGTCTCGGAAAAATCGGCAAATGGGAAGCGAACCACACTGCTAAGCGGTGTACAGGCTGTGTTTCGTGAAGACGGGCAACTGGCCCTAAGTGATCCCCGATTAATTTCAGTAACCGTCGAGGGCAAAACGAACCTCGTTTTTCAAGCCAGCGAATGCCTTTACAATCAGGACACCAAGGTCATTTCCTCCCCCGGTCGATTGTCCCTTTCCACCTCGGACGGTCAAATGCAGATAAGTGGTGTTGGATTTTCTGGGAATCTAAGCGGCCCGACGTTGATGGTTAACGAGAACGTAAAGGCGCAATTGAACAAGAATTTGCGTGGCGTTCCGCTTGGCCAAGCGACAGCACAACCGACAGTCGATGTTCAGACTGCGAATGTCATTCAAATTACTTCGGCTCAATTCGAATTGAAACCTGGCCAAGCGGAGTTTCGTGAATCGGTCACGGTGACCGATGTCGATGGAACACTGAAAAGCCGTGTGATTAAAATCGGGTTGCGCGAGAAGGATTGGGAATTGCAGTCGATTCAGGCTCAAGGCGGTGTGGTGGTTCAAAATGACGAGTTCAAAACAACAAGCGATTTGGCTGTATACGATTTGGCCGCCGGTACAGTCCTGTTTCGGGGGAATCCGCGTTGGGAGACGGACGAACGATCCGGTAGTGCTGACCTATTGTTGGTGCATCAGGAATCGAAGGTAGTCAGTGCACAAGGCAACGTCTCGATGAAATTGCCGGCTGATTCCGGAGTGGAAAGCGGGCTGTTCCAATTTTCACCCATACAGCAAAAATCGCCTGAAGGTGCGGCCGAGTCGCTGGAGGTGCAGGCCCGGTATTTCGTCTTTCAACCCGCCATCGAAATGCGCCCCGGTTACGCTCGATATATCGGCTCGGTGCGTCTGGCCCGAGAGGAGAATAGCTTGGAGTGTCAGTATTTAAATATCGAGCTTGGTGGAAAAGATGGCGGCGGAGTGAAACAGGCCACGGCCATCGGTGTGAAGTTGTTGCAGGGAAGCGATCAATTAACCTCTCAATTCGCGGTTTACGATTTTGAAAACGGGTTGATCAAGTTGAACATCAACCCAACGTGGAATCTCAATGGGCAGACCGGCCGGGCGGATCGGGTGGAGTTGGACCCTGATCAGGGCCGTTTTCGAGCGATTGGCAACGTGAGGATGAAACTCCCGAAGCAAAGCGGTGGTATCGGTTTTATTTTTCCAGAACAGGACACGGCAAAAAACGAAGACACCGGTTCGCCATTGTTGGTTGATTGTGAATCTTTCGAATATCGCCGGGCGGTCGCCGGGGTTAATTCCGATTCCGCGATGTTTCAAGGCAACGTACGCTTGGCCAACGAGACCGGTTTTAATGTTCACGCGCAGTCGGTTTCCTTGAGTATCGACCCTGTCGAAAATGAACTGAATTCCCTTGTGGCGACTGGCCAATTGAACGGGGCGACAGCGGGGCAGAATTCGATGCGATTCATTGGGAACCGCTTGGTTTATGACCGCGAGGCCGATACGGTTCGCCTCACCGGCGAGCCAAGTGTGGAGATTCACACACGACAGGAAGGGGCCGACGTGGTTGCGCTTGGCCAAGCGGCTCAATACGGTGTGAGCACCGGCCAACTGAAACTCACGGGCAACCCGGTTTTGCGCACCCCGGAAGGGGAGTTGAGGGGCAACGTGGTGATCTACGACCAACAGGCCAAGCGATTGCGGGCCAGCGGTCGCTGGAAGATGATTCTGAATGCAAAAATGATCAGGCAAATGCAACAATCTCCGGACAATACCATCTCGCCCCAGCCATGAGTTTGTTGGAGGCAAGAGACTTGGCCAAGCAGTTCAAAAAACGGCAAGTCGTCAACGGCGTCTCAATCTCGGTATCGCCCGGAGAGATCGTCGGCTTGTTGGGGCCAAATGGTGCGGGCAAAACCACGACGTTTAACATGATCGTGGGGCTGGTGAAACCGGACGGTGGCGAGGTGGTTTTCGAGGGAAACACGATCGTTAGCAAACCGATGCACGCCCGGGCCCGGTTGGGAATCGGCTACCTGACTCAGGAGCCATCTGTTTTTAGAAAGCTAACTGTCGAACAAAACATTCTGGCAATCCTGGAGACCTGCACAAGGGATAAAGTCGAGCAGAAGGCCCGGTTGAAATCGTTGCTGGAGGAATTGGATTTGACGTCACTCGCCAAGAGCAAGGCGTACACGTTAAGCGGAGGCGAAAAACGTCGATTGGAAATCACCCGGGCACTGGTCACCTCTCCCCGGATGTTACTTTTGGATGAGCCGTTTAGTGGCATTGATCCCATTGCAGTGTACGAGGTTCAGAAAATTCTAAAGAGCCTGACCGAGCGCAGGATGGGAATCCTGATCACCGATCACAACGTACGTGAAACTCTTAAACTGGTCGACCGGGCCTATATCATCCACAAGGGGGATGTGCGATGTGAGGGCGAGGCGGAGCATCTTGTCAACGATCCCACCGCGCGGGACATTTATCTTGGCCCGGGATTTAACCTGTAATCATGCCGGCAAAAAAGAAAACCAAGCGGGAGAAAGTTTCGACGCAGCATTTTTTTGAAGCGCAAGCCGGCCCGCTTCAAATGAAATTGGTCGCCGGGAAAAGCGGCTTAAGCCGGACGATTATTGAACCGACCGTCAACAGACCCAGCTTGGCTTTGGCCGGATTCACAAAATATATCGCGTACAAGCGTATACAGGTTATTGGCAACGCTGAGGCTTATTACCTCAAGTCGTTGTCTGTAAGTGAGCGAACGAAGCGGTATAAAAAACTTTGTTCCTACAAGATTCCCTGCATCGTCTATACGCGAAATCTGCCTGTCGATAAGCAGCTCAAGTCGATTGCAAACGAGGCAGGTGTGCCCATTTTTCAAACCCCGATGGTGACGATGCGGTTTGTCAATTTGGCTACTATCGAGCTTGATTTGCTCTTTGCGCCGCGTGATTCGGTGATCGGCAGCATGGTTGATGTCCACGGCATTGGCGTGTTGATTCGAGGGGAAAGCGGCATCGGAAAAAGTGAGACCGTACTTGAGTTAATCGAGAAAGGATACAGCCTAGTTTCGGATGACGTGACAAAAGTCACCCTGATGGACGGTCGCGAGATCATCGGGACAAGTTCCGAATTGTCACGCGATCATATGGAGGTGAGGGGGATTGGCATTATTAACGTGGGGGCGATGTTCGGGGCCAAGAGTGTTCGTACGGAAAAACGAATGGACTTGGTGGTGACATTGAAGGGGTGGAAAGAGTCGGACGATGTGGATAGACTGGGAATGGACGAGGAACACGTGAAAATTCTCGGGGTGAAGGTTCGGCACATTAGTATTCCCGTACGACCCGGTCGTACTTTGGCCCGTTTGATAGAGGTCGCTGCGTTAAGTACAAAACTCAGTGCCGCAGGTTATAATCCTGCACGTGAGTTAAACGATCGATTGATCGCGAAGATGTCCAAGTAACATGCCTGAAGAATCGCTAGACAGCGGAGAGAAGAAAAAACAGTCCTGGATTCCGAAAGGTTTCCTTAAGGAGGTGAAATCGTTCGCCAACACGGAAGGTAAACAAATGGTGGGATTTGTTCGGGATAAATTTCGAGAGGCAATGGAAGAGGATGAGCAGGTTGAGGGGCCAAAACAGGCTGGTGGGGAGAAAAAGCCGCCCTTCGTTGTCTTGCCTCCCGAATTGCTGGATGCCTTAAAGTCCGCTGCAAACGCGACCAGCAAAAGTGTGGCGGAATTAATCCACGAATGTGTTGCGCGGTCTCTTGAAGATGTTATCCGGGAAGAGGACGAACAGAAAAAAGAGGCGCTCAGTAAATTGAAACTCCTGAAAAAGGACGAGAACTAATATCAGTCCTCGATCATTAATACTTCAACTAAATCCCCCTTGGTCAAGCGGCTGGCCGGCGGTACGTCCAACAAGGCATTGGCCTTAGCCAGGCTGCCCAACATGTGGGATCGCTGTCCTCCAGTGCTGACAACTTGCCCCTGAGAGTTGATCGACACGCGAACGAAATGCCGACGGTCTCCCTTGTTGGCGAATTCTTCAGTCAATTCACCTCGGCGCTTGGCCAAGCGACAGTCGGAAGCGCCCTGCATTTTTAATAACGCGGGTAGAACGAGTAGTTGGAATGTAACCAAAGCCGATGCTGGGTTACCGGGCAGTCCAAACAAGGCTCGATCGTTGACTTGGCCAAGGACAAACGGTTTTCCCGGTTTGATGGAAACCTTCCAGATGTCAACCGTGCCGCCAATCTGTTCAATGGCAGGTTTAACATGGTCATGATCACCCACGGAAACTCCACCGGAAGACAGAATGATATCGTTTTCTTGAAAGGCTGTTTTTAGTGCCGAACATGTCTCCTCCAAATTGTCCGGAACAATTGGGTATATTTTCGGTATCCCGTTGGACCGGGAAACCAGCGAGGCGAGCATGGTGCGGTTACTGTCGTATATTTTGCCGGTTGTTAATTTTTTTGGCGCTTCGACCAATTCGTTACCGGTCGAAATGATTCCCACATTCGGCTGGCGGCCAACTTTGATTTGGTGATGGCCGGTTGCCGCCAAGAGTCCGAGTGCTCCTGTGTTGATTTCTTGTCCCTTCGTAAGCAGTTGGTCCCCGGTTTGAACGTCCTCCCCTTTCATCCGGATGTTTTCCCAGGGCTTAACTTCGTCCGCGCATAGGACACGATTTTCGCTCGTATTTATTTCGCAAACCTCCTGCATGACAACAGCATTAGCACCCTCGGGTATTGGTGAGCCGGTGAATATTCTCATGCAACACCCCGGGGTGATTTTCTTATCTGGCCCATCTCCGGCTGGAACAACTCCGATGTTATGTAGAGAGTTTGGCGTTTTTTCACTGGCGCCCTTCAAGTCGGAACTGATGACTGCATAGCCATCCATCGCCGAATTATCGAAGCCAGGGAGTGAGACGTTCGCATGCAAATTCTGAGCTGCATATCGGCGGTAGGCTTCATTCAATACGACGAATTCAGGTTCCAGCCGCGCTACGGAAGCGAGTGTTTTTTCGACGGCCTGTTCCAGTGACAACATCCCGGTGACTTTCTGTGATGGCGGTGGTTGAATCAAACCTGATTCGTCAAATTCGTGGATTTTCTCGCAGTCGGAATACGGGAATGATAAGAATGGCAAAGAGTGGCAGATGAGTTTAGTAACCAGGCCCACGTTGAAAAGGTCGATGCATTATTTTCGACCATCGCGATGCGTTATGACTTGGTGAATGATATTCAAAGCGCCGGGTTGCATCGTTTGTGGAAACGTAAAATGGCACGACTAGTTGCACTTGGTGAAAGCGAACAAGCTCTGGATGTTTGTTGTGGTACAGGAGATTTGATCGTCCGCTTGGCCAAGCGGGGAGGAAGAGTGGCTGGGCTGGACATGAATGGAGCGATGTTGAATATCGCCAGACGCCGCTTGGCCGAGTGCAATATCGGCCAAGCGAGATTATACCAGGCGGACGCCCTTCAACTGCCGTTCGGCGACGGGCAGTTTGATGTTGTGACGATTGCCTACGGTTTAAGAAATTTGGCCGATTATAAAATAGGTCTTCAGGAAATTTTCAAGGTGTTAAAACCCGGGGGGCGCTTGGCTATACTCGATTTTGGAAAACCACCGAATCGATTCGTACGCGGATTTTACTATCAGTATTTGAGGTGGGCGCTTCCTGTTTTCGGTTGGCTGTTTTGTGGCAGTGCCTCGGCGTACGCTTATATTCTGGATTCACTGGAAAAATACCCGGCTCAAAGTGGTGTAAAAGATATGTTGGATGAGATCGGATTCAGTTCGGTAAATGTGGCAAATATAATGCTCGGTACGATGAGCCTGCATATTGCCAGGCGCTAATAGCGTGTTATTTTGAGTTCAAATTAATTAATAAAACAACTTGTCACGGTTTATTATTGTAGTACTTTTCGCCCTCGCGTCTTTATTAGACGCGTTAACACTATAGTATATGAGCAAAGACATTGTTAAGCAATATCAGCAGGCAGTTGCTGCGTTGCAACTTGAGAAGGCTTCTCTGCAGAAGGATCTCTCTTCTGCGCAGGCCACGGTTGCCAGTGCAGAAAAGCGTCTGGCAGAAATCGAAGCAGCACTGGGCGGATCAGCGAAGGCTGCTCCTGCCAAGCGCAGAGGGCGTCCTGCCGGTAAAAGTAAGGCCGCCAAACCGGCAGCAAAAAAAGCAGCCAAGAAGGCAACCAAGAAAACAGCTAAAAAGGCGGTTGAAAAAGCAGCCAAAAAGACTGTAAAGAAGGTCGCAAAAAAAGCACCGGCTAAAAGTGGCAAGAATAAGACCACTCTCAAGGATGTGGTGTTGGAGCTCACCAAGGGCAAAGCTTTGGATGCCAAGCAGATCTTCGAGTCAGCCAAAAAGGCAGGGCACAAGTTCGGAGGAAAAAATCCGATGAACTCGATCCGGGTGCTGCTTTACACGAACAAAAAGCTCTTTAAAAACAACAAGGGCAAGTTCACGGCAGCTTAAACCTGTCCGGCTGCGTTCGCCAAACTTGAACGTCGGCCTGATAAAGGATAGTCATTTCCCGGCGGCACGAGTCGCCGGGTTTTTCTTTTCATGCTGGCGAAACGAGTCATTCCCTGTCTGGACGTGCACGATGGTGCTGTGACACGTGGCGTGCAGTTTGGCCGTGCTGAGGAGGGGGGCTTGAGAAATGTCGGCGATCCGGTTGAGTTGGCAGTACGCTATGACGAACAGGGCGCCGACGAAATGGTGTTTTTTGACATTACAGCCAGCGCCCATGGCCGGGACACGATGGTCGATGTGATGGAGCGGGTGGCGAGTCGCTGTTTTATGCCGTTGACGGTTGGCGGGGGCATCCGTGCGGTGGATGACATGTGCACGATGCTCAAGGCAGGCGCTGACAAGATCAGCATCAATAGTGCTGCGCTAGCCAAGCCGGAGTTGATTCGGGAGGGTGCTGAGAAATTTGGAAGCCAATGCATCGTGGTTTCCGTGGATGCGAAAAAAACCGGTGACGGTGAATGGGGCGTGTTTTCTCACGGCGGTCGAAAGGCGGTCGGGCTGGATGCTATTGAGTGGGCCATCAAGGCAGTTGAATTGGGGGCCGGGGAGATCGTGCTGAACAGTATCGATGCCGATGGGACCAAGGCTGGGTATGACCTTGAGATTACCCGGCGCATTAGTGAGTCGGTGGATGTGCCTGTTGTGGCGAGTGGTGGGGCGGGCAGTCTTCAGCACATGGCGGATGTTTTGCACGAGGGCAGGGCTGACGCCGTGCTGGCTGCGAGCATTTTTCATTTTGGAGAATATACCGTGGCCGATGTGAAGGATTTTTTGAAGGCGGATGGGATACCAGTTCGCAGCATTTAAAATGAAGTTTATTGAGAAACTAAAATTCAACGATGACGGGCTGGTCCCGGCGATCGTGCAGGAAGAGGGAACCGGCCGCGTGGTCATGATGGCATGGATGAATGACGCCTCGTTGAAATCGACCATCGAGACGGGTAAGACGCATTTTTGGAGCCGATCACGCCAGAAATACTGGATGAAGGGCGAGTCGAGCGGGCATATGCAGGAGGTGAAGGACATTGCGTTTGATTGCGACGGCGACACGTTGCTGATCCAGGTTGAACAGCACGGAGCTGCCTGTCACGAGGGCTATAAATCCTGTTTTTTTCGATCCATTTCCGAGGATGGCGAATACAATGTCACCGAGGAGCGGCTTGTGAATCCGGAGGAGGTTTACAAAAAATAGTGCCACTTGGCCAAGCGCTTGGCCTGTATTGTGTTGGCGTTTGGTGAGGGGCGCCGTTTAGACTGTCTGCCGCATGGAGTTTTGCAGTCCAACGAAGGAAGAGTTTTGCCGCTTGGCCAAGCAGGGAAACCTGATTCCGGTCACGCGCCGGCTGTTGGCTGATCAGGAAACTCCGTTGACGGCTTACCGGAAGATTCGGGGCCAGGGGGAGTCGTTTCTGTTTGAATCGGTTGAGGGTGGAGAACACCTTGGCCGCTATTCATTCGTGGGGTGCAATCCCCGAGGGATGATTCGGCAAATCGGCGATCAAGTGGATTGGATTGAGGAGGGGCAAGTTCTCGAGTCGTTTAAGGTCGTTGGCCGCGGTGGTGTCCAAAATGAGAACGAAGTTTCCGACGGTTTGGCGGTTGTGGAAAAAGTGCTCGCCAATTATAGGCCGGTGGATGTCCCTGGCTTACCCAGGTTTACCGGTGGGGCGCTTGGGTTTGTTGGGCACGAATTCATCCACGATATTGAGCCGGTCGTGCCAAGGCCGCCTGAAGATGAATTGGGCACTCCGACTGTTTGTTTCATCATTGCGGACGAGTTGCTTGTGTTTGATAGGGTGGCGCAAACGCTGACCATCATCGTGAACGGTATCATTTCCGAGGGCGATGATCCTGCGGTGATATACGACGAGGCAGCCTCGGAAGTGGAACGGATCGTGTCGTTGCTTGAGCAATCGAGCGAATACAAACCGGTCTCGTTCCCGGCGGAGTTGCCCGAAAAAGAATTTCAGTCCAACCAGGAGAAGGATCGTTTTTTAAAAAACGTCGCAAGGGCCAAGGAGTATATCAACGAAGGGGACATCATTCAGGTGGTGGGTTCTCAACGGTTTTCGGCGGAAGTCAATGCCTCGCCGCTCGATGTCTACCGTGCGGTACGATCGATCAATCCATCGCCGTACATGTTTCTTTTGGAGTTCGAAGGCTACTCGCTGGTTGGGGCTTCGCCGGAGATTCACGTCCGCTGCGAGGATCGGCGTGTTGAGATTCGCCCCATAGCCGGCACGCGGCCTCGGGGCAGGAACGCCGACGAAGATCTCGCGCTTGAAAAGGAACTGCTCGCGGACCCGAAGGAGCGAGCCGAGCATGTGATGCTGGTTGATCTGGCCCGGAACGACATTGGCCGTGTTTGCGACTACGGTTCGGTCGATGTGAAGGACCTGATGATTATCGAGCGATACAGCCACGTCATGCACATCGTTTCACAGGTGGAGGGTAACTTGACCGAAGACCGGACTCCGTATGACCTGATCCGGGCGACCTTCCCGGCAGGAACGTTGTCTGGTGCTCCCAAGATTCGTGCGATGCAGATTATCTCCGAGTTCGAGCAGACCACCCGCGGACCGTACGGGGGGTGTGTCGGCTATTTTTCATTCAATGGGAATCTGGATTGTTGCATTACCATCCGTACGGCGTTGTTGAAGGATGGCAAAGCTTACGTGCAGGCGGGAGGCGGCTGGGTGGCCGACTCCGTACCGGAGAGCGAATTTCAGGAAACGGTCAATAAATCCAAGGCGATGATCAAGGCCCTGGCGTTGGCCGAGAGCTTCAATACGCAGTAGCCGCTTGGCCAAGCGCGACTTTTATGGGCCGGTGAACAACTCGATGTGGTACCCATCCGGGTCGGCCACGTAGATTTGAAACGCGCCGTCAGGCCGGGTGCGTCTTGGCACGTATTCCTGTCCGGTTTCTTTGAAGTAGTTCTCCCACTCGTCGAGGTTGTCTGCGCGCAGGGCGAAATGGTTGCTGCGCGGTCTGGAGATGACTGCGTCTTCCCGGCCGCCGATCAGGTGCAGTTCCTGAAATTCTCCCAGCCGAAACCAAGCGCCGGGAAAATCGAACGCGGGCCGTTCCATCGGCTCGAGTTTGAGGACATTTCGATAAAAGTCACAGCTTTTATCAACGTCAGCGACGTGAAGTGCCACGTGATTTAATTCGTAATGAGTCATTCGAAAGGCTGATTTGTTGTTTTTTGAAAAAGCGTTTGACGGCTTAAGGCGAATCCATACAATCGCCGTCCCTCTGGTGGGGTCGTAGCTCAGTTGGTAGAGCACCACAATGGCATTGTGGGGGTCGCTGGTTCGATCCCAGTCGGCTCCACCATTTTTCTTTTCCGCGATCACCTCGTATTTTCCAGTAGCACCGGATTTTCTGCCTTGCGGAAAAGTAGCCCAGCGCGTTCAAAGTTGGAAGAATGTCCTTCATCGGGCTTTTGACAGGCCGCTCGGGGTGCAGCATAGTTTCCGCAGTTCATTACAATGCGTGGTTTTCAACGATTCAAATTGTTAACTGTGGTCTGCGTGGCCGGTTTTCGACCAAAGCCAAGCGCTCTGTGGCTGGCTTTAGCCATGCTTGTTGCGATTGTACCTTCTCGAGCCGGAGACCGGGTCAGCGAAGGATTGCTGGCGTTGTATGATTTCCGCTTGGCCAAGGGCGAGATGGTTAAGGATCGTTCCGGGTCGGGGCAGCCTTTGGATTTGAAAATAGAGAACCCGAAGAATATTCGCCGTTCAGAGGGGGGGCTTGAGATTCGCGGGCAGACTTTGGTTCGCTCCGTCAAACCGGCTTCGAAAATCTCAAACGCAGTTAAGCGATCCGCGGCGATTACGCTCGAGGCATGGGTGCGGCCCGGCAACAAAAAGCAGGAAGGCCCGGCCCGGATCGTCACCATTTCAGGGAACAGCACCAATCGGAATATTACCCTTGGGCAGAAGGAGGATCGTTATGACGCCCGTTTTCGAACCACTGAGACGAGCAACAACGGATTGCCTTCTCTTGCCTCAAAGCCGGGCAGCCTAAACCTGAAATTGACGCATGTAGTTTTCACGCGGAACACGGCCGGTCACGCCAAGATTTACCTGAATGGAAAGCTGAACAGCAGCAGGTCGATCGGGGGGCGGACGGCGAGGTGGGATCCGACTTATAGGCTTGGCCTGGGCAATGAGTTGAGCAAGGGAAGGCCGTGGCTGGGTACTTATCATTTGGTTGCGGTTTATGGGCGCGAACTTGGCGCGGACGAGGTGCAAAAAAATTTCGAGGCCGGGCTGGATGGCGAGAGTTTCCAAGTGGAACTAGCTTCCAATCAGCGAACCGCGAAGGAAAAGTTTTTCGATGAAGAGATTGTACCGATTCTCTCTCGGCATTGCCTCGAGTGCCACGACACGGCAACCCGAAAGGGTAAACTGGATCTGTCGAAAAAGGCCAAGGCGTTCGCGTTGAGTAACGGAGACAAGGCGATCATTCCCGGCAAGTCGGCTGAGAGTCTGGTTTGGGAGGTGGTTGAGTCGGATGATATGCCGGACGAACGTGAGCCGCTTACTTCCGCTGAAAAACAACTCTTGCGCAAGTGGATCGATGACGGCGCAGTCTGGACGACTGATGAGATCGATCCATTGGCGCACACATTCGACCGGCGTGCCACAGAAAACTGGGTACGGCGGTTGACGGTGTCGGAGTACATCCGATCCGTGAAAAGCGTCGTCGGTGTCGACATTGAAAAGGAAGCTCGCGAGTTGTTGCCGTCTGACATTCGAGCGGATGGATTCAGCAACACAGCCTATAACCTGAAGGTCGATTTGAAGCACATTGAGGCCTACGCCACGTTGGCAGGTTTGATTGTAAAAAAAATGGATGTCCAGTCGTTCGTCGACCGTTACGACAAGCG